>ERZ857955.2298-NODE-2298-length-12726-cov-5.197222_pt1 | contig 12726 bp, 8 predicted proteins | sample MGYA00519956_ERZ857955 | MGnify/ENA primary metagenome ERZ857955 (study PRJEB31778, sample SAMEA3449378) | human gut metagenome | biome: human gut; feature: human-associated habitat; material: faeces | place: United Kingdom | collected 2010/2012 ...
CCTCGGCGCCGAGTTCACCGGCGGCCGTGCCTACGTCATCCGCTTCGACAAGCCCTTCGCGGCCGTCGAGCTGACCGATGCCCCCGCCTCCTACGAGGCGGGTAGCCGAGAGCTCTATCCCGAAGGCGGCAAAGCGGTCGAAGGTGACCACGCCGTGGCTAAGGTACACTTTTCGACGGTGCGTGGCGAGCAGGTGACGGCCCGCGTGGCCTCGTCGTTCATCTCCGCGGAGCAGGCCCTGCGAAACCTCGAAACGGAGCTGGGAACGGATGATTTCGAAACGGTGAAGGCCCGGGCACAGGAACGCTGGGACGACGTGCTGGGACGTATCGAAGTCACGGGAGGAACTACGGATCAGTACCGCACGTTTTACTCGTGCCTCTACCGTTCGACGCTTTTCCCGCGCAAATTCTACGAGATCGACGCTGCGGGCAAACCTGTGCATTACAGCCCTTACAACGGCGAGGTGCTGCCTGGCTACATGTATACCGACACGGGATTCTGGGACACGTTCCGGAGCCTGTTCCCGCTGCTGAACCTCGTCTATCCGTCGGTCAACGCCGAGATTCAGGCCGGGCTGGCCAATGCCTACCGCGAGAGCGGCTTCCTGCCCGAATGGGCTTCGCCGGGACACCGCGGCTGCATGGTCGGAAACAACTCCGCATCCGTAGTCGCGGATGCAATACTCAAAGGCGTGACACCCGAAGAGGATGTAGCAACCCTCTACGGGGCGATGCTCGCGGGACGCGACAAAGTCCATCCTACGGTAAGCTCCACGGGACGTCTCGGGCACGAATACTATAACACGCTGGGCTATGTACCCTACGATGCAGGCATCGACGAGAATGTCGCACGAACGCTCGAATATGCCTACGACGACTGGTGTATCGCGCAGGTGGCGAAAAAGCTGGGCCGGACCGAAGATGCGGAGCGGCTGGAAAAGGCCTCGCAGAACTACAAAAACCTCTTCGATCCTGAAACCAAGTTGATGCGCGGCCGCAATGCCGACGGGACGTTCCAGTCGCCGTTCAGCCCATACAAGTGGGGCGACGCATATACGGAGGGTAACGCCTGGCACTACACATGGTCGGTTTTCCACGACGTCGAAGGGCTCGCCGAGCTGATGGGCGGCGGGAAGGAGTTCTCGAAGATGTTGGATTCGGTGTTCGTCGTGCCGCCGATCTACGACGACAGCTATTACGGGACCCGCATTCACGAGATCACCGAAATGCAGGTGGCCGACATGGGCAACTACGCCCACGGCAACCAGCCTGCGCAGCATATGATCTACCTGTACGACTATGCGGGCCAGCCGTGGAAGGCGCAGTACTGGACGCGCGAGGTGATGGACCGTCTCTATTCGTCCAAGCCCGACGGCTACTGCGGCGACGAGGACAACGGCCAGACCTCCGCGTGGTATGTCTTCTCGGCCATGGGATTCTATCCCGTATGTCCGGCTTCGGACCAGTACGTCATAGGGTCGCCCCTGTTCCGCAAGGCGACCGTGAAACTGGAGAACGGAAAGAAGATCGTGATCGAGGCTCCGGACAACGCTCCCGAAAACCGCTATATCGGAACCATGAAGCTCGACGGGAAGCGATACGACCGCAACTTTATCCGCTGGTCGGACCTCGTAAAAGGCGCGAAAATAGACTTCGCGATGCAGCCCGATCCGGCGTACAAACGGGGTGTCGGCCCGCAGGACGCGCCCTATTCGCTCAGCCGTGAAGAATGTCGATAATTTGTCAATAGAATCTGACTTTCGGTTTTGAAAATTGGCCGGAAAATACTACTTTTGTAGCGTTGTTTTTACAATTGTTAGGTTAATCCGGACATATCTCATGACCTCCACAGGCAAAATCGATCAACGCGAACGAAAGAAACAACAGGGCCAAGCCGCTGCATTCTATTCGTCGTGCCGACAGCAGGGTCAGAGCGCGCAGTCGCAGGGGCAGCAGATGTCCTGCAGCGGGATGCGCAGATAGATACCAGACCGCCATGACATGCGATGTCGTGGCGGTCTGCTTTTTTGAAAAAACTTAAAACCAAAGGATATGAAGGTCGGTGTGATTATGGGCTCGGTGAGCGATTACGAGGTGATGGCCGACGCCGTCGCCACGCTCGAACAATTCGGTGTCGATTTCGAAAAGCGCGTCGTAAGCGCCCACCGGACGCCCGATCTGTTGTGCGAGTATGCCAAGACGGCCAAGGCGCGCGGTATCGGCGTGATCATCGCCGGTGCGGGCGGCGCGGCGCACCTGCCCGGCATGGTGGCTTCGATGACGACGCTGCCGGTGGTGGGCGTTCCGGTCAAGTCGCGCGCCCTGAACGGGCTGGACTCGCTGTTGTCGATCGTGCAGATGCCCGCGGGCGTTCCCGTGGCCACCACGGCGATCAACGGTTCGAAGAATGCGGCGCTGATCGCCGTCTCGATTCTCGCTTTGCAGGACGCGGAACTCGCGGCCCGGCTCGAAGCGTTCCGCGCCAAGCAGACCGCCGACGTACTTAAAGCGGAACTTTAGATGAAGACGATCGGCATCATAGGCGGCGGCCAGCTGGGGCTGATGATTATCGAACAGGCGCACCTGCTCGGTGCGCGCACGGTGTGTCTCGATCCGGCGGCGGACGCTCCGGCCTTTGCGCTCAGCGACGAGCGGATCGTGGCGGCGTATGACGACCCCGCGGCGCTGGAGGAGCTTTGCCGCCGCAGCGACGCGGTGACCTACGAGTTCGAGAACGTGCCGGGCAGCGTGCTGATTCCGCTTGAGAAGAGATACAACATCCCGCAGGGCTTCCGTCCGCTCTTCGATTCGCAGGACCGCCTGCGCGAGAAGGACAACGCCCGTGCCGGCGGGCTGGCGACACCCGAATACGCCGCCGCGGACGACGAAGCGTCGCTGCGCGCCGCCGTGGCGAAGATCGGCCTGCCCGCCGTGCTGAAGACCCGGACGCTGGGGTACGACGGTCACGGACAGCTGGTGCTGAAGACCGAGGCCGACATCGAGAAGGCTTTGCCGATGCTCGCCGTGCCCTGTATTCTGGAGCAGTTCGTGCCCTTCGATTTCGAAGCCAGCGTCGTGCTGGTCTCCGACGGGAGCCGTGTCGTCACCTTTCCGATCGGTCGCAACATCCACCGCGACGGCATCCTCGATTTGTGCTTCGTGCCCGCGGAGGAGATGGACGACGAGCTGCGCGGACGGATGATCGCCGCCGGCGAGCGGTTTATGCTGACGTGCGGTTACCGGGGAATTTTGGCGATCGAGTTTTTCGTGAAGGGCCGCGAATTCTTCTTCAACGAAATGGCGCCGCGCCCCCACAATTCGGGACACTATACGATCGAAGGCTGTACGACCAACCAGTTCCGCGAGTTGGTGCGCTTCCTTTTGGGAGAGCCGCTGCAGGAGCCGCGGCTGGTGGCGCCGACCGTGATGAAGAATATCTTGGGACAGGACCTCGAAGCGGCCGAAGCGATCGCCGCCGAAAACCGTCCGGGCGTGCATGTCCGTCTCTACGGCAAGACCGAGAGCCGGCCGAAGCGCAAGATGGGACACATTACCTTCGTGGGCATGACTCCGGCGGAATACGGGGCTGTCTGGGCCGACCGGTTTGTGAAATAGCGGGGCCGGCCCCGCATACGTCGCCGCAGGCGGACGGGAGGAGCTTCCGGAAGCGGCGGCGAGGACGAAGACCGGCGGAACGGTCGGTAAGGACAGCAGAAACGAATGAAGAATATTAAACGATATAGGATGAAAAACTACCGGATTTTTGTTGAAAAACATCCCCGTTTCCGGGTCGAGGCCGAAAGCCTGCGCCGGGAACTGAACGCCAACCTGAACCTCGATATCCGCGAACTGCGGCTGCTGAACGTTTACGACCTGTTCGGCTTTTCGGAGAAACTGCTCGAAAAGACCCGCTACAGCGTCTTCGGCGAAGTGGTGACCGACAGCGTGACCGATGCGTGCGACCTCGCGGGACAGAAGTATATCGCCGTGGAGTATCTTCCCGGCCAGTTCGACCAGCGCGCCGCGTCGGCCGTGGATTGCGTGCGGCTGATCGACCCGTCGGCCGAGGTGCGCATCCGTTCGTCGAAGCTGTTGCTGTTCGACGGCGCGGTGACCGACGAGGAGATCGCGCGGATCAAACGCTACCATATCAATGCCGTCGAGTCGCGCGAAAAGGACCTGAGCGTGCTCAGCGACATGGAGCAGGCCGAGGTGAAGCCCGTCGCCGTGCTCGAAGGCTTCACGAAGATGACCGACGCCGAGCTGGCGCCCTACTGCGCGCAGTACGGACTGGCGATGAACGCCGACGATCTGCGCGAGGTGGTGAAGTATTTCCGCGCCGAGGGCCGCGATCCCTATGAAACCGAACTGCGCATCCTCGATACCTATTGGAGCGACCATTGCCGCCATACGACCTTCACGACCGAGCTGGAGGGTATTACGGTCGAGGAGTCGTTCGTCAAGGACGAAATCGAAGATTCGCTGGCCCTCTACCTGCGCATCCGGCGTGAGCTGGGCCGCGAACACAAGAGCATCTGCCTGATGGACATGGCCACGATCGGCGCCCGCTACCTGCGCAAGAAGGGGCTGCTGGACGATATGGAGGTGAGCGACGAGAACAACGCCTGCTCGGTCTATGTCGATGTCGACGTGGACGGCCGGACCGAGAAGTGGCTGCTACAGTTCAAGAACGAAACCCACAACCATCCGACCGAGATCGAGCCATTCGGCGGCGCTTCGACCTGTCTGGGCGGCGCTATCCGTGACCCGCTGTCCGGCCGCAGCTACGTCTATCAGGCGATGCGCGTGACGGGTGCGGGCGACATCTACCAGAAGGTGGGCGACACGCTCGAAGGCAAACTCCCGCAGAGCGTGATTTCGAAAAAGGCCGCGGCCGGTTATTCGAGCTACGGCAACCAGATCGGTCTGGCTACGACCCACGTACGCGAGGTGTACCACGACGGCTATGTGGCCAAGCGTCTCGAAGTGGGCGCCGTGGTGGGCGCCGTGAAGGCGGAGAACGTCCGCCGCGAGAAACCCGCTCCGGGCGATAAGATCATCATGCTGGGCGGCCGTACGGGCCGCGACGGCATCGGCGGAGCTACCGGATCGTCGAAAGAGCACAACACCAAGTCGCTGGAGACCTGCGGCAGCGAGGTGCAGAAGGGCAACGCTCCTGAGGAGCGCAAGCTCGAACGTCTGTTCCGCCGTCCGGAGGTGACGCGGCTCATCAAGAAATCGAACGACTTCGGCGCAGGCGGCGTCAGCGTCGCCATCGGCGAGCTGGCCGACGGGCTGGACATTTACCTCGACCGCGTGAAGACCAAGTACAGCGGCCTGAACTCCACGGAGTTGGCCATCAGCGAGTCGCAGGAACGCATGGCGGTAGTCGTCGAAGCGAAGGACGTCGAGACGTTCATGCGCTACTGTCTCGAAGAGAATATCGAAGCCGTCGAGGTGGCCGACGTGACCGACACGGCCCGCATGCGGATGTTCAACAAGGACCGCAAGGTCGTGGACCTCTCGCGCGAATTCATCGACAGCGCCGGCGCCCGGCATTATGCCGAAGCGAAGGTCGGCGAGGTGGAAAACCGCAATCCGTTCGTACGTGAAATCGCCGGCGATACGCTTGCCGCGCGTTTTGAGAATAACCTCAGGGACAACAACGTCGTTTCGCAGCGGGGGCTTGTCGAAATGTTCGACTCGACGATCGGCGCCTCGACCGTACTGATGCCCTTCGGCGGCCGTACGCAGGGCAGCGAGACGCAGGTCTCGGTGCAGAAGCTTCCGACCGACGGCTACACCGACACGGCCAGCATCATGGCCTTCGGTTACAATCCCTTCATCGCTTCGTGGAGTCCCTACCATGGCGCAGCCTATGCCGTGGTGGAAGCCGCGGCGAAGGTCGTGGCGGCGGGTGCGCGCTACGACAGGATGCGTTACTCGTATCAGGAGTATTTCGAGCGCATGACCAAGAATCCCGAATCGTGGGGCAAGCCTCTCGGCGCACTGCTCGGCGCGCTGAAGATGCAGGTCGAGCTGGGACTTCCGTCGATCGGCGGCAAGGACTCGATGAGCGGCACGTTCCAGCATATCAACGTTCCGCCGATGCTGATGGCTTTCGGCATCACGACGGTCGATGCCGGAACGGTCATCTCGACCGACTTCAAAAAGGCCGGCAGCCGCATCTACCTCGTGCGCCATACCCCGAAGGAGAATTACATGCCCGACACGGCGCAGCTGAAGGCCAACTTCGGTTTCGTGAGCGGGCAGATCGAGAGCGGGAAGATACTTTCGGCGTGGTCCGTCGGATTCGGCGGCGTGGCCGAGGGCCTTGCGAAGATGGCTTTCGGCAACCGGATCGGCGCCGAGGTGACGACGGATGAAAGCAGGCTTTACGAATACGCCTACGGTTCGATTCTCGTGGAGAGCGACGGCGAGCTGGACTTCCCGGCGGCCGAACTGCTGGGTGAGACCGTCGCCGACGAAGCCCTGACCGTGAACGGCGTACGGATGCCGCTCGACGGGTTGTACGAAGCCAATACCGTGAAATTCACGACGGTTTACCCCGACAAGGGCGAGAACCGTGCCGACGTGATGAGCGCCGAACCCGAACGCCGCACCTTTGCCTATGAGGGCGAAGCCGTCGAGCGTCCGGTGGCCTACCTGCCCGTATTCCCCGGCACGAACTGCGATTACGATACGGCCAAGGCGTTCCGCAATGCGGGAGCCGAGGTGACGACCAGCGTATTGTGCAATCTGGGCGGCGACGACATCCTGCGCTCGATCGCCCAGATGAAGGAGCATATCCGCCGCGCCCATATTTTCGTGCTTTGCGGCGGCTTCTCGTCGGGCGACGAGCCGGACGGCAGCGCGAAGTTTATCGTGAACGTACTTAACAACAAGGATATACGCGAAGAAATTCACGCATTGCTTGACCGCGGCGGCCTTATCCTCGGCATCTGCAACGGTTTCCAGGCGCTGGTCAAGTCGGGACTGCTGCCGTACGGCCGTCTGGGCATGGTGACGAAGGATTCCCCGACGCTGTTCCGCAACGACGTCAACCGGCATATCTCGCAGATCGTCTCGACGCGCGTCTCGACGCTCAACTCTCCGTGGCTCGCGGGCTTCGAACTGGGCGAGGTGCACTCGATCGCCGTCAGCCACGGAGAGGGCAAGTTCGTCGTCAGCGAGGAGCTGGCCAAGGAGCTTTTCGCCAACGGGCAGGTGGCCTTCCAGTACGTCGATGCCGAAGGCCGCGTGACGGCCGAGGCGCCCTACAACCCCAACGGCTCGTCGTACGCCATCGAAGGCATCGTATCGCGCGACGGCCGGATTCTGGGCAAGATGGGCCATACGGAGCGTTACGGGAAGAACCTTTTCAAGAATATCGCCGGCAACAAGGAGCAGGCGCTGTTCCGCAATGCCGTCGAGTATTTCCGCAAATCGAAATAGTGTAAACCGAAACCATATGCCTATGAAGACCTCTTTTTATCGTTTTGCGGCGCTCCTGATTTTTGCGGCGGCGCTGACCGCAGGATGCGGCGAGCGGACGGACGACATGCGTCTGCTCTATTGGAATATTCAGAACGGCATGTGGTCGGACCAGAGCAACGGCTACGACAATTTCGTGGCGTGGGTCAAAGGCTACGATCCCGACGTATGCGTGTGGTGCGAGGCCCAGTCGATCTATAAGTCGGGTACGGCGGAGAGGATGGATTCCGTCGATCGCTACCTGACGGCTAACTGGGGCGAACTGGCGGCCCGTTACGGTCATAAATACTGGTATGTGGGCGGCCACCGCGACAATTTCCCGCAGGTCGTTACGTCGAAGTATCCGATCGAGAACGTGCGGCGGATCGTCGGCCAAGCTCCCGACAGCATCGTTTCGCACGGCGCGGGCTGGGCCCGGATCGTGAAGAACGGCAGGCCGGTCAATATCGTGACGCTCCATACGTGGCCGCAGGCGTATGCCTTTCAGGCCGTGGACCGCGACGCCAGCAAGGCCGAACACGGCGGTGACCGTTACCGGCGCATGGAGATCGAGTATATCTGCTCGCATACGATCGCTACGCAGTCTGACGCCGGACAGCAGTTGTGGATGATGATGGGCGACTTCAATTCGCGCTCGCGCCTCGACAACCGGATTTACAACTATCCCGACGACGACACGCGCCTGCTGGTGCATGATTATATCGCGGAGCATACGCCCTATGTCGACGTGATCGCGGAGAAGCACCCCGGCGAATTCCATACCACGACGCACGGGCAGAGCCGCATCGACTTCGTCTACTGCACGCAGCCGCTCTGCGAGCGGATCACCCGTGCCGAAGTGGTCGTGGACGACTTCACCGAGCCGGTGCGCGATCCGGGCAAGTTGTCGAACTTCTACCACCCCTCGGACCACCGTCCGATTCTGGTGGACTTTGATATGAAATAGAACGAATCAACAAATAAACTTAAAAAACACAAACATCATGAAACAGCTCGAAATGCTCTACGAGGGCAAGGCAAAACAGGTTTTCCGCACCGACGATCCCGAAAAGATCATCATTCACTACAAGGATGCGGCGACGGCTTTCAACAACATCAAGAAGGCTACGATCGAGAACAAGGGTGTGCTGAACAACGCCATCTCGACCCTGATTTTCAAAGAGCTTCAGAAGGCGGGCATCAAGACGCACTACATCGAGACGATCAACGACCGCGACCAGATCTGCCGCAAGGTGACGATCATTCCGCTGGAGGTGATCGTGCGCAACATCATCGCAGGCTCGATGGCCCAGCGTCTGGGCATCGAGGAGGGCACGCAGCCGTCGAACACCATTTACGACATCTGCTACAAGAAGGACGAACTGGGAGACCCGCTGATCAACGACCACCACGCCGTAGCGCTGGGCGCCGTGACCTACGACGAGCTGGATCTGATTTACGCCATGACTTCGCGCATCAACGAAGTGCTGCGGAACATGTTCGCCAAAATGAACATCAACCTCGTGGACTTCAAGATCGAGTTCGGCCGCACGTCGGACGGCGAGATCGTCCTCGCCGACGAGGTGTCGCCCGACACCTGCCGTCTGTGGGACATGTCCACCAACGAGAAACTCGATAAGGACCGTTTCCGCCGCGATCTGGGCAAGGTGCGCGAGGCTTACGAGGAGATTCTTGCCCGTCTGCAGAAAATCGTGGAGTAATGGCGATGCGGCAGATTAGCGACCGGGAGTTGCATGAGGAGTGCGGTGTGTTCGGCGTCTTCGGGGTGCCCGACGCTGCATCGCTGAGCTATTACGGCCTGCATGCGCTGCAGCACCGCGGACAGGAGGGCGCGGGTATCGTGGCCGTCGACGAAGGGGGAACTTTCCGCCGCATCAAGGGCAGCGGACTGGTGACCGAGGTGTTCGACGAGGCGAAACTGGCGACGCTCAAGGGAAATACGGCCATCGGCCATGTGCGCTATACGACCGCCGGAGGCGGCGGTATCGAGAACGTGCAGCCGTTTCTGTTCCGTCACAACACGGGCGATTTCGCGCTGGCCCACAACGGCAACATCGTCAATTCTGGCTTGTTGCGCGAGTATCTGGAGAACAAGGGCAGTCTGTTCCAGTCCACGTCGGACAGCGAGATTCTGGCTCACCTGATTAAAAAAGAGACCCGTTACCACGACCGGCCGCGCATCTTTTCGATCATCGATGCGCTGAACATGCTGGAGGGGGCGTTCGCGTTCCTGATCATGACCGCCAACCGCATTTACGCCTGCCGGGACAAATACGGCCTGCGTCCGCTGGCCATCGGCCGGCTGGGCGACGGCTATGTCGTGTCGAGCGAAACCTGCGCGTTCGACGTGCTGGGTGCCGAGTTCGTGCGCGACGTCGAGCCGGGCGAGATCGTGACGATCGACAGGCAGGGTATCCGCAGCCGCGACTACTCGATGTACAAGCGCTGCGAGATGTGCTCGATGGAGTATATCTACTTCGCCCGTCCGGACAGCGACATCGACGGCTGCAACGTCCACGCCTACCGCAAGGAGTCGGGGCGTCTGCTCTTCAAGGAGTCGCCGGCCGATGCGGATATCGTGGTCGGTGTTCCCGATTCGAGCCTCAGCGCGGCGATGGGCTACGCCGAAGCGAGCGGCCTGCCGTACGAAATGGGACTCATCAAGAACAAGTATATCGGCCGTACGTTTATCCAGCCTTCGCAGGAGCTGCGCGAGAAGGGTGTGCGGATGAAGCTTTCGGCCGTGCGCAGCATCGTCAAGGGCAAGCGCGTCGTGCTGGTGGACGACTCGATCGTGCGCGGCACCACTTCGCGCCGCATCGTCACGATGCTCAAGGAGGCCGGGGCGACCGAGGTGCATGTGCGCATCGCCAGTCCGCAGATGACCCATCCGTGTTTTTACGGCGTGGACACTTCGACGCGCGACGAGCTGATTTCGGCCCGCAAGGACCTCGAAGGCGTACGCGAGGAGATTTGCGCCGATTCGCTGGCGTTTCTGACGCCCGGCGCGCTGCTCAAGGCCGGCAACCGCAAGGAGCTTTGCATGGCCTGCTTCACGGGCGAGTACCCCACGGCGCTGTACCAGTCGGTCGATGAGGCGAACAAAGATGTAAAATGTTAAGTAAACCATTCAAGTAGACTATAATGGCACAGAGTTATGAGAAGGCCGGCGTAAACCTCGAAGCCGGATACGAAGTGGTGCGGCGCATCAAGAAGCACGTCGCGTCGACCTCGCGTTTGGGCGTGATGGGCAATATCGGCGCCTTCGGCGGCATGTTCGACCTTTCGGCGCTGAACGTGAAGGAGCCGGTGCTGGTGAGCGGTACCGACGGCGTGGGCACGAAGCTCAAGCTGGCGTTCGAGATGGACAAGCACGACACGATCGGCGTTGATGCCGTGGCCATGTGCGTGAACGACGTGCTGGCGCAGGGCGCGGAACCGTTGGTGTTCCTCGATTACGTGGCCGTGGGCCACAACGAGCCGAAGAAGATCGAAGCCATCGTCAGCGGCGTGGCCGAGGGCTGCCGTCAGGCCGGCTGCGCGCTGGTGGGCGGCGAGACGGCCGAGATGCCGGGCATGTATGCGCAGGGCGAGTACGACATCGCGGGCTTTACGGTCGGCGTGGTCGAGAAGTCGAAGCTGATCGACGGCTCGAAGGTCAAGGCGGGCGACGTGCTGGTCGGCATCGCGTCGAGCGGCGTGCACTCCAACGGTTTCAGCCTTGTGCGCAAGATCGTCGCCGACAACTGCTTCGACCTGCACGAGGTATATCCCGAACTGTCGAACAAACTGCTGGGCGAGGTGCTGCTGACTCCGACCAAAATCTATGTCCGGCAGGTGCTGGAGGTGATCCGCAACTGCGACGTACACGGCATCAGCCACATCACGGGCGGCGGATTCGACGAGAATATTCCCCGCATCCTGCACGACGGGCAGGGACTCGAAATCGATGAGGGCGCATGGGAGATTCTGCCCGTGTTCCGCTTCCTCGAAAAGTACGGCAAGGTGGCGCACCGCGAGATGTTCAACATCTTCAACATGGGTATCGGCATGGTCATCGCCCTCGATGCGTCGGAGGCGGACAAGGCCATCGGCATCCTGACCGCGCAGGGCGAAAAGGCCTCGGTGATAGGACGTGTAACCGACGCCGAAGGTGTCGTAATCCGCTAAGGCCGTGCGACGCCTCGCAGTCTTCGCCAGCGGCAGCGGCACCAACTTCGAAGCCATCGTCTCGGCCTGCGAGCAGGGCGTGACCGGGGGCGAGGTGGTGCTCATGGTCTGCGACAAACCCGGAGCGCGGGTTGTCGAACGCGCTGCCGCGCACGGTGTCGAAACGTTTGTCTTCGCGCCGAAGGAGTACGCTTCGAAGGCCGATTACGAACGTGAAATCGTGCGGCTGCTCGATGCCGCGGGCGTGGAACTGGTTTGTCTGGCGGGGTATATGCGCATCGTCGGCGACGTGCTGCTGGAGGCTTACGGAGGACGGATCGTCAATATCCATCCCTCGCTGCTGCCGGCGTTCCGCGGAGCGCATGCCATCGAACAGGCGATGGAATACGGCGTCAAGGTGTTCGGGGTGACGATCCACTATGTCGATGCGTCGCTCGACGGCGGACGGATCATCGCCCAGCGGGCCTTCGAGTACGACGGTGACGACATCGAAGAGCTGGAAGCCCGGATTCATGCGGTGGAATATCCGCTTTACGTAGAAACGATAAAAAAACTGCTCGATCCATGAGTGTCGCATTCAATACGCTCGAATCGCTCGTCGACCGGCAGGCCGTCGCCTTTATCGGCTCGGTCGATGCCGAGGGTTTCCCCAATATGAAGGCCATGCTCGCACCGCGCGTACGGGAGGGGCTGAAGGTCTTCTACTTTACGACCAACACCTCGTCGATGCGGGCGGCGCAATACCGCCGCAATCCCAAGGCGGCCGTCTATTTCTGCGACGGGGCTTCTTTCGAGGGGCTGATGCTCCGCGGGACGATGGAGGTACTGGAGGACGCCGCCAGCCGGCGGCTGATTTGGCGCGAGGGCGATACGGAGTATTATCCGCAGGGCGTGGACGATCCGGACTACAGCGTACTGCGGTTTACGGCCGTGGAAGGCAGGTATTACAGTAATTTTCATTCGGAAAATATCGAAATAAAATAGTAACAGATGAGAGCATTGATAAGTGTCAGCGACAAAACGGGTGTCGTTGATTTCGCCAAGGGCCTGCGTGCCCTGG
>ERZ857955.2302-NODE-2302-length-12713-cov-4.074577_pt1 | contig 12713 bp, 9 predicted proteins | sample MGYA00519956_ERZ857955 | MGnify/ENA primary metagenome ERZ857955 (study PRJEB31778, sample SAMEA3449378) | human gut metagenome | biome: human gut; feature: human-associated habitat; material: faeces | place: United Kingdom | collected 2010/2012 ...
GCCTGTCTTTTCAGGATATCCTGAAAAATATCATTCAGCTTCGTCAGGGTCAGCCCGTCAAGAAGCGTATCCAGATCTACCGGTTCTTCGTATTCCTTTACTTCATCCGGAATGGTCGCTCCCTTATAGAACAGCTTTTCTCCGTCCACTTGGCGGTCACGCAGTTCATAAGACATGTATTTGTACATCTTATATTCCAGAAGTTTCTGAACCAGCTCCGCTCTGGGATCCTCCTCTTCTCCTTCTTCGTTGATCTCTTTTGGAAGAAGCATCCGGCACTTGATATCCAGAAGCGTGGCAGCCATGACCATAAACTCACTCATAACTCCAAGGTCTTCTTTTTCCATAGCGTGAATGTATTCCATATACTGATCCGTGATCTCCACAATCGGTATATCATAAATATCAATTTTATTTTTATCAATAAGGTGAAGGAGCAGATCAAGCGGTCCTTCAAAAACATTCAGTTTTACGGGAATTGCCATGCGCTTTCCTCTCTCCCTTACGGTTTCATTTCTATAAAAATCAGCTCTCTTGGATTATGGATCCGAAGAGGCACTGTGTGTTCCCCAAGGCCTGCACTTACGATCATACAGTTGCCATTTTTGTAAAAATCGCCGCAACAGTATTTTGGAAAAGGTATAAACTGGGAGCTGATGGCTCCCATATGTCTGGAAAAACGGAGCACACCGCCATGGTAATGTCCAGACAGAATCAGGTCTGCACCCCAGTGGAAATAGGTTCTGCCATATTTTGGGTTATGGGCAAGAAGAATATTTATGGCTTCCGGATCTGGCTTTCCCATAAGCTCTTCCATTTTTTCAGAAGTGAGCTTCGGGGAAAAAGGCTTATGATAGTATTCCAGTGGAAGTTCCAGTCCATTTACCACAAAGGAATTGCCAGCCAGAACAACTTTGCTCTTCTCATTTGCCAGAAAACAGATTCCTTTTTGTTTCAACTCTTCCTGATATTCCAGGTACTCATTCCGATAAAGATGCCCTTTGGCCTTCATTTTGGTTTCGTGGTTTCCCATGGCGTAAAAGATGGGGAAGTTCTTCGCCAGTGTACAAAGCAGTTTTCTGGCAGTTTCCAGGGTGGAAGGATCCATCCGGACCACCATGTCTCCGGCAAGAAGAATGGCATCGGGGGCATTTTCCTGGATTTTTTTCAGCAAAGCACTATTCTCTTCGCCGAAAATGCTTCCGTGAAGGTCTGCAAGAACAGCAAAGCGCACGCTTTTTTTTATTTTCGGGTTATGGACTTCATAGGTTACAGTTCGAAATTCTTCCATAAATCTCCTTAAATACTTTGTAATTTCCAGAGCGTGTTTGAAAAAGGCTTTCTGCAATCTACACGCCCCAGGCCCTGCTTACTTTCCAAATCCACAGTTGGGGAAGGTACAGACTTTGCAGCTCAGGCAGAGACCGCCTTCTCCGTATGCAGCAACTTCTTCCGGGAAAATTTCATCGTCTGCCATGATTCTTGGCAGAACCAGGTCAAATACAGTACGCTTCGCATACATGACACATCCAGGAAGCCCAAGGATCGGGATGCATTTGCCCTCTTTCTCATAGTAAGCGATAAGAAGCATGGCTCCTGGCAGTACCGGTGCACCGTAAGTAACAACTCTGGCTCCTGTATCACGGATTCCTCCAGGTGTACGGTCATCTGGATCTACACTCATGCCGCCGCTGCAGACTACCATATCTGCACCCTGGTTAATAAATTCCATAATGTCGGCTGTGATCTGTGCCTTGTCATCTCCCGGAGTCGTCTGACCGATCACCTCAGTGGGGTACTCGGAAAGCTTTTCTTTTAATACAGGGGTAAAGGTATCCTGAATCAGCCCTTTTTTTACCTCACTTCCGGTTGTGACGATTCCAACCTTTTTAAAATGATAGGGAAGAATGGAAAAAATCGGTTCCGGTCCAGCGGCTTCCACAGCTTTGTCCATTTTTTCTTTTTCGATTACAAGAGGGATAATCCTGGTGCCAGCCAGTTTATCTCCTTTTTTTACCGGGAAGTCCCCGTGGCGGGAAGCGATCATCATCTCCCCCAGAGAATTCACTGCCAGAAGAGCATCTCTGCGGATTTTCAGAACTCCGTCCTCGTCTGCTACCAGTTCGATCTTGCCTTCTTTCACATCAGTTCCATGCATGGAATCTCCTGCACAGATTTTATACAAAATATCAGCGCCCTCATTTTCATGAAGAATGCCTTCTTTCTTTTCCCACACAAAAAGATGTTCTTTTCCAACAGAAAGGAGCAGCGGAATGTCCTCTTCTTTCACAATATGTCCTTTGGAAAACAGAACGCCTTTCTTCTCATCCTTTATAATCTGTGTAATATCATGGCAGAGGATCTGGCCCACTGCGTCTTCGGTTCTTATTTCTTTCATTCTGCAATTCATCCTTTCGCATATAATTGCTGTTTACGATCACAATCCGGCTTTGCAAAGTTTCGCATATACGCCGTCCTTCTCCATCAGCTCCTGATGTGTACCTTCTTCTGCAATTCCATCTTCGGTCAGCACCAGGATCCTTCTGGCATTGCGGATCGTGGAAAGACGATGGGCGATCACAAAGGTGGTTCGGTCTTTGGCAAGACGTTCCAGAGATTGCTGCACTACCTTCTCACTTTCGTTATCCAGGGCGGATGTTGCCTCATCAAAAATCAGGATCGGCGGATTCTTCAGAAAAGCTCTCGCAATGGAAAGACGCTGTTTCTGTCCTCCGGAAAGCTTCACGCCGCGCTGTCCAATGTCTGTGCCATAGTTATCCGGCATTTCCATGATAAAGTCGTGGGCATTGGCAAGCTTGGCTGCGCGGATGACTTCCTCGTCTGTGGCATCCGGGCGGCCGTAGCGGATATTTTCCATAATGTTTCCTGCGAACAGATATACATCCTGCTGAACAATTCCAATCTGCTGGCGAAGGTCCTTCAGCTTGATCTTGCGGATGTCTTTTCCATCCAGATAAATGGCGCCCTCGGTTACATCATAAAATCTGGGGATCAGGCTGCACAGGGTGGTTTTGCCTGCGCCAGAGGTGCCCACAAGAGCAACATAATCTCCCGGCTTCACTTCCAGATTGACATTGGAAAGAACTTTGTCATCATGGTCCTCATAATGGAAGGAAACATTTTCAAAGCGAATGTCCCCGTCCACATGGTCTAACGGCACTGCATCCGGCGCGTCCTCAATATCCGGCGCAATGGACATCATTTCCAGGAAACGGTCGTAACCGCTGTAGCCGTTCTGGAACTGCTCAGTGAAGTTTACCAGTTTGGTAACCGGCTCGGTGAAGTTGTTGATATACAAAAGAAAGGTCACAAGGTCTGTGGCACTAATGCTTCCGGACGCAAGGAACATAGCACCGGAAACCAAGGCTGCAACTGTAATCAGGGTGGTAAAGGCATCCATGCCTGCGTGGTAGCCTGCCATGTAGCGGTAAGTCACTCTCTTGGCATCCACGAAGCGCTCATTTCCCTTGCGGAATTTCTCGATCTCACGCTTCTCATTTCCAAAGGATTTCACCACGCGGATTCCGGAAAGCGTATCCTGAAGACTGGCATTTACATCTCCGATCTTACGCCGGTTTTCCATGAAGGTTTCCTGCATTTTTGCATTCTGGCGGAAGGAAAACACAAACATCACGATCACCAGGAGGATCAGCGGCAGTGCAAGTTTTTTGTTGATAAAGAACAGGAAGATAAAAGCACCGACGATCTTTACCAGAGAGATAAAAAGATTCTCAGGACCATGATGTGCAAACTCGGAAATGTCAAAAAGGTCACTGACCAGCTTGCTCATCATCTGACCGGAATTATTCCTGCTGTAATAGGAAAAAGACAGCTCCTGGTAATGGTCAAAAAGCTCCCGGCGCATATCACGTTCCATCTTTGCACCCATCATATGTCCCTGATAGGTTACATAATATTTGCAGAGACTCTGCACAATGTACATAACAAAAAGAGAAGCTGCAATCACAGGGAGGGCATGAAGAATAATATCCTTATCCTGTGTAAAGAGAGTTTTTGTCATAGTACGAAGAATCTGGGGATAAGCAAGATCTACCAGACTGATAACGGCTGCACAGATCAGGTCAATAAAAAAGACCGCTTTGTACGGGCCGTAGTAGTGGATGAATTTCTTGATGGTATTCATCGGAAAAGTACCTCCGTTTTTATGAAATGTATAGTGTTGTCTGAGCAAAAAATATTGCTGCCGGACATTCTATGTTCATCTTATCATAAGTGAGAATAAAGTCAAGATAAGTGAATTTCTGGCCTGTTTCGTTTCTGTATACTTTCTGAGAACAGGAACTATATGGCTGCTGTTCACAGGAAATATTCCGCAAGAGATTGTTGGCAACGGAGCGGATAGTGATATGAGGAGATATTTTTTGGAAAAAATCAAATTACTCCTTGACACAGAAGAACAAAACCCGTATAGTGTATTTCAGATTTGGTGTGTAACTGATAAGCAGGCATTAACCAGTCATAAATGTTATTATTTTTATTTGACGTTTATGGGGGGTGGTGTCTTTTTTTGTTGCCCACTTAAAAGATTCCCGCTCCAAAACGTCGAAAGAAAAGGAGAGAAAACATGAAAGACAAGATTTTCGGAGTTTTGCAGCGAGTGGGACGTTCCTTTATGCTTCCCATAGCAATCCTTCCTGTGGCAGGCCTGCTTCTTGGATTCGGCAGTTCCTTCACAAATGAAACGACCATTGCAACCTATGGACTTCAGAAGATTCTGGGAGACGGAACCATCTTAAATGCACTCCTAGTCATCATGAACAAAGTCGGAAGTGCGGTATTTGATAACCTGCCTTTGATCTTTGCAGTAGGTGTGGCCATCGGTATGGCAAAAAAAGAGAAAGAGGTAGCAGCTCTTTCCGCACTGATCGCTTACTTCGTTATGAACGTAGCCATCAACGGTATGCTGGTAGTAAATGACAAGATCACAGCAGACGGACAGATCGCAAAAAGCGTTCTGGAAGGTACTGTAACCTCTGTCTGCGGCATCCAGTCCTTACAGATGGGTGTGTTTGGCGGTATCATCGTCGGCCTTGGTGTTGCGGCTCTGCACAACCGTTTTCATAAGATCGTGCTTCCAAACGCACTTTCCTTCTTCGGTGGTTCCAGATTTGTGCCCATCATTTCCACCATTGTATATATGTTTGTGGGAATCCTGATGTATTTCGTATGGCCGGCAGTCCAGAACGGTATTTATGCTCTGGGCGGTCTTGTAACAGGCAGCGGCTATGTCGGAACCCTGATCTTCGGTATTATCAAACGCGCGCTGATCCCATTCGGACTTCATCACGTATTTTATATGCCATTCTGGCAGACAGCCGTTGGCGGGACTATGGAGGTTGCAGGCCAGATGGTACAGGGCGGACAGAACATCTTTTTCGCCCAGCTTGCAGATTCCGCAAATGTAGCGCATTTCAGTGCTGATGCAACAAGATATTTTTCCGGAGAGTTCATTTTCATGATCTTCGGTCTTCCGGGAGCTGCTCTTGCCATGTACCGCTGTGCAAAGCCTGAGAAGAAAAAAGCAGCAGGCGGACTTCTTCTTTCCGCAGCCCTTGCATGTATGCTTACAGGAATCACAGAGCCACTGGAGTTCTCCTTCCTGTTTGTAGCTCCTGCATTGTTTGCAGTACAGGTTGTTCTTGCAGGCGCGGCTTATATGATCGCACATATGCTGAACATTGCAGTAGGACTTACCTTTTCCGGCGGTTTCCTGGATCTGTTCCTGTTCGGAATCCTTCAGGGAAATGCAAAGACAAGCTGGTTCAGGATTATCCCGGTAGGTATCATTTACTTTATTCTCTATTATGTGATTTTCACCTTCCTGATCAAAAAGTTCAACTTCAAGACTCCGGGACGTGAGGATGACGACACAGAAACAAAGCTTTATACAAAAGCAGATGTAAACGCGAGAAAAGAAGCCGGAAAAGCCGGTGAAGCAGCAGGAAGTACATCTGCAGACCCGGTAAGCGAAGCCATCACAGCCGGCCTTGGAGGAAAGAAAAACATCAGTGATGTGGACTGCTGTGCAACAAGACTCCGTATCACCGTCCATGATGCAGCAAGAGTTAACGACGACATTCTGAAAACAACAGGCTCCAGAGGAATCGTGAAAAAGGGCCAGGGCATCCAGATCATCTATGGCCCGCAGGTAACTGTGATTAAGTCCAAACTGGAGGATTATCTGGAGACAGCGCCGAATGAATATTTTGAAGGTGCAAATGAGAAAGAAACAGACAATGCGGAAAATCAGGCTCAGTCTGATACAGAGCGTACAGCAGAAAGTACAGGTGAGGCTACTCAGAACACAGCTCCGACATCCGAAGCCAGCACGCAGCCAGAGAAAAAGGTTCTCAGAACAGCGATTGTCTACAGCCCGGTAACCGGTATCGCCGCAGACCTTTCCACAGCGCCGGATGAAGGCTTTGCGGAAGGAATGATGGGAGAGGGTGCTGTAGTCACACCGAAGGACCCGGTGATCTGTGCTCCGGAAGACGGCGAGGTAGAGTTTATTTTTGACACAAAGCATGCCATCGGATTCCAGACAGATACAGATCTTCCTATGCTCCTCCATATCGGCATTGATACTGTAAAGCTGGAAGGAAAAGGCTTCGAGATCCTGGTAGAGCAGGGACAGCATGTAAAAAAAGGCGAGCCGTTGATGAAGATTGACATCCCGTATCTTATAGAAAACGCTCCGTCCTTATGTTCTCCGATCCTTTGCACAGAGATCGAGGATAATCAGAGAGTACGCCTTCTTGCCAATGGAGAGATCAAGGCAGGAGAGCCGCTGTTCGCAGTAGAGACTGTGGAAGAATAGGAAATTTTTCAGCAATAATATAGAAGATTGGTTTTGTGAAAAGCGCGCCTAATGCCCGGGCGCGCTTTTCCTGTGGCAAAGAAAATAACTGTCTGTCAGAAGGGCTTTACACAAAAGAAAGATTCTGTTACGATAAAGAAAATCAACAGCTGCAGACAAAAATGTCGACTGAAAATCCGGGGCAGACAGTGGTGGAATGTGGAAAAGCAGCAGGATATATAAAAATGGTGGGGAAAAAGATGTACAGAGTGAGCAAGGTATTGAACAATAACGGCATCATTGCCATAAATATGGAAGAAAACCAGGAATATGTACTTCTGGGAAAAGGTGTGGGATTTGGAAAGAAGGTCAGCCAGCGTTTTGAGGCTCCGGCAGACTGTACTATTTACAGGCTGGCTCAGGAGACAGAACGTGGCTCAGCAAAAGAACTGGCAAAGAGCATAGCACCGGAATTTCTGGAGATCGCAGATGAGATATTGAGAGAAGCTGAGAAGACCTTTGGGGATACCATAGACAGAAGGATCCTGTTTCCCCTTGCTGATCATATTTCCTTTGCAGTGGGACGTATCCGGAATCATGAGCAGATCAGCAATCCTCTGACGGATGATATCAAGGTGCTTTTTTACAGCGAATTCAAGGTGGCGGAGGTATTGAAGAAGATCCTGAAGGAGCGGATGGATATTGAAATCGACGAGCATGAGGTGGGATATGTGGCACTTCATATTCACTCAGCACTTGGAGATGAAAAGGTGTCTGTTGCCATGCAGACAGCAAGAACGGTACGGGAATGCATCGCCATGATCGAGATGGCCACAGGAAGAAAGATCGATGTGATCTCCCTGTCCTACAACCGTATGATGAACCATATCAAATATATGGTAGCCCGTGTCTCCACAGGGGAGACACTGAAGCTGGATATGAATGAATATATAGAAGAAAAATATCCGGAATCCTACAGGATCGCGGAGGATGTCTGTGAGAGCCTGGGCAAAAGCCTGGGTAAAGAGCTGGATCCTATTGAAATTGGTTATCTTGCCATGCATATTGAGCGGACAGTGGAACAATAAATGTAAATGGCTGATCCGCCTCAGGGATTTACACAATAAATTCAATAGCTTTTTTGACAGCAGTACTCATGGCAGTACTGCTGTTTGTGACTAAGCAGACCTCTCTCTGAGGGAGCGGCTCCTTAAGCTGAAGGGCAAAAATCTTCCCGTCATTGATCACTTCCCGGGCAAGGGGCTCGGGGTAAAAGCCGATTCCCAGATTGTGGACGATCATGGGAAGGACCTGGTCTGTAGTTGCTGCCTCGATGTCAGGATGAAAAGAAACACGGTTTTCCATAAAGTAATTCATATACATTTCTCTGGTGCTGGTCCCTTCCGCAAGACCTACAAAGGGCAGATCCTGAAGCTCATGGATGCTGATAGGGGCAGTGGTCAGATCCTTATATTTGCTTCCGCATACAAGGATCTCCCGGTAACGCAGGAGACTTTTTTTCTGTAAAGGCTTGCGGATGGAGATCGGAGTAGTGACAATAGCGAAATCCACCGCATAATTTTTCAGTGCCTGTACTGCCTGAGGAGTAGAATGGTTAAAGAGGCGCAGGCGAACATGGGGATATTGCTCGCGGAACAGCTCCAGCTTTTCCAGAAGGATCAGACGCAGGGCATTTTCGCTGGCGCCGATGGAAACCAGACCATGCTCCAGCTCTCCGTTCTGGCGGATTTCCTCCTCGCCGATGGACAGCTGCTCAAAAGCCAGGGCAACGTGTTCATAAAGCTGGCGGCCTTCCGGTGTAAGTGCGATTCCCTTGTTGGAGCGGAGAAAGAGCGTACATTTCAGCTCCTGCTCCAGGTTGTTCATACAGCGGGTGATATTTGGCTGGTTGTTGTGAAGAGCTCTTGCTGCCTTGGTAAAGCTCTTATACTGGGCTACATAATAAAAGATCCGGTAGTAGTCGTAAGTGATCATGTATTGTCTCCATCCTGTGATATGATTTTAATATGTTTACGATATTAATAATACTTTTTACATTTGCTTCTGAGCAAACTATAATACACCCGAGGAAAAAAATCAATGACAGGAGTGATTTAGAGTGGTTTCAGGAGGCGGAAAGCTGCAAAATGCGGACCGGCAGATGTCAGAAGCTTTTATCACAAGTGTATTTCTGGCAATGTCCGGCGGATTTCAGGATGCCTACACATACTTTACAAGAGATGAGGTGTTTTCCAACGCCCAGACAGGCAACGTGGTTCTGATGAGCCATAATTTTATGACAGGACAGTGGGGAGACGGTTTAAGGTACCTGTTCCCTGTTTTAGCCTTTGCCATTGGTGTTGTAGCGGCGGAGCGGATCCAGAGTACCTTTAAATATGCAAAAAAACTTCACTGGAGGCAGATGATCCTGCTGATCGAGATCCTGATCCTTTTTGCGGTGGGATTTATGCCGGGAGAATTGGATATGCTGGCAACCGTACTGGTATCCTTTTCCTGCGCCATGCAGGTACAGACCTTCCGGAAGGTGGGCGGTTATTCCTATGCAAGCACTATGTGCATCGGAAATTTACGAAGCGGCACGGCGGCGTTGTCCGTGTATTGTCGTGAAAAACGTCCGGAACAGCTGAAGCAGGCTCTTTATTATTTCGGAATAATTTTCTTTTTTGCCATTGGAGCCGGTGGCGGAGGAAATCTGTCCATGAGGCTGGGGATCCCGGCAATCTGGGTATCGGATGTTTTGCTTCTGATCAGCTTTATTCTGATGTTTTCCAGTAAACATAGAGATTAGAAAGGGTGAGGAATTGTGGAAAACAGCACATTATTCCCAAGAGAGGAAAAGGCGGAGCTTTTATTTGAAAAGATCCTGAAGGATCCGGAGGCGTGCAGACGGCTGACGGAGACCTTCTATGAATCCATGGATGCGGATACAGACATAGAATGCGGATATCTTCCTCCGGAAAAATTCGCCTATGCATTGCTGGACGCATATAAAAACCGTGATCTGACAGCTCTCCTTATGGCGATCTGCCAGAACAGTATGTTTGATCTTCTGCGAAATTCTTTTCTGGCACCGTTCAGGTTCAATGCAGATGGACAGGAGAATCCGGTGTTTCTCACAGATGAAAAAGGAAATTTTCTGCGGGAAAAGGGAATTCATGTAAGTGATAGGGATTACGACCGGTTCCGCAGGATATACAGGGAGAAGCAGGGCGTAAAGATGTATCTGGCGTATGGCTACCGGAAGCGCCATGCCTATGATGAAGATACCATGGAAGTAGAAGAGTACAAAATGGGCGAACATATCGGTGTGCTGCTGGTGTATGAGCTTCCGGACAGCGTAAGGGAAAAGGAAACGGAGGCACAGGCCTATGCGGCTGTATGGGATATCATGATGGCAATTCAGAAGAAGCTTCCAAGAGCCTTTGTATATTATGGGCAGGATTCTGTGGAGGATGGTGGAAAACGTTATGACGGACTGGGCGTTTTTCTCCCCATCCATAAATTTGCGGACCGCTTGGAAAAAATGATCGGGATCGCTGATGAGATCGTAATGAAATAGAGTGTATAAAAAAGGACTGCTTTTGTATTGCTCCGGTTATCAGAAGGATAGCTGATGACCGGAAGCTACAGAAAGCAGTCCTTTTTGTATGCCCATCAGGTGCAGTAGCGGAACATTTTGTCCGTAAGGATCCTGGCGAAAATAAGGCCCAGGGGAAGAGCAACGATGATCAAGATCGCAGCTGCAAACCAGGAGGCGGAAACATTCAGGGACATGATTCCCAGATTGTAGATTGCCCGGTAGAGATAAAGTCCGGGAACCATGATCACAATGGATGGTACGGTAATGGAAATCCTGGGATATCCCACTTTGGTTTTAATGAGGGAGGCCAGAAGTCCGGCTGTCAGTGCTCCGAAAAAAGCCGCGGCAGCAGGTGGGAAACCGGCAAGATCAACAAGCTCCAGACGTAAAGTGTTGGACAGTGCGCCGATGAATGCGGCAGCTGCGGCTAGACGGACAGGGCTGTTGAACATGACCGAAAAGCCGAATACCCCGCAGAAGCTTGCCAGAAGCCGGAACAGGATCCTCTGAGCTGCCGAAAGCTCCAGAGGCAGGAAATCCACAGGTTTCAGATGAAGAAGCAGTGCCATTAGCCAGGCAGAGACAGCAGCCACCATTACAACAATAATGGCGTAGGCCAGTCGTTCCAGACCGGAACGCATATCCAGCTTGGCAAGGTCGATCCCGCTTGTGATAAACGGAAAGCCCGGAATGATAAACAGCATGGAACAGATGTACCCGGCCTCATGCTGGACGGAAATGTGGAACAGAAGCTCTGCCAGCTTCAGGAAGCCTGCATATACAAGACAGGCGGAGGAAACAGAAACTGCAATGCACATAAACAGAGTAAAATGATGCTTGCCAAGCTTGCAGCGGATGGCGTTTCCGATGCCTGCGCCTGCAAAAGCCAGGATCATTTCCAGCGGGCCACCGCCCAGAAGAAAAGTAAATGCACCACAGGCCAGTGCAGAAGCCAGTCCCAGGGCGGCAGGGGAATAAAGCCCGTGGATCCGCTCGATCTCATCTAACTGACTGTGCAGTGCTTCACCGCTCATATGGATACCCTCCGCAGGAAAATCACTGACAAAATGTTCCAGCCTGTTCAGTCTGGAAGTATTTACGCCGGTGGTAGTCAGACTAAGTGCATGGGAAAAACTGCTCTCACCGTCAAAGCAGGTGTAGCTTATAGACATCAGTCCGATATCTGCGGAACAGGTGATACCAAGTGCTTCTGACAATGTATTCATGGAACTCCGTACCCGCCAGGCACCGGTCCCACAGGAGAGAAGCATCATGCCTGTACGGCCGATCAGGGAAGCTTTTTCGGAAAGAGAAGCTTCTGTAATGGGCTGGCTGTTCCTGGTACTTACGTAGTTGTGCCAAGGGATTTCCATATGATTACGTTTGATCAGAATATCTGACATAGAAATCACTTCTTTCTATATATTAAAATCATATAGTTACTATTATAAATATATATAATAACTATAATCAGATATATTGTAGCCATTATTCTGAAAAAGTCAAGTATAGATGGAGTAAAATCTGACAGTACCAAAACGTCACTGTTAAAGATTTATCATTTTTTTGCGGAAAATGAATTTTTTTGGTTGCTTTTACGTACAATTTATGTATAATTGTGGATAGGGATGTTGGAATGACCAATTCCTATGGCAGGATGACAAAAACCTGCAGCAGTAGGTGGCTATCATAATTACTATTAAAGAAGAGAGGTAAATGTTAAGATGGCAAAAATCGATTTAACAAAGTATGGTATTACCGGAACAACTGAGATCGTGTACAATCCTTCCTACGAGACATTATTTGAGGAAGAGACCAAACCGGAGCTTGAAGGATTTGAGAAGGGTCAGGTCAGTGAGCTTGGTGCTGTCAATGTAATGACAGGTATCTACACAGGACGTTCCCCTAAAGACAAATACATCGTTATGGATGAGAACTCCAAGGACACAGTTTGGTGGACATCCGATGAGTACAAGAACGATAACCATCCGGCAACTCAGGAAGCATGGAATGCAGTTAAAGATCTTGCCAAGAAGGAGCTTTCCAACAAGAAACTTTTCGTAGTAGATGCATTCTGCGGAGCTAACAAAGACACACGTATGGCTATCCGTTTCATCGTTGAGGTTGCATGGCAGGCACACTTCGTAACAAACATGTTCATTCAGCCGACAGCTGAGGAGCTTGAGAACTTTGAGCCGGATTTCGTTGTTTACAACGCATCCAAGGCTAAAGTTGAGAACTACAAAGAATTAGGACTTAACTCTGAGACAGCTG
>ERZ857955.2314-NODE-2314-length-12608-cov-2.885844_pt1 | contig 12608 bp, 10 predicted proteins | sample MGYA00519956_ERZ857955 | MGnify/ENA primary metagenome ERZ857955 (study PRJEB31778, sample SAMEA3449378) | human gut metagenome | biome: human gut; feature: human-associated habitat; material: faeces | place: United Kingdom | collected 2010/2012 ...
ACAAGATAAATTTTAATATAATATTTTCAATTATTCTAATACATATTTTTTTGAATATTTATAGAAAATATCTATAGATATGATATAATAATTTAGAATTAAGTAAGAAAGCATAATTTTAAATAAGTTTGTATATTAACAAACAACAATATCAAAAATGGAAAGGAGTATATTTATGAATTTAAATCATTTAAGTTATTTTAGAGTACTAGCAAAGTTAGAGCATTATACTCAAGCAGCAGAAGAATTATCTATAACCCAACCAAGTTTAAGTCATGCTATGTCTGCACTCGAAAAAGATTTGGGGACTTATCTTTTTGAAAAACAAGGTAGAAACATTAAATTAACTAAGTATGGAAAAATTTATTATGAATATGTAGATAAAGCACTAAGTGAATTAGAAAGAGGAGAGAAAAAATTAAAGGAACTTACTAATGTATCTACAGGTACAATTGAATTAGGTTATATTTATACATTAGGACCTAATTTTGTACCAAAGTTAATAAAAAACTTTACTAATGCAGATGAAAATAAGAATATAAAATTTTTATTTGGTCAAGGAACAACCCAATCACTAATCAAAGATTTGAAAGAAGAAAAATATGATATGGTCTTTTGTTCATTAGTAGATGATGAACCGGATATTGAATTTATACCAATTGCAAACGAAGAGTTAGTTGTAATAGTATCAAATGAGCATCCTTTGGCAAAAAATGAATTTATAGATTTAAGTGAAGTAGGTAATTATCCTTTTATAGGATTTAGTGAAAAAAGTGGAATTAGATCATTAATATCGGATTTATTTAAAGAAGTTGATATTAATCCTAATATAATTTGTGAAGTTGAAGAAGATAATGCTGTTGCTGGATTAGTTGAAATAAATTATGGAATAGCAGTAGTTCCTAAAATATCATCATTAAAGTATTATAATGTAAAAGTATTACCTATAATAAATCCAAAGCATGAAAGGTTTATATATTTAGCAACATTAAAAAATAGATATTTAACACCATCTGTAAATTTATTTAAAAAGTATAGTATAGAATATGGTAAAAACAATTTTTTAAATAAATAAGATGAAGTTTAATGATATAATATTTTGAAAGAAAAAATTGATTGTAGTATATTTTTAGAGGTGATATTTTGGAATATATTAATGATATAAATATTCAGGAAGCAGTAATACATATTCTTGATAATAATTCATCAGAACCAGTATTAAATGAATATACATTAGAACTAACCGAAGATATTTATAAATTTTTACATAAGCATATTGAAAAGTGTTTAAAAGATGAAGAGTTAAAAACAGCAGTATTTAATTCTGAAAGAAACATAGTTAAAGAAATAGTACAGGATTATTTGAATGGTGTAGATTCAGATATTTTAGGATTATCTAAGGAGCTTGCAAGACAATTATTTTTGATAATGAAGGGGAATGTTAATATTCCATCATGTGATTTAATAATAGTTTCATTAGTTACAGATGTTGGACCTATGATAGGGATACTAAAGATGGATTACGTAAAGAATTTTACTCATTCAGTTGAATTTGTTAATGACAAGATAGGGATAGGAATAGTACCTCAAGCAGCTGGTCTTCCAGCAAGTAGTCAAAGAATTCAAAAAGCAGCATTTATTAAACCAATAAGAGAAGATAACGTATTTGATTTATATGTTATTGATAAGCAAAAGAAGTCTAATGATGATGATGAATATGGTGCAAATTATTTTATGAATAGTTTTTTAGGATGTAGCATTGTAGCAAATAAAAGAGATATGACAAAGACATTCTTAAAAGCTTCAGAAGCTTGGACTAGAAGTAATGTTAGTGAAAATGCTGAACAAGCAGAGAAAATAAGAACAACAATAAAAAGTAAGCTTAAAGAAGAGGATTCTATTAACATAGAAGAAGTTTCTAAAGAATTATTTAAAGATAATCCTACTCAAAAACAGGATTTTGAAATATTTATGAAGGGCAATGGATTAGAAAATGAAGTGTCTGTAGATAAGGCATGGGTAGAAAAGAAACTTAAGAGAGTAAGACTTAAGATTGATAAGGATATTGATTTATATATAAATGAAGAAGCTTACCATGATGATTCTAAGTTTGAAATTCAACGTAATGGTGATGGAAGTATCAATATGATAATTAAACATGTCATAAATTACATAGAAAAATAAAAGGCGGGACTTAATAGTCCTGCCTTTTATGATAATAATTTTACTAAAACTGCTTTTTGTGCATGAAGTCTGTTTTCAGCTTCTTCAAATATAACATCAGAATTAGCTTCAAGAACATCTTCAGTAATTTCTTCTTCTCTATGAGCAGGAAGGCAGTGAAGAACTATTGCATCAGCTTTAGCAAGTTTCATTAAATCACTATTTACTTGATAGCCTTTAAATGCAATTTGTCTTTTTTTAGCTTCATCTTCTTGTCCCATACTAGCCCAAACATCAGTAATTATAACATCAGCATCAACTACAGCATCTTCAGGATTTTCTGTCATTATAAAAGAAACATTGTTTTCTTTTGCTAACTCTAGACCCTTATCTGTATAATATTGTGGAGGTTTATATCCTATTGGATTTGCTATTGATAAGTGCATTCCAATGGTTAAGCAACCTACTATCAAAGAGTTACACATGTTATTTCCATCACCGATGTAAGCAACTTTTAAACCTTCTAATATAAGCTTTTTCTCCCTAATAGTCATTAAATCCGCCAATACTTGACATGGATGTTCTTCATCTGTTAATCCATTAATTATTGGAATAGAAGAACACTCAGCTAAAGTTTCAATTCCTTTCTGTGAAAAAGTTCTAATCATAATTCCATCTAAATATCTAGATAAAACTCTGGCTGTATCTTGAATAGGTTCCCCACGACCTATTTGAAGATCTTTTGAGCTTAAAAATAGAGGATGCCCACCAAGTTGATACATTCCAACTTCAAAAGACACTCTTGTACGAGTTGAAGCTTTTTCGAATATCATACCTAATGATTTACCTTTAAGTAAAGGATGGTCGATACCATGTTTTCTTTCATATTTTAATTGATCAGCAAGATTTAATATATCTAAAATTTCCTCTTTAGAAAGATTATCCATACGTAATAAGTCTTTATTCATAAAAAATGCCCCCTTTTTTATAGTTAAGAGTTAGTAGTTAAGAATTATGGTTAATAGTTAAGGAATAAATTCAAATTGGCTGAATTTGAAAAATATTATTAACTAAAAACTATTAACTCAAAACTGATACTAGCGTGTCTACTCCAGTTTTTACATCTTCCATAGTGATGTTTAGTGGTGGTAATAGTCTAATTACATTTTTACCGGCAGTTAATACAAGCAGTCCCTTTTCAAGTGCCTTATTTTGAATAATAGAAGAATCACCATAAATTTCGATACCAAGCATTAACCCTAAGCCTCTAACATCTTTAACAATTTTAATATTTTCATTTAAAATAGATTGTTTTATATATTCGCCTTTATATATAATTTCATTGTAGGAGTCTGTGTTGCAAAGCTGATTTAAAACAGATAATCCACCTGCGCAAACTACTGGATTACCACCAAAAGTAGAACCATGATCTCCAGGCACAAAGGTAGTTGAAAGATTTTCATTACATAAAACAGCACCTATAGGAAGTCCAGCTCCAAGTCCCTTTGCACAAGTAACTATATCTGGAGTAATATTAAAGCTATTATATCCAAATAAATTACCTGTTCTTGCAATACCGCATTGAACCTCATCGAATATAACTAATACATCATTATCCTTAGCTAATTTACAAGCTTCTAAAATAAAATCTTTATCTAAAGGATGAACTCCACCTTCTCCTTGAATAGCTTCCATCATTATTGCGCAAACATCTGAAGTAAGTTTTTCTTTTAAGTCAGATATTGAATTTGCAATTACATAGTCAAATCCTTCTGGAAAAGGGAAGAAGTAATTATGGAATTTATCTTGGCCAGTAGCAGTTAATGTAGCTAAAGTTCTTCCATGAAAGGATTGCTTTAGTGAAAGAATAGTACCTCTACCTTGTCCATATTTGTTAAAGCTATATTTTCTAGCAAGTTTAATAGCACATTCATTTGCTTCAGCACCAGAGTTAGCAAAGAAAGCCTTACTCATTCCAGAAAGTTCAGTAAGTTTTTTAGCTAAAGCAATTGTAGAACCATTTGAAAAAATATTAGATAGATGTTGGAAAGAATTTAATTGAGAAGTAATTGCTTCTTTCCAGAGGGCGTTATTATATCCTAAGGAATTAACACCAATTCCACTAGTAAAATCTATATATTTTTTATCATTAATGTCATATAAATATGAACCTTCACCATGTGATATTTCAATTGGAAGTGTTGCATAAGTATTCATCAAGTATTCTTTTTGTTGTTCAAGCAATGTCAATTTTACTTCCTCCTTTTTAATAAATTTCCGTTCCAATTCCTTTTTCGGATAAAAGTTCAAGTAGTAGGGAGTGCTCGATTCTTCCATCGATTATATGGGCTTTTTTAACTCCCATTCGAACAGATTCAACACAGCAGCTTATTTTAGGAATCATACCACCATTAATTACTTTATCTACAGTTAATTTAGGAATTTGATGTAATCTTAATGTTGAAATTAAAGTGGATGAATCACTAGGGTCAGTCATTACACCAGGAACATCGGTTAGTAAAATTAATTTTTCAGCTTTTAATGCAGATGCGATCTTAGAAGCACAAGTATCTGCATTAATGTTATAGCTATTATTATCATTTTCACCAATAGCGATAGAAGAAACTACAGGGATAAAGCCAGAGTTCATAGCTAAATATAAAAGTTCTGTATTTACAGAAGTTATTTCGCCAACATATCCCAAATCAACTCCGATTTTTAATTTTTTAGCTTTAATCAATGAACCATCAATTCCAGATAAACCAATAGCTTTTCCACCATCTTTTTCTATAAGTTTTACTAAATCCTTATTAACCTTTCCAGCTAAAACCATTTGAGCAACGTTTATTGTAGTTTCGTCAGTATATCTTAATCCATTTATAAATTTACTTTCGTGATTCATTTTAGTTAATGTATTACTAATATCAGGGCCTCCACCATGAACTATTATTGGATTAATACCAATACATTTCATTAAGATAATATCATTAATTACAGTTTGAGTAAGATTATCGTTAATCATAGCATTTCCGCCATACTTTATGACAATGGTTTTACCATAGTATTCTTGAATATAAGGTAATGCTTGAACTAATATATTTGCATGTTGAGTGTAATTCAATTACTTTCCCTCCTAGATATTCGTTTTTAGAAATTATCTAAATTTACTGTGTCATTCAGGAGTTAAATCATTAATAAAATTTAACTCTAAAACATAATAAAGTATTCTTAACTACGGTAATCCCCGTTTATTTTTACGTAATCATAAGTTAAATCACAGCCCCAAGTTGTTACTTCAGAAGAGCCTAAATTCATATTAACTAAAATTTTGACTTCATTTTGTAATAGAATTTCCTTTGCTTTTTTTTCATCAAAGTTTACTGGAGAACCAGCTTTACAAACTAATATTGTTCCAGTTTCACTAGCAAAAGAAACATCTACTTTTTCAGGATCGAAATCTATATTAGAGTATCCTAAAGCACAAAGAATTCTTCCCCAGTTAGCATCACTACCAAACATAGCTGCTTTAACAAGGCTTGACGTAACTACACTTTTAGAAAGAGTTTCTGCATCTTCTATTGATAATGCATTTTTTACAGTACATTCTATAAGTTTGGTGGCACCTTCACCATCCTTGGCTATTTTCTTTGATATATAAATATTTAAAGCTGTTAATGCTTCTAAAAATAAATTATAATCATCATTTTTTTCAGTTATAGTTTCATTATGGGCAAGACCATTTGCCATAATTAACACCATATCATTAGTGCTGGAATCACCATCAACACTTATTCTATTGTAAGAAACATTAACACTTTGTTTTAAGGCTTCTTTAAGTAGAGAAGGGGATATAGAAAGGTCTGTTGTTATAAAAGAAAGCATAGTAGCCATGTTTGGATGAATCATTCCAGATCCTTTAGCCATTGCAGCTATAGTAACTTTTTTACCATTAAGCTCAATTTCTACTCCTGCTTGCTTTTCAATAGTATCTGTAGTCATAATAGCCATAGATGCATTTTTAGCAGATTCAATATTAGATGATAAACTTCCAACTAGTTGAGGAATTCCATCTTTTATTGCATCTATATTCAAAGGAACACCGATTACACCAGTAGAAGCAACAAGAACATCATCATTTTTTATACTTAATTCTTTAGCACAAAGAGTAGCCATTTTTTTTGCTTTAGCTAAGCCATCATCACCATTACAAGTGTTGGCATTTCCACTATTAACTATTATTGCTTGAGCCTTTTTATTAACTAAGTGCTGCTTGGTTATAGTAAGAGGAGCACCCTTAACTTTATTTTTGGTATATACTCCACAAGAAGTAGCAACAACATCAGAGTATATTAAAGCTAAATCTTTTTTTAATAAACTTTTTTTTAATCCACAATGAATTCCTGAAGCTTTGAAACCAACAGGAGAAGTTACAGTTAAATTTTCATCTATATTAATCATAAAATTACACATCCTTTAATTAAAAGCTTGGAGCTATTAGTTTAAGTCCAGTATTTTGAGGTAAACCTAATATAATATTCATATTTTGAATAGCTTGTCCAGCAGCTCCTTTAACCATATTGTCGATAACACTAACTATAATTAACTTATCTTTTCTATAATTTTGATGAAGAGATATATGACAGTTGTTAGTATATTTTACATGTTTTATCTCGGCAGTGTTACCTAATGGTAATACATGTACAAATTCTTCATTTTCGTATTGTTTCGTATATATTTCATGGATCTTTTCTAAGGTAAGATTATCTTTAGTTTCGCAGTAAATTGTAGATAATATTCCGCGATTGATTGGTAATAGATGAGGTGTAAATGTTACTTCTACACATTCATTTGCTATATAGGACAATGTTTCTTCTATTTCAGGAGTATGTCTATGACTTCCAATTCCGTAAGCTGTAAAATTTTCATTTGCTTCTGCAAAATGCGTCTTTAGTGAAAGACCTCTTCCAGCTCCAGTAATTCCAGATTTTGAATCACAAATTATATTTGTAGTATTAATTAAATTATTTTTTAGTAGTGGCATAAGTCCAAGTGAAATACTTGTTGGATAACAACCTGGATTAGCAACTATATTATATTCTTTAATTTTAGAACCATTAAATTCTGGCAATCCATAAATGCTTTGAGGATGAAGAGATTTGCAAGCAAATTTCTTTCCATACCATTCTTCATAAGATTCTTCAGAATTTAATCTAAAATCAGCCCCTAAATCTATTACCTTCTTATTTTTGCTTATTACTTCTGCTGCAATTTCTTCACTTAAACCATGAGGAAGAGCAGTAAATATTACATCACATTTATTGATAACTTCACTTTTATCTTCACATACCAAAGTTGTTTTATTAAAAAAGCTTCTGTATACAGAGCTTATCTCCTCATCTTTAAAAGTAGAAGAGGAGATAGCTGTAACTATAACATCATCATGATTAAGTAAAAGCCTTAATAATTCAACTCCAACATATCCTGTGGCCCCAATTATTCCTACTTTAAACATGATAAATTCTCCTTATTTGTTTTAATAAATTTTTCTAAAAATTCAATTTGCATTTTTACTGATGAAGAACTAGGGCCCCCAATGACACTTCTTTCTTCAACACAAGTTAATAAATCAATTGCTTTATATATATCTTCTTCAAAAATAGGAGAAAATTCTTTAAATTCTTTTAGAGTTAAATCATCTATAGCAATATCTTTATCAATGCAATAAAGGACTATTCTACCAACAACTTCATGAGCACTTCTAAATGCCATTCCTTTTTTAACAAGATAATCTGCAACATCAGTAGCATTAGTAAATCCACCAGAAGCTGATTTTTTCATATTATCCTTTTTTACCTTCATAGTTTTTATCATTCCATTAAACGTTTGAAGTGAAAGAAGAGCAGTATCTAAGCCATCAAATAAAGCTTCTTTATCTTCTTGCATATCTTTGTTATATGCAAGGGGGATTCCTTTCATTACAGTAAGTAATGTCATTAAATCACCATAAACCCTAGGACACTTACCTCTAACTAATTCTGCAACATCAGGATTTTTCTTTTGAGGCATTATACTGCTTCCAGTACTATAACCATCATCTAGCTCTATAAAATTAAATTCACCAGTGCACCAAAGTATAATTTCTTCAGAAAACCTTGATAGGTGCATCATTATTAATGAAAGTGCAGAAAGAGATTCAATTGCATAATCTCTATCAGAAACAGAGTCTAAACTGTTAAGAGTGATTTTAGAAAAGCCAAGCTGTGATGCTACAAACTCCCTGTCAATAGGGTATGTAGAGGTTGCTAAGGCTCCACTTCCAAGAGGCATTTCATCAAGTCTCTTATAGCAGTCAAAAAGTCTGCCTATATCTCTTTTAAACATTTCGCAATATGCCAATAAATGATGTGCAAATGTAATTGGCTGAGCTTTCTGCATATGAGTATAACCAGGCATTATTGTATTTATATTTTTTTTTGCCTTTTCTAACAGTGTAGTATGAAGATTTAATACTTCATCAATAATTGTTTTTAAATATTTCTTTAAATATAGTTTTGTATCCAAAGTAACTTGGTCATTTCTACTTCTACCAGTATGAAGCTTTTTACCTTCATCACCAATATAATAGGTTAAAATACTTTCAATAAAGCTATGAATATCTTCTGAATCATTATCTATTTGTATAGTTCCATTATCAATTCTAATTAATATTTCTTTTAAGCCTTCAATTATTTTTCCACTATCCTTAAGAGGAATAATTCCTTGCTTACCTAACATTTTAACGTGAGCAAGACTACCCTCGATATCTTCCTTATACATTCTTGAATCAATTGAAATAGAGGAGTTAAAGGTATTAACTAACTCATTAACTCCCTCTGTAAATCTTCCACCCCAAAGCTTCATTTTATTTATCCTTCTTCTTTAAAGAATCTTTCATCTTTGAATTTACAACTGTTGGTAAACCATAAAGATTTATAAATCCTTCAGAGTCTTTTTGATTGTATACGCCATCTTCACCGAAAGTAGCATATTCTTCGCTGTATAATGAATAAGGAGAGTTCATTCCGGCATTAACAATATTGCCTTTATATAGTTTAAGCTTAACATCACCAGTAACTGTTTCTTGAGTTTTAGAAACAAAAGCTGAAAGACTTTCTCTTAGTGGAGTAAACCATTCGCCATTGTAAACTAAATCTGCAAATTTTAATGCAATTGATTGTTTAAAGTGGTGAGTAGCTTTATCTAAGCAAAGTTCTTCTAAGTCAGCATGTGCTTTGTAAAGAATAGTTCCACCTGGAGTTTCGTAAACACCTCTTGATTTCATACCAACAAGCCTATTTTCTACCATATCCATAATACCTATAGCATTTTCTCCACCGATTTTATTTAATTCTTCTATTAATGAAACACCATCCATTTTTATACCATTAAGTGCAACGGGAATGCCCTTTTCAAAAGTTAAAGTAATATAAGTTGCTTTATCAGGTGCAGATTCTATGGTGTTACACATTTCTAAAATCTTATCATATTTAGGTTCATTTTCAGGAAATTCTAAATCTAAACCTTCATGGCTTAAATGCCACAGGTTTTTATCTTTACTATAATTAGTTTCGTAAGTAATTTTTATTGGAATTTCTCTATCTAAAGCATATTGAATCTCTTCTTCACGAGATTTTATATCCCAAATTCTCCAAGGTGCTATAATTGGCATTTCAGGGGCAAAGTTTTTAACTGCAAGTTCAAAACGAACTTGATCATTTCCTTTTCCTGTACAACCGTGACAAATTGCATCTGCACCTTCCTTTTCTGCAATTTCTACAAGTCTCTTTCCAATTAAAGGTCTAGCAAAAGAAGTTCCTAATAAATATTTTCCTTCATACACTGCCCCAGCTTGAAGTGTAGGGAAGATATAATCGTAAACAAATTCCTTTGTTAAATCTTCAATATATATTTTATCATTGTAATTTTCATGAATATAGTTAAGTATTTTTTTTATTAAATCTATCTTATAATCTTTTTTTATAGATTTAATATTTTTCTTATTTAATAACATATCTTCAGAAATTAATAGTGAAATTATCTTGTATAAAGATGATTTGATATTTAACTGCCATCCATTATTAGAAGTTTTATATATATTTATCATATCTAAAATCTCTTTAAGTATTTTTTTTTTAACTTTACTGTTTTTCGGAAGTGATGTTGGAAAACTAATTATATTATTTAATATAGGTATAATATAATTTATTTCACAATAGTCGAAATATGAACTACTTAATATTTGGGGTGAAAAAACAATAGCATGATGTAAAGATGCTTTATTATCTACTGAATTAATAAGATGTAATTGTTCTGAATTTATAAAGAAATAATCTCCAGGTTTTGCAATTATAGTAACCATATCAATATCAATTTTTAATTCACCCTTTTCTATATATATAATTTCAATTTCATTGTGCCAGTGAAAAGGGACAGAATAATTTCCTATTGAATCTAAGTGACTGTATATGTGAAAAGGAAACATAGCAGTTCCATGATTGGATTTTTCTTTTAAGTTTATATTTGCCATAAAAATAAACCTCCTTAAAAAAGTCAAAATAATGTTATTTTAGGATAAAATAGAGCAAGTTTAAAAAAAAAATAGTATGTATAATACAATTATAGATTGATATAAATGAAAATCAATATATATTTTTAGCATAAAAGAAAAAGTTATAAATAGGTAGGTGATTTTATGGAGCGCAAGTGGTGGCATGACTCAATAGTATATCAAATTTATCCACGTAGTTATATGGATAGTAATAATGATGGAATTGGAGATTTGAGAGGAATAATATCAAAGTTAGGTTATTTAAGAGATTTAGGTATAGATGTAATTTGGCTTAGTCCAGTATATAAATCTCCTAATGTAGATAATGGTTATGACATAAGCGATTACTATGACATAATGGATGAATTTGGAACAATGGATGATATGAAGGAATTAATTAATAAGGCTAAAGAATTTAATATTAAAATTCTTATGGATTTAGTTGTTAATCATACATCTGATAAACATAAGTGGTTCATTGAGGCAATAAAAGGAAAGGATAATCCTTATAGAGATTTTTATATTTGGAGAGACCCAGTAGATGGGGGTGTTCCAAATGAACTTCAATCAAATTTTGGAGGACCAGCATGGACTTATGATGAGGCATCGGGTCAATATTATTTCCATTTACATGATAAGAGACAACCAGACTTAAATTGGGAAAATCCCTTAGTAAGAGAAAAAATATATGAAATGATTAATTTTTGGTTAGAACTTGGAGTAGGTGGATTTAGATTAGATGTTATAGATTTAATAGGTAAAGATGTAGATAAACTAAATAATGGTGCAATTAGAGACTTTAAAGATGACCAAGCTGTAGAAATTAGCAGTATAATAACTAAAAATGGACCTAAGTTACATGAATATTTACAAGAGATGAATAAAAGAACTTTTGGAGGATATGACTCATTAACTGTTGGAGAAACATGGGGAGCAACACCAGAAATAGCTAAGTTATATAGTTCACCAAATAGAAAAGAATTAAGTATGGTATTCCAGTTTGAAGTTATTTCATTAGATAAACAAGAAGGTAAAAGTAGATGGGATTTAGCACCTTTAGATTTCATAAAGTTTAAAGAAACTTTTAAGAAATGGCAAGTAGAATTATACGAAGAAGGTTGGAATAGTTTATTTGGAAATAATCATGATCTTCCAAGAATGGTTTCAAGGTGGGGAAATGATAAAGAATTTAGAGTTGAAAGTGCAAAAATGTTAGCTACTATGTTGCATATGCAAAAGGGGACGCCTTACATTTATCAAGGTGAAGAAATAGGAATGACTAATATAAGACTTAATTCTATAAAAGATTACAATGATATAGAAACTTTAAATGTTTATAAAGCGCGAAGAGCTTTAGGATATAGCGAGCAAGATGTTATGAATTCTATTTATGCAAAGAGTAGAGATAATGGAAGAACTCCAATGCAATGGAGCAAAGAAAAAAATGCAGGTTTTACAGAAGGAAAAGCATGGTTACATATAAATGATAATTATCGTTATATAAATGTAGAAGATTCAATTAATGATGAAAATTCAATATTAAATTATTATAAGAAACTAATAAAACTAAGAAGAGAGAATGATGTAATTAAATATGGGACTTTTGAATTGATTTTAGATAATCATAAAGAGGTATTTGCATATATAAGGAAGTATAAAAATATAGAACTTTTAGTAATATGCAATTTCTATAGTAATAATATAGAAATTGAATTACCAAATGAATATAGTGAGTATTCCTATGAAACTTTATTAACAAATTATACTGATAGTGCAAAGTTTAGCAATGTTATAAGTTTAAGACCATATGAAACAATAGTTTATAAGTTTAAAAAATAATTTTAGAGCGGCTATTGAT
>ERZ857955.2315-NODE-2315-length-12601-cov-3.037382_pt1 | contig 12601 bp, 12 predicted proteins | sample MGYA00519956_ERZ857955 | MGnify/ENA primary metagenome ERZ857955 (study PRJEB31778, sample SAMEA3449378) | human gut metagenome | biome: human gut; feature: human-associated habitat; material: faeces | place: United Kingdom | collected 2010/2012 ...
CCACATCAAGCGGGAGCTGGGGGTGGTATTTCAGAATTCGGTGCTGGACGGAGCGCTGAGCGTGCGGGACAATTTGCAGAGCAGAGCTGCCCTGTACGGCATCAAGGGCGCGGAATTTGCCCGGCGTCTTTCCGAGCTTGCAGCGCTGCTGGATTTTGAGAAGATTCTGAATCGCCCGGTGGGGAAGCTCTCCGGCGGTCAGCGCCGGCGGATTGACATTGCAAGGGCGCTGCTCCATCGTCCTAAAATATTGATTTTCGACGAGCCCACCACCGGACTGGATCCGCAGACAAGGAAGCTATTGTGGGACGTGGTCACAGAGCTGCGCAGGACCGAAAAGCTGACGGTATTTTTGACCACGCACTACATGGAAGAAGCCGCGGATGCGGACTATGTTGTCATTCTGGACAGCGGAAAAATTGTCGGCGAAGGCACTCCGCTGCAATTAAAGAATATTTACGCGGGGGATTTCGTGATGATTTATGGCGTAGATGAAGCTGCCGTCAAAGCCCTTGGGCGCGCTTATACACCGGTAAGGGACGGCTGGCGGATTGCAGTGGCAAATACCGGCGAGGCAACGAAGCTCATTATAGAAAATCCCGCGCTTTTTGTGGACTATGAAATCACAAAGGGAAAAATGGACGACGTATTCCTGGCGGTAACCGGAAAAAAGCTGAATGGATGGGAAGAGAAATGACGGGACTTGGCGCATTGATCAAACGAAACTGCAAGCTATTCTTTCGGGATAAGGGCATGTTTTTCACGTCTCTGATTACCCCGCTGATTCTGCTGGTGCTGTATGCAACCTTCCTGGCAAAGGTCTATCGGAATTCCTTTGCCGCCGCGATGCCTGCCGGATTTTCTGTGGACGAGGCGCTTCTCAGCGGCACCGTGGGCGGTCAGCTTGTGTCCTCCCTGCTGGCGGTATGCTGTGTGACGGTGGCTTTTTGCTCCAATCTTCTGATGGTGCAGGATAAAACCAGCGGGGCAAGGCGAGATTTGACCATGAGCCCTGTCAAGCGGTCCACGCTGGCGCTGGGATATTTTGTGGCAAGCGCATTGGTGACGCTGATTATCTGTTTAGCGGCACTGGGAGTCTGCCTCATATATCTGTATGTGGTGGGCTGGTATCTGACCGCGGCAGATGTGCTGCTCATGTGTCTGGATACGGTGATTCTGGTGCTGTTAGGCACGTCACTGTCCTCCATCATCAACTGTAATCTCTCCACCAACGGGCAGGCGTCTGCGGTTGGCACCATTGTCAGCTCGGGCTACGGCTTTATTTGCGGCGCATATATGCCCATTTCCAATTTCGGCACAGGCTTGCAGAAGATACTGTCCTTCCTGCCCGGGACCTATGGAACTGCGCTGTTCCGAAACCATGCCTTAAGCGGCGTATATAAGGAAATGGCGCGGTGTGGGTTCCCCTCTGAGGTGGTGGATGGCATTCGGGATTCCATCGACTGCAATCTCTACTTCTTTGGAGAAAAGGTCAGCATTGGGGCAATGTATGGCGTAATGGCGATTACCGTTGCCGCGCTGATCGGCATCTACATTCTCATCAATCTGCTGAGAAAAAAGTAACATCATAGGAGAAATGAAAAATGAACGCATTTTTAGATTTTATTCGAGCAGCTGCGCCATGGGTGGCAATGGGTCTGCTGGTGATTATATTCTGTGTCCGCGGTGCAGCAAAGAATAAAAACGAAAAAAGCAGGACGGCGATTATGGCACAGAGGGAATGTGCCTGGGAATGTGCTTTGGAACTGCCCTGGGCACAGCGCTTGGGAACAACACCGGCATCGGCATCTCACTGGGCATGCTGATTGGGCTTGCCGTTGGCATGTGCGTTCCGAGAAAGTCAAATGAGGACGAAAAACGTGAAAAATAAGGTCGATTTCGTTTGGAGCAAAGGCAATTTATGAAAATCAGAGACAGCATCCAATCCTATCTCGCGCTATTCTCTTTGGCAATCTTGCGGGAATCATTTGCAGACTGTCGGATTTCTTTCCATATGAAAGTCTGTGGAGCTTGCCGTCCATTGCCACCTTATTCGGCTTTTGGATTGTCAGCGTAGGAATCATCACCTATTGCAGCGCATCCAACCGTGGGGCTTTTCTCCATACATTCGGCGCAGAAGCAGAGGAGTAAGAGAATTACAAGAATTATGCAGAAAATTGAGACGAATTCACAGTTTTCATGCAACTGGAGTTGGAAAGGAAACCGTCACCATGCAGAAACCACTTTACAAGCAGCTGTACGCGCAGTTTTACCGTGGGAACATCCCCATATTTGCCCTTGCAATCTTTGCGGCACTGGCAAGCGGAAGCCTGAACCTGATTCTCTCATGGATCATCGGACAGCTCATTGACGCGGCATCCGGTGTCGTAGGCGCAATGCCGCTGACGGTTCTGATAAGAATCACAGGCGGCTTTGTACTGCTGTGCGCGGTGCTGTTTTTGCTGAAATTCGCGTCAGAGCCGCGGTTCATTGCCCGTGCTATGGAGCAGTATAAGGACTTTGCATTTCAAAAGCTCACGAAAAAGAGCATCGCGTCCTTCCGGGATGAGAGCACAGCGGCATATCTTTCCGCGCTGACCAACGATGCTGCCAGCGTGGAGGCAGATTACCTCTCCCAGCAGCTTTCCCTGATTACGAAGTCGGTAACATTTCTCGGCGCACTTTGCATGATGCTCTGGTATTCGCCGCTGCTGACTGCCGTGGCGGTGGGCGTGACGCTTCTTCCACTGTGTGCATCTCTGCTGACAGGCAGCCGATTGCAGGCGGCGGAACAGCGGGTCTCCCAGTGCAATCGGGATTTTACCGCTGCACTGTCCGACTGTCTCAGCGGATTTACCGTGGTCAAAACCTTCAAGGCGGAACGGGAAATCCTTCGCCTTTTTGCAAAAACCAATCGCGCATTGGAACAGGAGAAGTTCAGCCGACGGAGATTAGATGAATTTCATGATCGAGCCGGTGGCAGAGCTTCCCGCGCTGCTGGCAGGCCGAAAAGCGGCGCTGGGGCTTGTGGACCGGCTGGAAAAGGCGCTGGAGAAGGATGATGCCCAAAAGGGCAGTACGGCACTGCGCGGGATCGAACAAAGCATTCGGTTTGAGGATGTATCCTTTGGCTATGAGAGCGGAAAGGACGTACTGCACCATATTTCCGCTGAGTTTCATGCGGGAAAAGCCTATGCGATTGTCGGCGGCAGCGGCAGCGGGAAATCTACACTGCTCCATCTGTTGATGGCAGGAAGCGGAACATATCGCGGAAGAATCATGCTGGATGATACGGATCTGCGAGAGGTCATGCCGGAATCCCTGTATGAGATTATGTCTGTGATTCAGCAAAACGTGTTTGTGTTCAACGCCTCCATTCGCGATAATGTTTCCATGTTCCGCACGTTTCCGCAAGAGGAACTGGACGACGCCATAGAGCATGCCCACCTGAAGGCGCTGATTGACACCCGGGGCGACAGTTACCTCTGCGGCGAAAACGGCTGTGGCCTGTCCGGCGGCGAGAAGCAGCGCGTCTCCATTGCCCGGAGCTTGCTGAAGAAATCCGCTGTGCTGCTGGCAGATGAGGTGACGGCAGCGCTGGACGCAGAAACTGCCCATCAGGTTTCCAGCGACATTCTGGACCTCGGCGGTATTACCCGAATTGTTGTAACCCACACTTTGGAGGAAGCGCTGCTGCGCCGCTATGACGGAATTCTTGTGCTGAAAAACGGCGAAATTGCCGAATTCGGGCGCTTTGATGCACTGTTGGAGAAGAAGGGCTATTTCTGCGCGCTGTTTACGGTAGCGCAGCAGTGATGCTCGCAGCCCCTGTCTCTCTTTGCGTTAAACCGGGTTGTGGAATCCGGAATGTTGGCAGAACACTGATTGGCGTTCCATTCACCCAGGCAGGCGTTCTCCCGCTTGCCAAGCGCAAACGTCGAAGCCATTGCAAAAATACCCCATCTAACGCAGTTCGCCCCTACAACCATGCGGTTGTAGGGGCGAGTTTTTATCGCTGCGTCTGGGGGTAATACCAGCGGTCCGGCTGGCAATGCGCCCGAAGGTAGTTTAAAAATGCGGTGGTCAGCGCGCTGCATTGCTCCGGCTGATAGAGACACAGCAGCTGAACCGTCTCCTCCGGAAGCCGGTAGGCGCGAACTGCCGGATTGTTATGAAGACTGCTGAAGCCTGTTCCAAAGGCAAGGGCTGTGCCCAATTCTGCCATGAGGTAGGTGGAATAAGGATTTGCGGTATTGCAGACATGCTCCGGGAAAAACTGCTGCTTGGCGCAGATGCTGTAGATCCGATTGGTTCGCACATCGCAGTTGGTAAGATAAAAAGGAAGGTCCTGAAAATCCCGCAATTCCGCGGTGGACGATGCCCTGGGATGGTCCTTATCCACAAAAAAGTAAAAGGGCGTCCGGCACAGAGGCACTGCCTCCAGTTCTGAAAAATCTTGCCCAAAATCGTTGGTACAGAGTACCAAATCGAATTTTCTCTCGGAAATCCAGTCGATCAGATCGTTAAACGTGTCCGGCTGACCAAACCAGATCTGCGCGCCGGTTTCTTTTGCAAATGCCCGGCACAGCGGGTTGATAAACGGACCAGGACGCAGCCCGGATGCACAGCCGATGTTGAGGACCCTTCCGTTGGAACGCTCGTTATTATGGATTTCCACCATCGCCAGCTCCATCCCTCGCTGCATGGAGTAAAACGTCTTTTGCATTACCATGCCCGACTCCGTCAGCTCTACCCCACGGGGAACTCGGGTAAACAGAACGCAGTCCAGCTCCTGCTCCAGCTGACCAATTTGCTTGCTCAGCGCCTGCTGGGTAATGTGCAGAGCTTTTGCCGCTGTGGAAAAATTCAAATATTCCGAAAGCACCAAAAAATACTTGATCTTAATTTCGTTGAGCATACCATCACCATATCCACTATATCATAAAATTATGGAAAAATCCACAAATAGCATACAACATTCAGGTTGTTGTTTGTGGAAAAAAGAGTTGTTTTTCGATGAAGTGCGGATTCGATATAATGGATTTATTCAAACAGAAAGAAGGTAATGTTATGGCAAAGCGACTGTATTTTAGCGATCTTGCCCGTGAGCTTGGAATTGCCGGCGGAGAAATGCCGCCCATGGGTGGTCCACCTCCGGCGCCTGCTTTGGGAAATCATCCCATGACCCATCCCAATGTATGGCGAAAGGAAGGCGGTGAAAAGCTGCTTTCTTATCTCAAGGCACATTATCACGCCGGAGATGAGCTGGAATACGACGGTCATGCGGACTGCTGGCTGATGCTTGCAATGATGGACCAGATGCGGGACTGCAAGCTCTCCACTTACATTGGCGCAGGCTTTGACCGCAGCTTACCCATTGAGGCATACCGGCTGGGTCCCGAACCGGCGCCCAATCAGCCCTGTACCTTCACGGTGGTGGAGCAGGGGGAGAATATCCAGCTTACCGTGCACCTCACCCCCGACGGCACCCCGTTCGATCTGCCCTTCCGGGAGATTGTTGCGCCCCAGCTGCCAACAGGGAAAAACATTTTTGTCCGGCTGGAGGGACGGCATTTGCTGTTTACGTTCCCGATTTCCCTGACCTACGGAACAACCTGCCGGAGTATTGTGATGGATTATAACCAGGAGTGCTTTGTCTCCGTTTCCAATGCTCCGGAGCTTCGGGTGGGAGACTGCATTCCAAATCCCTTTGCGACCGCTTAAATTGAAAGGAGAATGAAAATGAAAAAGATTGGAAGCCTTCTGCTTGCCGCAGCCATGCTGCTGGGCATGTTATCCGCCTGCGGTCAGGAATCAGAAGTCTCTGCTCCGGCTGCCGCTGCAAGCCATCAGGAGGAATCGGCAGCTCCCACAGCATCCGCTGCACCGGCTCCTGACGCTGCGGATTCGCAGCAGGACATTGCTTCTGCTCCGGAGGAGAGCGTTCAGGAAACCATCGACTATGTTTCCCCCTTCCCGCTGAGTGAGCCTGCGACTCTGACTGCATGGGCAATGTGGATTCCCGGCATTGAGCAGTATGTTTCCTCACCCATGGAGACTGCCGTATTTCGGGAGATGAAACAGCGCACCAACGTTACCCTGGAAATGTCGCTGGCGTCCAGCCCGGAAACCGCCATGACCGAGATCAACCTGATTATTGCCTCCGGCGACTATCCCGACCTCATTAACAACCTTCAGGGCTACTATTCTTCCGGTCTGGACTCCGCCATTGAGCAGGAGGTCATTGTGGACATTCTGGACTATGAGGATATCATGCCCAACTACTTTGCGAAGCTCCGGGAGCGGGATGCTATGGAGGATGCCACCACGGAAGACGGTCACATCGGCGTGGTCTACCAGGTGAGCAAGGGCTCCGACACCATTCAGAGCGGTCTGACCCTTCGGAAGGACTGGATGGAGGAGCTGGGCGCAGACGCTCCTACCACCTATGATGAGCTGCATGATCTGCTGATGCAGTTTAAGAGCAAATATGACGTTTCCCAGCCCCTGTATGTGCCCAAGAGCGGTGCACCGGATACCATGTTTGATGGCTTCGGCACGGAGCTGGACTACGTGATGAACAACGAGATGGGCTCTGCGCCCTGGAACTATGTGGACAATGGCAGCGGTCTGGACGTGGTTTTCGGCTTTATGGACGACAGCTACTATGACATTCTGGAGCTGATGCACAGCTGGTACAGCGACGGTCTGTTCTCTGCGGACTATCTTAACAACAACTATAATGTAGACGCCGACAACCTGACCTCCGGCGATTTTGCCTGCCTGTTTGCAACAGAGCAGTCCCTGAATGCCGGCAACACCTTTGTACCCCACATGTGGGATGCGTACCCCAACGTTTCTCTGAACGGCGAAAAGATCCGTGCTTCCAGCGAAACCACCTCTGCCATTGCAGCGCAGGGCTACTCCATCACCACCACCTGCGAAGACAAAGAGCTGGCAGCCCAGTGGCTGGACTATCAGTACACTGATGAATCCTATCTGCTGAATAACTACGGTCTGGAGGGGCAGGGCTTTGAATATGACGATCAGGGCGAGCCTGCACTGACGGATCTCATTATGAACAATCCCGACGGCATTCCTCAGGCTTACACCCAGTTTATCTATCTGAGCGTCACCGGCTCCTTCTATCTGGACAACGACCGCTTTAAGAGCAACTACTGCGAGGAAGCAAAAGCCTGCAACGACGTGTGGAGAAGCGCCTATGACTATTATGACACCCCCTATAACACCCGCGCCATTGCTCTGACCACCGAGGAAACCGAGCGCTATGCCCAGGTCTTCTCCGACATCTCCACCTACTGCAATCAGGCGATTGCCGAATTCATCACCGGTCAGAACGCCCTGACCCAGGAGAGCTTTGACGCCTTCCGTGAGAATCTTACCACCATGGGCATTGACGAGTGCCGGAGCATTTGGCAGGATGCCGCAAACCGCTATGTGGCTTCTCTGAACGCCGTCTGATTTAGACCATGGGAGCGGATGATTGAAGCCATCCGCTCCTCAGGAGGAATTTTATGCTGACAAAAAACACCCTTACCCCGGAATTGCAGATTGAGCGCTGGGAGGACCGAAGGGATATCAAGAACCTGATGGGTCGCTATGCCTATGATCTGCTCATTAAAAACGAAAAGAACATCTATGCTGCCCATTGGTCCACCAGACCGGACGTCTGCCTGATGTACCCTTGGGGCACCTATCGCGGCGCAGCGGCAGTCCGGGATTTCTATGCCGCGCTGGACCGTTATAATGCCGAGCGCGCCCGCTGGTATCAGGAGATGATGCCGGAAAAGACCAAGGGACTCTCTCAGGAGGAGCTTTACGGCATCGGCTCCTACCATGGTATGCACCTGACGACCCCCTGTATCATCGTTGCCGACGACGGAGAAACTGCCCAGGCAATTTACTGGTGTCACGATGTCTATGACGTGATGTGCGAGGCGGGGAACACCGGAAAGTGGGATATCGGGCTGCTGTTTTTGGACCTTGTCTATGAGGACGGCAGTTGGAAGCTCTGGCATATGCGCTGCGCCTTTGAGGTCAGCGGTCCCCACGGTCAGCCCTTTGGCACGGAATTTACCCTGCCCGGTGAGCCCATTTCCTATCTGGTGGAGGAGCTGAACAAGGCAAAGGAATGGTTCCCCCAGCCCAATGATCCCACCCCCTCTCACATCATGTATCAAAAGGGGAGAACCGCGCCCCAGTATCCCCCCTGCCCGAAGCCCTATGCCACCTGGCAGGACAGCCAAAGCTATGGCGTATAAGGAGGCAGTATCATGAACACAAAATATCCATTCCCCGCTTATATCGAATGCTGCCCCTATGAGCCGCTGCTGCCGGATTATACCCCGGAGGAGCAGCTGGATGCCGTGCTGGCCAAGGACGAGGTTATGAACCTCATGGGACTGCGAAACTATTATTATCTTGCAAATGATCTGCCCGGTCTGCTGGAGCAGCTTTGGGTGCAGGAACCGGAAAACAGAAAGACAGCCTCCCTGGGCTCCAACTTTGGCTTTTACATTGGCTGGGAGGAAATCCAGCGGTATGTCCGGGAGCGTTCCCAGCGCATTTTGGTGGGCAGTCAGTGCCAGTCGGTAAATACCCCCATGATTCACGTGGCATTTGACCGAAAAACCGCCCGTGGGCTTTGGTATTCCGACGGCTATATCACCGATCTTCAGGGCAATACCGATGTGATTGCCCAGAAGGTAGCGGTGGACTTCATTCGAGAAGGCGACCAGTGGAAGATCTGGCACCTCACCTATGGTGCAGACCTGGTGGATGCACTCCATAGCGATCCCATAGAAGGCGACTATGGCATGCTGGGGCAGCTGAAAACGTGGTTTGGAACCCCCACCGTTGCCTGCATCACCCATGATCCCAAGTACAACTGGAACGACAATTATCCGGCGGAGCCCGAGCCCTATGAGAGCTTCCGTTCCACCGAGAGCTATGGTCCCGAGGGATGCCCCCGGTACCGGCAGCACATGCGGGAGGTGAAGCACCATGCGTAAATCCCATCTGAGCTTTGAACAGCGGGTTCACAATGCCTATGGCAGCCAGGAGGTGGAGAACGTCCGGGCAAGCCATGCCTTTGGTCATGCCCGCAACCTTTCCACCCGGGAATGGGGCAATATCTGGGCAACCTGCCCGGATACCGCCTGGGCGCACAGCTTTGGGCGAAATCGGGGCTTTGAGGCAATTTGGCGCATCTGCGTAGCCAACTATGACGTCAAGGGCTGCATCAACTATCTAAAGCTCTTCGATGATAACTCCGATGCGCTGGGCTTTGATATGCGTTCGATGATGATGGTAGCCATGCATTGCCTGTCCACCGAATGCGTAGAAATGGCGGACGATGGAAAAACCGCCCGTGCCTGGCATCTGACCCCCGGCGGCTGCTTCAACCACATGGGACCGAAAATGCCCGGACCTCAGGGGGATCAGCCCCGTCCGGAGCGAATTTCCGGCGGCTATGAGCGCTATGGCTCCGACTATGTGTTTGAGGACGGGCGCTGGAAGCTGCTGCATGAGCACATATCCCCGGATCTCCACGGCACGTTCTGGCATGGCGATTTCTTCTATCAGGGCTTCCATGATGCCGTTACCGGAAAGGAGCGCGGACCCATGATGCCGCCTCCCGGGAACAGCAAATACGATGCCATTGTGCCGGATGTCTTCCCGGATATGCAGGAGCTCAAGGACAACCACTATGACTACAGTGCCCTTCAGCCGGTGCAGCCATCCTGCCGTCCGCCGGAGCCTTACGAAACCTTCGATGAAAACAATACCTATGCGCCGATCATTGATCCGGAGTATTTCCGGAGCCTGTAAGGGCTTTCGCAGGAGGCAAGCTGTGTAGACAGGACAAATTGCAAAAGCCAAGCTGCCCGTCAGATTTTTCCTTTACGGAATTCTGACGGGCAGCTTTTATGAAAAGAGATGAAAAAACGCGTTACAGCACATTATTTGGCTTTTCCGTAAGACGTTGTGTAGGTTCCGGAATCACCGCCGGAGCTATTGGACGCCTTAAAGGTGATAATTGCATAGTACTTGGCACCGCTGGTTGCGCCGGTATAGGTTACGGAGCTCGAAAAGGAATATCGGTTGCTTCCCATCATACCGGTTGTGCTTGTTGAATAAAATGTCTTTACGCAGGTTCCGCTGGAATTATAGATTTGAATTTTGGAGGCACCCAGGCTTGTCATTTTTCCCGTTGCAGTAATATTAAACTGCACCTTGAGCGAGCCTGTCGTGCTTCCCGCTTCCACATATGCGGAGTAGGAACTGATGTAATTGCTTGCATGTGGTGAGATTCCGCCATTGGAGTCTTCGGCAAATACGGGTGCGATTGTTGTACACAGAATTAAAATAGAAAGAAATAGCGCTGTAATATGAAATAGCTTCCGTTTCATTTGGGGACCTCCTTATAAATTGAGTTGATCAACTGTATTAACAGCATACCATTTTCTTCCTCTATTGTCAATCATTTTTTGGCAAAAATACTCTGATGGGCAAAAAACATCCATAATCAGATGGATGATGATAGGAATATAAGGTTCCCTTTGCACGAAGCACACCGCATATGGTATACTATTTATATGCATAGTGCGGAAAGGGATATGTGTATGGATACGGTGTTTTGGATTGCACTTCTGGTGATCGTGGTACTGGGATGTATCGGGGGTTGGATGCTGGTTCGGCAGATGCGGCGGCAGAGCGCTTTGCTGCGCCGACTGCGGGAGCAGAGCTCTGTGCTGCGGCTGCTGGAGGATCAGTCCCCGGAGTATGCCATGGATCAGCAGTACATCAGGGATATTCAAAAGCAATTACGGTGCAACGCTGTGGCTGCCCAGCACCGGTGTTCCCAACGGCAACTACCTCAGCGCAGGCTATGGCGTGGCAAACTATTGCGGCAGCACCACAGCCCAGCAGCCCTTCTATCAGGTGGATGGTACCGTGAAGTATGGACCACTGGAGGATGAGACGCTGGACTTCCTGACTATGATGCATCAGTGGTACACCGAGGGACTGATCTATCCGGACTTCATCAACAATATGGCGCCCTTTGCAACGGATGTCAGTGTCATTGCCGACGGCTCCGTGGGCATCTGGTATGATGTGACAGGTCTGCTGGCGATGCACCAGTCCGTGGGTGAGGCAGCTGATCCAAATTTCAACCTCATGCCCATTCCTGACGCCAAGAAGAGCGAGGATGAGACGAACCATCTTAGAATCAGCAACGATCTGGTGGACGGCAACGGCATCTGCATTTCCGTGGATTGCAAGGACACGGAAGCGGCAGCCAAGTGGATGGACTATCTCTACACCGACGATGGTCGGACGCTGCGAACCTGGGGTCTGGAGGGACTGACCTTTGAATACGGTGAGGATGGCACCCTGCATTATATGGACCTGATTGTAAACAATCCGGACGGACTGTCTGAAGCACAGGTGCGCTCCCTGTATATCTATACAGGTATCCCCGGTATTACCAGCTGGAAGGCGTCTACCAGCGGCTATACCGAGGCGCAGAACCGCAGCATCGACGTATGGCTGACCTCTGATGCCGACTACAACTATCCCGCCAACGTGAAGTTCAATGATGCCGCAGGAGAAAGCGCTGAGCTGTGCACCCTATACAGCGACATCAAGACCTATGTGCAGACCTCTCTGGTGCAGTTCATTGTAGGAGAAAAGCCCCTCAGCGAATTTGATGCGTTCCGTCAGGAGTGCTATGATATGGGGATCGAGGATTGCCTGAAGATTTATCAGGACGCCCTGGACCGCTATCAGGAACGCTGAATTCGTGAGCCCTGACGAGCGTGCAAGGATCTGACCCATAGCGTCCCAAGCATGGTATAGATGTGCTACCCCCAGCCGCTGTACCTGTTTTGAACAAACACCCACTGGCTGTGTCGTGCTGCCAGTGGGCATTTCTTGTCGCTAAAGTGCCAAAAAGGGCTTCCATATCCGGTACAAGCCTTTTTTTGCTATGCGCTGGTTCTGTCCGCGAAAGACAATAGAATACCTCCGTCATTCAAAGAAAATGCGAATTGCAGCAGATTTTCTGACATGCTATGATGAAATTATAACAGGAAAGTACGATAAGGAAAGGAGTGACGCTGCATGGAGGAACAGCAGCTCAGGGAAGAGCTCCAGCGCATTCTGCCCCCCTTTGAGGAGTCGATCTATTCCGACTGTCTGGACAATCAGGATGTGTTCGGCAGAGTACAGCGGCTCATTGACAATGCAAGCCGTCTCCCCGAAGCCTATGTGCTCCAGCGTATGGGGCAGTTCACCTCCCCCCTGTGCGCGGTAGCAGTGGTGCGGGTAGAGGATCGCTCTCAGCACCGATATGACAAGCTCCATCGGGCGCTGTCCGAGGGGACCTCCGGGGATTATCTCCGCAAACGTCTGCTGGAAACCATGAATGACCTGTCCCAGGTGCTGTTTGTACATAAAAATGGCGATCTGGTTATGATGATCGACTACTGCGGCAGCAGCCGGAGCGATGGCTTGATGGAGGAAACCGGACGGCGGCTGACCCATATGGTCATGACAACGGAAGCGCAGACAGACA
>ERZ857955.2318-NODE-2318-length-12588-cov-3.569536_pt1 | contig 12588 bp, 12 predicted proteins | sample MGYA00519956_ERZ857955 | MGnify/ENA primary metagenome ERZ857955 (study PRJEB31778, sample SAMEA3449378) | human gut metagenome | biome: human gut; feature: human-associated habitat; material: faeces | place: United Kingdom | collected 2010/2012 ...
AATTGCGCCTTGAAGCGTTGCAGTGGGCAATCGAGCGAGGGGGCCGCAGCGGTCGCGTCGCGATGCAGTTTGCCAAACTTGTCAGTGCTCGCGAAGCGCTCAAAGGCTAGAGAATCATGCGGGAAGTGACTGAAGTTGCCGTTGGCGTACTGATTGACAAAGAGGGGCGTTTTCTGATGGCAAGTCGCCCGCAGGGAAAACCTTATGCGGGCTGGTGGGAGTTTCCGGGCGGAAAACTTGAAGTCGGTGAAACGGTGCTTGAGGCGTTGCGGCGCGAGTATGCCGAAGAACTCGGCGTAACGGTAAAAATTGCCAGCCCGTGGTTTGTATTTGAGCGCGAATATCCTCACGCCTACGTGAGACTGCATTTCTGCCGTATCACCGATTGGGAAGGCGTACCACAGTCCCGAGAAGGTCAAACATTTTTGTGGTTTGAAAGTCTCAAGCAGGCACAAGCCGAAAAGTTGTTGCCGATGTGTTCGCTTGTGATCGAACGATTGATGCTGCCCGACCGAGTCGCACTAGTGAAGACGCCGTTGTCGAATGTGACGGAGACGGACTTCAAAGGAAGCGGAGCAAAAGCAATTTTGGCGTCTTCATTTGTGCCGGAAAAAGAGGCTTTGGCCAAACGACTCGGTGTACCGATGATCGTGTGCCAACAATGGTTTGAGCGGCCAGAGGATGTCTTAGTAACGGAGTTGCAGGAGTGGTTGGTGGGAGCGTTGGAGCCAACAGCGGACGCCGAAGCGATTTTAAAGACCGCTCAACAACGGTTACCCTTGTACGTAGCCGCCCGAGAAACGGAAGAGGAAAACGAACGTTTGATGCAACTGGGCGCACAAGGCGTTTACGTTGCCATTTGAGAAAGGAATGACAGAAGAAATGATGGTGAAGTGCCCGACGTGCAAGAAACTGCACGAGTACGACATGAACAGCCCCTGGCGACCGTTCTGCTCAGAACGGTGCAAACTCATTGATCTGGGAGCATGGGCGAGCGGCGACTACGTGATTCGCGGCGAGCCAGGCTCGGCCGATCCGGACTTAATCGTCGAGCAGCTCGAAAAGATGCAAAAAGAGCAGGAAGAAAACGAACGCAAGAAGAAGTAGAAAACTTGCTTGGTATTTCTTCAAAGAACAGCACGGACCGCACTAGAAAATGCAGCGGACCGTGCTGTTTTTATTTACTACAGATTAGGAGGCAAGCTCGCCTTCGGCCATCTTCAAGTAAAACTTGTGAAGGCCTTTCACTTTTTCTTCAAGGTCTTCAAGCGTGCCGCTGTTGTCGATTAGGTCGTCGGCGGCCGCAATGCGCTTGTCGCGGGAAATCTGTGTCTCAATGATGGCACGAGCTTGTTCTTCACCGAGGTGGCGGTCATAGACAAGTCGGTTGATTTGTTCTTCTTCACTAACGTCAACCACCAGCACGCGCTTGACAGCGTCGGCCCAACGGCCGCTTTCAAGGAGCAACGGCACCGAAAGAATGACATAGGGTGCCTTGACTGCTTTGAGTTGCTCGAAGATCTCACGCTTGATCATGGGGTGCAAGATTCCTTCGAGTTTTTCCTTGGCGTGCGGATCGGAAAAGACGATTTCGCGCATCAAATCACGCTTCATCCCTTGAGTACCGATCATGTCGGCACCGAAGGCGACGGCAATCTCAGGAAGAGCCTTGCCGCCGGGGCCCGTGAGCTCACGACTGATCTCGTCGGCGTCAATCACCGGTACGCCTAAGGAGCGAAAAACATCTGTCGCTGCTGTTTTACCGCAGGCGATGCCGCCTGTCATTCCAATGATCATTGTCATACCGGATCCTCTTTTGTTCTCGTCTCTTATCACTGTGGCTGACACGTCAGAGAGAACGTAGTCAGTCAAGTGGTCCTGCTTCAATTCTAGGCAGTGTAGAGAGAAAAATGGAGAAGAGTATCGGTTCAGTTTTCATGTAGAAGGCGACAACGAACACTTCAAACGAAACTTAATCAGAGATGTTGACTGCCTTTGGTTCTGAGACCAGAGAGGGCTGGTTAAGCTGTCAAGCATGTAAAAAATTAGTGAAGTAAAAATCAAAGATTCGTACAATTAGTCTGTTGTCCTGGCAGATGGTGAGAGTCAACGAAACGCAGGACAGAATCTGCATTCAAATTGTGAATTGCGTTATTACAGACTTGAAAAAAAGTCAACGTGCAAAATTTTTAAAAATTATTGAGCTAAAAATGCTGGTATTAAAAGAGCCATTTAAAACTGCATGGGCTAATAAAGATCCATTTGAAGAAGTGTTAAAGTTAAATGGTGAGATTTATCGAGAAGTAGCAACGAGAAGAACTTTGAATTTTAAATTTCAAGGTGAAAGTTTTTATATAAAGATGCACAAGGGAACGACAGTAAAGGAAATCCTGAAGAATTATTTGTCGTTAAGAGCCCCGGTATTGGGTGCTGGTAATGAATACAAGGCGATCAATAGATTAACTGAATTAGGTATTAATACGATGGAGGTTGTGGCTTTCGGTGAAAGAGGAGTGAATCCTTTGACACGAGAGTCATTTATTATTACGAAAGACCTAAATCCTGCAATTAGTTTAGAGGATTATTGCAAAGACTGGAAAGATAACCCTCCGCCTTACTATGTGAAAAAGGTATTGATTGAAGAAATTGCTCGTATGGTAAGAAAAATGCACGCAGGCGGAGTTAACCATCGGGATTGTTATATTTGCCATTTTCTTCTCCATCTTCCATGGGAGAATGGAGATAAACCGAAGTTGTCGCTAATTGACTTGCACAGAGCTCAAATTCGTGAACGAGTACCTGGGCGTTGGCGAGATAAGGATATAGTTGCGCTTTATTTTTCATCAATGAGAATTGGTTTGACAAAGATGGATTATGTCAGATTTTTAAAGTGCTATTTTTGGGGTGTAAGCATAAAAGAAATATTAAAAAAAGAACAAAAACTAATTAGCAAACTAAATGAAAAAGCAAATAGGATTGCGGAGAGAACAGTAAGAAAGGGGTTGTAGTCGAAGATTTTGTGATTTTTCGTGGAGCTTGAAATTGTTATGCAAGGGATGAGGGATTTTGAAAGGGCTAAAGGGGTAAAAATTGGAGAGGGAAGTGAGCGAAGCTGTTTTCTTAACGCATTTGACAGTAACAGATGCTTCAAAGTTAGTAGGCAAGAAAATAGCTTACAAACCCGAAGAGAAATAAAGTTTTTTGAGGATTTAAGTAAGAAAAATATTAAGCTTAGCTTTTTGCCGATATATTATGTCGCATTTAAGATAAAGAATTTTATAGGGTATGAACAAGAAAGTTTTGTAGATCATACTCGAGGCGGAAATTATGACAGTGTTGTTTCGCTTGGTGAGTACATAGAAGATAGTAAGAATGATCTCGAGAAAATTTTACATGATCTAAATCAAATAAAATTTGAAATGCTGTCGAAAAATATTTTGTGTTGCGATCTAAGCACTTCAAATATCATAGTGGCTATAAGTAAAAATAATGCGCGGTATGTAATAATCGACGGTTTCGGGGCGACAGAATTTATTCCAATATGTAAGTATTTTAAATTTTTTGGGAGAAAGAAAATAGAAAGGCAGTGGAAAAAATTGGAACAGCGATTAATCCCTTGGATTTACAAAAGGAAAAGAGATAATTCTGAAATCAAATTTCTGTGAATGTAATTTTACTGGCGTTATTCAACAAGTCAAATGAAGTTATGTCGGGAGACAAAGAGTGGGTGATTTTTTTTGAAATTAAAGAAAGTAAAATTAACGAATATGTTGATCTATATAAAAACAAGCCACGTATTGCATATTTGAAATTGTGCTGGCAATGTTTGAAATTCTTTTTTAAGACTGAAAAAGGAAAATCGGCGCTATGTTTGAATAGGCGAAGATTCAATATTGCTGTTGAAATTAATGGAGGAATAGGTGATGTATTATTGGGGTTTCAATATGCTCTGGCGATGAAGCGAAAGCTGAAAGAAGTTCAAGGTGATGAGTTTGATTTATATGTTTTCACTCCGTTACCTGAACAAGTGACCGATGATATATTCTTTCGGCAAGAAATAGGAAGAGAGAAAATAAAAAATTTAAGGCTCCTGGACGAAAGAAAATTCGATTTAGTGTTAGCCTTGAGGCTATTATTGCCTCGGGTTGTTTTTTATAAAGACAGAAAAGAAGGAGGAACTTTTATAAAACAATATATCAACAACTTGCAAGAGATTGAGAGGAGGGTTAAAGGAATTTGGACAAGTGATCGGCAGCTAAATCAATTACAGTATATGTTGGCTAGGGGATTAAATCGTATAACTGCGCTTGACATTACTCGTGATATAGGAATAAAGGATGATTTGAATTTGATTTGCTCGGAAAAGGGGGAAGATATCTATGCCAAATATCCAAAATTATCAACAAATAATTTTGTTACAATCAGTCGAGGTGTAGATAAGAATAATAAATATAAGGATTCAACAAGACTTTGGTCGGTAGAGAGATATGAGGAATTTCTAAAACAATTTAAAAAGTCATTCCCTAATATTGATATTGTTTATTTAGGTGCGAATAAAAAAAGTTGCGAGAGTTTAAGCGGTGTAGATGTTGACCTGGTGGGAAAGACAAGTATGACTGAATTAATGGTTCTACTTAGAGATGCACAATTGCACATTGATATGGAATGTGGAATGGTGCATTTGAGACATTTTCTATGCCGAAAACCTTCAGTTGTGTTATTCGGACCAACATCGCCAACATTAAAAGGATATAAGGAAAATATCAATATAAGAAAGGATAAAATCTGTTCTTTACCTATGTGTGAACATGTTATTTTGATCGATCAATGGCCAAAGAATTGTCTGAAGTCAGATGATTGCAGAGGGGCGTGCGTTGAAGCTATTAAGCCTGATGAAGTAATAAAAATAATACAGGAGAGAAAAATATTGAATGATGAAATGGAAAAATAGGGACTTTGCCTCGGGGGGGGGAGGTTACTTAACTATTAGCTTTAAAATTAAGTCTTTCCATTGGTTCCAAACTGATTCCTCTGAAAAACTAGCGGCTAATGTTTTCGCTTTCTGTCCCATATTTTGACGCAACTCTTCATTAGTGATAAGTTGCTCAATGCTACTAGCAAGGGACTCTGGGGTAGGAGATGCAAGGATACCGGAAATATTGTTTTGTATTAACGAATTAACAGCAGGACAATCTTTCATCCCAACCGATGGCAAGCCTGTGGCCATCGCTTCAATTAAAGAGAGACAAAACCCCTCAAACTTGGAAGGAATAACAAAGATAGAAGCTTTTGATAATTTATCCGCAATGTTGTTTGTTGTTCCACACAATTTAAATTTGTTATGTAGTTTTTCTTTTTTGATCAGTGCCTCTAAATTTCTAGTATTACGGCCGTTCGGTCTTCCCCAAAATTCCACGCTCCAATCAGGATAATGAGGCGAAAGTAATGAGAAGGCCTGCACTAGCAGTTCTGGCCTCTTTTCAGGATCAAAACGTGAAACACAGATTATTTTTTTGTTCGAATACTGTGGACTAATTTCAATTTTTGGTGTTGAGTTCGGGATATGTATAATTGGAACTTTGGGAAATAATTTCCTACAAGGATCTCTAAATTCGGGCATTAATATATGGAGTGCAGAGCAAGAATCAATATGTGAGAAAAATAAATCGTTTTTGTGATCAGAAAAAGCTAGCTCAGGAGCTGTTTGCAGTGTGACAATAATTGGGCGGTTGGTTGATAAAATCGCTTTCAGTATATAAACAGATTCGAAGTCAAAACAAACAAAAATCGAAAAATCTGAAAGGTGATGGCTTATAGCCGATTTAATAGATTGTCCTTTCCAATTGCATTCAATGATTTTCCGTTTTCTATATTTTTTTTGTTTGTCCAATGAAAAGGATCTGAGGTTTCTAAAGAGCTGACGTGAAAAAAAAGGAACTTTGGTGAATGTGTTTATAGTGATAATATCTGAATTTAGATGGAAAAATGGTATGCCTGGGGTTTCGTCGCAGTATATGATGCTAACGCTATATCCAAAATCAGAAAAGGCGTTAGCCATATTGCATAAAACTTTTTCAGTTCCGCCGACTCTATTATTAAGACGATGTACGGTAAGTAGCCCAATTTTTATATTTCTATAGTCATTCATGGGGTGGTGGATTTTTTTTGTGTGCAAACTGTAAAAATAGAGAGTTAATTTATTAATTATTAGGGTTTATATTTTCTTTAGTGAGTATTTGTATAGGGTGTCTTCCCATATTTTCCATATCTTTTCTGGATAATAATTGGAGATGTCATTGAGTGCATTTTCAGCATATTTCTTTCTTAATTCATAGCTATCAATAAGTTGCGAAAGGCATTCAGCTAGAGCGTCTTTATCGTTATCACATAGTAGACCATTTTCACGGTGTCTGATAAGCGAGTTAACAGCAGTACATGACTTTAGTCCGATACATGCTAGACCAGTGGTCATAGCTTCCCCCAAGGCTAGACCAAAGCCTTCGTGAATTGAGGGAAAAACAAAGATTGAAGCTTCGCGCAATTTTTCATAAACATTATCAGTAGGGCCACATAATTTAAACTGATTTTGCATATTGTGTTGTTGGACGATTCTTTTTATTAAAGATGAATATTTTTTGTCTAAATTGTCTTCGCCCCAAATTTGAATTTGCCAGTCTTTGTATTTGTTGTTAATTTGTCCAAACGCTTCAGCTAAGAGAGCTTGATTTTTTAGTGGTATAACCCGGCCTACATTTATAATGGTTTTGTTGCTTAAAGTAGACTTGCAGTTATTAGGGGTAACTGCATTGGGAATGACTATTATATCCTGGGCAGAATGAAATAATTTTTTGGTTGCGGCAGAGAATTCGTTTCTGAGGACTTGTATCGGGCCTGCGCCGCATATGTCAGGTTCAAGATATTTTGTGTCAGACCTATTTGCAATGTATTGAGGGCTAAATTGGAAAGTAGTAATAACGTTGTTCTTTATTTGAAACTCTCTCAGGAGCATTGCGGATAGCTTTGGTTCGTATGTAATGTATATATCAGCAGGGTTTTCTATAAGTTTGGATTTGAATGTGCAGGCTAATTTTTTCAATTTGAGAAAGGCTAATTTCTGCTTGTGCTTTTCTCGACTGAAAGAGAATGATCTAAGCATCCGCATAAGGCCGGAGACGCTAAAAGGAATTTTTTCGTGATAGCAATTAAATGTTTTGACTGACTCATTTAAAGGAAAACCGGGTGTGTCTCCGTTTTTGTCTTTGTAGAGAATCACAACATGATGCCCCCTCTCGGCCATTGCATTAGCTGTATCAATCATAACTTTTTCAGTCCCACCTTTAGAGTTGTGGAAGCGAACAGTGGTTAGCATGAGAATTCGAAGAGGTTTCATAGCAGGCATAATCTATAAATAGAAGACAATAAGAGCTGACCTAGATCAATTTTCTGTTTTATTTTGAACCAGATATTAAATTTGCAGCTTTGGTTACAAGAGAGAAAAGATCTGCTGAATCTGTATATTTTTTGGCGTTGCTACGACATTTTTTTAGATGATCTTCCGCCATCGAGAGTAATAGTTTTTCGTTGAATAATGCCTGGGAAAATGGAGCTTCGAGAACAATTCCTGTATTAGCAAGTTTTACGTGTTTGGCATATCCACATTCTGAGGTAACTAGTTGAGGAAGACAGCCTACAAGAGCTTCTAAGATGACCGTTCCTGTATTTTCTGAACGAGCAGGGTGCAAAAGTAGATCACATCCTGCAATAAAATATGGAACATCCTCTCTGCCACTCAAAAAGTGAACATTATCGTTTAAGTCATATGTTTTAGTTATTTTCAGGAATCTACTAGCGTTATCTTGTCCAATAACTATAAGGTGAGTTTTAATACGAATCTCTTTAGGCAGTGAAGCTAGTGCGATAATTGACCGGTCAACACCTTTTCGATAAAAATCAGACCCAATTTGCAAAAGAAGAAAATTAGATGTGGGAATGTTTAATTCTTTGCAAATTTTCTCACGTGCTCCAGCGGGCGCATTTTGATATTTGCGAGAGGGAGAAATCCCAGGAGGAAGCAAGTAAAATCTCTCAGACTGAGTCTGGTAATGCTTCTGAAAATAAGTTTGTTGAACCCGAGAAAGAAGAAGAATTTTAGTTTTTGCTCCTTTTTCAAAAACAGCCTTTTCATACTCGAGATAATGTTTGCATCTTCCACTTATTCGATAAAAGAATCCCCTTTGTTCTTGTTCTATTTTTTCAGCATAGCAAACATCTGCATCATAGTAGAAGTCTAATCCCGGCATGCGATTGAAACCGACGACTTTATCGACTGGGTGTGAAGCTAAGTGAGTCTTCACCCACTCGTAGTACTTTACGTTGGCCGAGTGATTAGTTAATGCACGTACAGGAATTTCAATAATGTCAAATTCGCTGGGTTTATCGCCTTGCCATGAGCGTGTGTATACGCGGATTTGATGACCTCGTTTATACAATTCTTTCCCTATTGCTAAGAAATCTCGCTGGAGACCGCCATACGGAAAATACTTAAAAAGACAGAGAGCAATCAACATATCTACTGGTGTGTGAAATTTTTTTAAAAATTGGCAGACGGATAGAGCCGAGAAAGAACTCTGCGGATGATTGGATCAAAGTACTTGGCGATCTCGGAGGCAGTGATGTTTTCATCAGTCAGAATGGCATCAATATTGGTTCTCCAGTGTTCTGGATATTCGCTTTCAGACCAGTTGCCTCGGCCCCGACCGAAATGAGCTACAGCAAGATAAAGAAGTGATGCCTCAACAAAGAAATTGTTAAGTGCTTCATCGGACCAGGTAACCACTGTTCCTTCAATTCCCTTTTTGTGGTTATAAGCAACTGCAAGTCCTGCACCACCAAGAGCGCCGACAACGGTGCCGATCAATGTCCCAAGTCCGAGAGAAAGACCTCCCGTTGCAATATCACTGGCGAGTCCTCCAGCTGCCCCTGTTCCAATCGCTCCCGCTACCGCGGCTGGCGCGGGAGGAACGGAGCTTGTGACTTTCCAGTCCGTTTGCATACGACGAAGCAGTTCTTTCCGGACACCTTTGCCTTTTAGCCCATTGACGGCAATCAGTTTGTCTGTTAAAGCACAGAATTCATCGGCAGCGCGTGCTGAAAGCGCGGTTTGAGCGGCTCCCAGAGGATCATGGACAGTTTCGTTTTTAAAAAGTCCCAAGCGTTTGCCTAGGAACTTAAGCTGATCCATAACCGAAGAGCTTTCCGCAACTTCGCGATCGTTGGCGAGTTTCTCAAGGTAATGAGTTAAGGCCTGGATACTTGAGTTATAAGCAGCTCGACGCTGTCTTGACCATACTTCTCTGAGTGCTTCAAGAGTGCTTTGTAGCTCTTCTGGCAAAGCCTTGGCGATGGCATCAAAGAGTGTAAATTCTTGGACCCAACAGCGCGCAAAAGCATCCATAGAAAGAACAGAACTGACAATGGGGTAAGCGGCCATCGCCTGCTTCCAGCGTTCCACGTCAGCTTGTTCTGCTTCCGGCTGTTTTGGCTGACCGATTTGATTGAGTAGCACAATGACCGGCTTCCCGATCCACTCGAGAATGCGCATTTCAGCACTCACATAAGGTGCAGAATCGGGCAGTTCAGTCGCATTCACAAGGTACAGCACGACGCTGGACGTTTCCTTGACGTGCTTAAGAGCTTTTTGATTCAACCAAAGCGACTTGTTGGCCATGCGGTCCCAAACTTCGGACAAGAACCAACCGACAGGATTGGTTCTGCCTTCGAGTCGTTTCGCAAGTGCCACAGAGTTGCCAAAGCCCGGTGTATCCCACAAGACGAGTTCACAGCCTTCGGCATTGCGCGCCAGCACATAGTCGTCAGTCGTTTCCGTAACGTGAGCACGATCTGCGACTTCGCCGATATCTCGAGACAGCAGTGTGCGAGCTAACGTTGTCTTACCGATATTGGTATGACTGACCAGGCTCAAATGGATTCGCAACGGATCATTGCTCATTGTTGTTTTCCTTTTTGTCAGTCACGATTATTTGGTTGGAAGAAACGCGCGGAGCGGCCCAAGCGCGGAGCGCTTTAATGGTTGTCAGTTGAGACTCCGAGGTACCGTCCAGATCAAATAGTTTGACCTGATGCAACTTACTCATGGCGAGCCAACTATCCTTACGCTCTTGGATACGAGAAGGTGTTGAGGCAAACCTTTGGGCAAACTCTTTCATGTCGAGAAGTGCGGCAAAGACAGCGGAACCTTTTGCTTCATATGCTTCGCGCAAGCGTTCAATGACAGCGCCGTGGACGTCTTCCTCAGGCGTTTCAATGCCGTCAAACCAGAGAAGAACAATTGGCTTTCTGGGGCCTTCTGCGATTGACGGAACTGTCGACTCTTCATCGTTAAAGTCAATGCTCTTGACCGTCGAGTCTTCAGCATTGCCCCAGTGCTTGCACAGAGTAGAGGCTGTCTGATCTCTTAACGGGCGGTTGGCAGTCGATGTGACAATCATCAAGTTGCCAAGAACCGCATCCTGAGCACACTGAACGAGAATGTTCTCGTAGTAGGGCGAATCGATGGACAGCGCTGTCTGCGTTTTAAAGCGTCGCATACGCCATGTGTCAAACATGGCAAAAAACAGACGGGGAACGATGACGGTAACGCCCATCAGGATCATCATCCGAATGAGCCAGGGAGCAGCCGTGATCGGTGCTTCCAAATACGGCAGACGATCAGCTCTCATGTCCACGATTTGCGCGAGATCAGGCATAGAAGACAAGGGGCCTACTGCAGGAATCAGTCCGTAGATGTGATCAATGAACGCTTTGACACTCTCGGGGCTCTCGGCAAGCCATGTACTTTCCCATCCGGCCCAATAAGACGTGCCGAAGCCGCGTACAAGTAAACTCACGATGATGCCCAGGGCAAAGAAAACAGCGGCGAAATGCAGAGTCCGGGCAACATTCATGCGAATCAATGGAGCCACAAATGACGCCCACTCACTGTAGAAGTGCGACTTGAATCCTGTGCGTCTTAGCGTGCCGTAACTTGTTTTTTGGACGAAGGCTCCGAGACTGCTGCGCAATGGCAAAGCGAAACGATTGGTTCCGGTTCCCACCAAACCGATAGCGCAACAAAAGAGGGCGAAATAGACAACCAGATTCCAGAGAATCACGCCCCAGTAAGGAGGAGAGAGCAGGTTGACGATGTGCTCGGGACTTGCGATACGATCCGTCAGAGCACCGAGAATGAAAGCCAACAAAACGAAAAGCGGCGAGAAGAACTGGGGCAACCGAGCCTTGGTACTCACTGTAGTACTGATGCCTCGCTCAGAGACTGTTCTCAAAACAACCTTGGCTCGTTCCGTCAGTAGTTTGGCAGTGTCGGCCGATTCGCCCACGGTGTGAGCGGCGCGAAGACTTGCAGCTTCGGAATCGGCCGAGGACCAATGGATACGCGAGTCGTTGGACTCTTCTATAGCCTTGGCGAGCAAAACAAGCTTGGCTTGCTGTAGCGTCAGTCGAACCGACATTCGTTTGTTTTGGGCCATGGCAGTGCGAAATCCTGTGTGATCTGTTTAAACCCCTATTTTAGGTGAGAGTGCTTAGGTGCGCTTTAGCTGCGAGCCGATTGAACAGCTCGAGCCAATTCTTTTGTGGCTTCACCGGGGTTTGCTTGTCCGCAAATAGCAGAGACAACGGCAACGCCGTCCGCACCGGCCTGGATTAAGTCACCGACAATCGGGACCTTGACGCTACCGATTGCAACAACAGGGCACGGTTTTCGTGAAGCTAATGCTGCAAAGCCATCAAGTCCGAGAGCGGCACTGGCGTCTGGTTTAGTACTGGTCGAGAAAATCGGTCCGATTCCAAGATGATCAACCAAACGAATATCGACTGCGGAAAGTTCTTGTGTATTGGAAACCGATAGCCCCAATATCTTTTCGTTGCCGATGATGGCTCTGGCATCGAGAGGCGATAAATCGTCCTGCCCAACGTGCAATCCTTCTGCATCAACCGCCAGGCAGACATCCGCATGGTCGTTGATGATGAGAGGAACGTTAAAGTCGGCCAGAACAGACTTCAATGCTCGCCCGCATTCCACAAGAGCTCTTTTTTTCCAGTGCGGCGCCCGCAACTGTATGCAGGTGGCGCCGTTTTGCACAGCAGCGCGAGTGGTCTCAACCATGCCTTGAGCACCACCGCACAAATCGGGATCGAGTACCAAATAAACGGAAAGATCAATGGGGTGTCGCATTAATAGAAGTCCTTGGCTTGGAGCAGATTCAACGCATCTATGTAAGCAACGGCAAAGCTACCCGGGCCGCGGGCAACGCCGGCGGCTTGCTGAGCGGCACGCTTGGCGAGCGCACAGGCTGAAATAACGGCTTCAAGAGGATGTTCGGTTTGCGCAACGAAGGCGGCCACCATGGCCGAAAGGGAGCAACCGGTACCGACCACAAGCGTTGCCTTAATCGAGCCACCGGTGCAGGAAAGTATTTCTTTGCCGTCGGTTGCGTAGTCGGTTTTACCGGTGACGCAAACAATGGTGTTGTATTCGCGAGCAAGTTTGACGGCGGCTTCAAGAGCGGC
>ERZ857955.2322-NODE-2322-length-12572-cov-9.660542_pt1 | contig 12572 bp, 11 predicted proteins | sample MGYA00519956_ERZ857955 | MGnify/ENA primary metagenome ERZ857955 (study PRJEB31778, sample SAMEA3449378) | human gut metagenome | biome: human gut; feature: human-associated habitat; material: faeces | place: United Kingdom | collected 2010/2012 ...
ATTCCAGAAGAATGCAATCGACAACTTTTCGCACCGTAGCGGAACTTTCCCGTGCGCTCGCCGCCCGTGAAGTAAGCGCCGTCGAACTGGCACAGGACTATCTTGCCCGTATCGAAGCGCACAAAGAACTGAACTGCTTTTTGGATGTCCGTCCCGAAGTGACGCTTGAACAGGCCCGTGAGGCCGACAAGCGCATCGCCGAAGGCACGGCCACGCGCCTGACCGGTATTCCTATCGCGCACAAGGACATTTTCGTGACGCGCAAGTGGGCCTCGACCGCCGCAAGCCGCATGCTTGAAGGCTATATGAGTCCCTTCGACGCTGCCGTGGTTAAGAAGCTTGATGCGGCCGGAATGGTGACACTCGGCAAACTCAACTGCGACGAATTCGCGATGGGGTCGGCCAACGAAAATTCCGCCTACGGCAAGGTCTTCAATCCTTGGAACGTCAATGCGGTTCCGGGCGGCAGCTCCGGCGGTTCGTCCGCCTGTGTGGCTGCTGGCCTGGCTCCGATTGCGACCGCCACCGATACGGGCGGCTCCATTCGTGAACCGGCAGCCTTCTGCGGTGTAACGGGCCTCAAACCCACCTACGGTCGTCCGAGCCGACTCGGCATGATCGCCTTTGCTTCCTCTTTGGATACGGCCGGTCTCATGGCGCATACCGCCGAAGACATCGCCTGGGTGCTGGGGGATATGGTGGGCTATGAACCGTGGGATTCCACGAGCGAAAATATGCCTGCCGAAGACTTTACGCGCGATCTCACCAAGGGTGTCAAAGGTCTCAAGATCGGCGTGCCGCGCGCCTGGTTTGCCGACAAACTCGATGCCGAATGCTCCAAGGCGATCGAAGCCGTGATCAACACCTACCGTTCGCAGGGCGCCGAAATTGTCGATATCGAACTGCCGACGGCCGATCTGGGCGTTTCCGTGTACTACGTTGTGGCCTGTGCCGAAGCCAGTTCCAATCTGTCTCGCTTCGACGGCGTGCGTTACGGCTATCGCGCCAAGGATTACGACGGCATTCAGGACATGATCAAGAAGAGCCGCGACGAGGGTTTCGGTGACGAACCCAAGCGCCGCATTCTGATCGGCACCTACGTGCTCTCGCACGGCTACTACGATGCCTACTACATCAAGGCTCAAAAGGTACGCCGTCTGATTGCTCAGGAATTCGATCAGGCTTTCCAAAAGGTCGATGCCATCATCAGTCCCGTGACCACTTCAACGGCCTACGACTTCGGCTCCAAGAAGGATCCGGTGTCGGCTTATCTCGGTGACCTCTACACCGTGCCGATGTCGCTTGCCGGCCTTCCCTGCATGAGCATGCCCTGCGGCATCCACAGCAACGGACGTCCGATCGGTGTGCAGATTACCTGTGCTCGCTTCAACGAGGCCAAGATGCTCGGCATCGCTCACGCCTGGCAGCAGGCGACCGACTGGCATCTGCGTCACCCCGAAGGTTTTTAATCGAGGAGCTCGAGAGACATCATGCAATGGGAAGTTGTGATCGGTCTGGAGACGCATGTTCAGCTCTCCACGGAGTCGAAGATTTTTTCCGGCGCCAGCACGCATTTCGGGGCTGAAGCCAACACACAGGCTTGCTACATTGACCTGGCTTTGCCGGGCGCTTTGCCGGTTCTGAACCGCGGGGCGGTGGAGCGCGGCGCCAAGTTCGGTTTTGCCATCGGCGCCGAAGTGGCCGAACGCTCCGTCTTCGACCGTAAAAATTATTTCTATCCCGATTTGCCCAAGGGCTATCAGATCAGCCAGTTCGAGCATCCGATCGTCAAGGGCGGCAAGGTGACCTTCCGCGTCGAACCCAAGTCGGGCGAACCGTATGTGAAGACCATTAATCTTACGCGCGCTCACTTGGAAGAAGACGCCGGCAAGAGTAACCATGGCGTTGTTGCCTACAAGTCCGGCATGGACTTGAACCGCGCCGGCACGCCGCTGCTTGAAATCGTGACCGAACCGGAACTGCGCAGCTCTGCCGAAGCCGTCGGTTACGCCAAGGCGTTGCACGCTCTGGTCGTGTGGCTTGGCATCTCCCGCGGCAACATGCAGGAAGGTAATTTCCGCTGTGACGCTAACGTTTCCGTGCGCCCGATGGGCAGCACCGAATTCGGCACGCGCTGCGAAATTAAGAACCTCAACAGCTTCAAGTTCCTGCAGGAAGCCATTGACTACGAAGTGGCCCGCCAAATCGAACTGATCGAAAGCGGCGGCAAGGTGGTGCAGGCCACGCGTCTGTACGATCCGGAGACGGGCGAAACCCGAGAAATGCGTACCAAGGAAGACTCCATGGACTATCGTTATTTCCCGGATCCCGATCTGTTGCCGTGTGTGCTCACGCCCGAAGACATGGCCCGCATCCGCAGCGAGATGCCCGAACTGCCCGATGCCATGCGCGAACGTTTCGTGCGTGACACGGGACTGAGCGAGTACGACGCCGCTGTGCTCACTGCCAGCAAGGATGTTGCCGACTACTTCTGTGCGTTGAGCGCCGTGGCGCCCGACAAGAAGATCGCCGCCAACTGGGTGATGGGTGAAGTGGCCGCAAACGTCAATGCACAGGAAGGCATGACGTACGCTCAGGCGCCTGTGACGGCCGCCAAGCTTGCCGACATTCTGAAGCGTCTGGCCGACGGTACGATCAACGGCAAGGGTGCCAAGCGCATCTTCTCGCTCATTTGGGAAGGCGCTGCGGAATCGGTCGATGAACTCATTGAAAAAGAGGGCCTAAAGCAGATTTCCGACAGCTCGGCCATCGAAGCGGTGATCGACGAGGTGCTCGCCAACAACGCCAAGATGGTTGAAGAGTTCAAGGCCGGAAAGCAGAAGGCCTTCAACGCGCTTGTGGGTCAGGCGATGAAGGCTACGCGCGGTAAGGCCAACCCCAAGCAGGTCAACGAAATCCTCACCAAGAAACTCAACGGATGAGGATAGGTTTGTCAGAAAAAGTGCGCCTAACGCAGTTGTTGCGAGACGTGCACTTTTTCGACCTTACGCGTTTGGGCCGCCTCTCGAGGGCGGCTTTTTGGTGTGCTCTGCTGGCGCATCTTTTCTTTTTGGCCGTATTGTTTGTTGTGCCGTTTGAAACGGCTTATCGGCTGCAGATGCAGCCCGATTCGAGCTTTGTGCTGTTTTGGATGAATGTTTTTTTGGTCGCACTATTGGCTGCTCTAGTGCCAATAAAACGTTTGGCTGTACGACGTTTGCATGACGCCAATTTTTCCGGCTGGTGGCTGTGGCTTCTGGCGATTCCCTATCTGGGCTGGCTTGCAGTGCTCGTACTTTTGTTGCTACCGAGTGCCTCCTTTCCCAATCGGTTCGATCGTTTTGCGGAACCTGCCGAGAGACAAAAACCACGCTGAAAGAATTTTCTTGATCTTTTCGCTCGCTTTCTTAAGAAAGATTAGTAGAATCCCGAAGAAGGGTTAACACCTGTCTTTCTGGGTGCCTGTTGGCTCGATTGATGCGAGGCTAAAGCAGGGTGAGAAGATCCCGACAGATCGCCAATGACGGTTGTCGGTTTTTTTGTGCCCGTATGGCTACCGGAAGGGCAAATTTTGAACGAAGAAAAATCGGTGCCGTCTGTTCAGATGCTGCAAGTCGTACTCCGAATAACGGCGTGGGAAAAATAACAGAAAGGATTTTTTTGTGGAAAACAAATTGTTGTCTTCCGTAAAAGCGGCGGGTGTTGTCGGCACCTGCGTTTTTGGCTTGTCTCAGGCAGCGGTGGCTGCCAACGTTCAGATTAGCGGTCAGATCGATACCTATATCGAGTCGTACACAGCCGGTGATCAGAATACCGTCCGTTTGTCGTCCGGTGGCGGTGCCGGCGGTAGCCGCGTCACCTTTTCTGCAACGGAAAAGATCAACGGATCGACCGAAGCGTTCATGCGTTTGGAAATGGGCGTTTTGACAGATCAGGGTACGAGCTCTGGCACGCCCGACGTCAATTGGATCTTTGAACGAGAAACCGTGGTGGGTGTGCGTGGCGAATTCGGTTCGCTTAGTTTCGGTCGACAGTACACGCCGCACTTCATGTCTTTGCCGATGAACGAAGCGGCCGGACAGAGTCTGGGCAGCGCCATTGGCGCCTTCGGCATCCCCGGCATTGTGTCGACCAACGGCATCGGTTTGCCCGGCAAGAATCCGTACGTTACCGGGGCACGTTTGGCCACGACCCGCATGGACAACTCCATCGTTTACTCCACGCCGAATTTCTCCGGTTTCACGGGGACGTTCATGGCGGCGTTCGGCGAGCAGAAAATGGAGGAGCTCGACGGGACCATTGATCAGTCCAACAGTCGCGGTAATTTCTACAACGCCGCAGCACGCTACGTAAGAGGTGCTTTCTCGGGCAACATCAGCCTGGCGCTGTGGGACAACCCGATGGTGGGTGACTACACCTTTGAAAACGTATGGTTCGGTTCTTTGTCGGCGGCCTACGATTTCGGCCCTGCCAAACTTCACATGAACTTCGTGTTCCGCGAATCCAAGGACGAAATGGCCCCGAATCTATGGGCAACGGCGCTCGGTGTGTCGATGCCAATGGGTACGGGCAAGTTCATCGTCACGGGCGGCTATCTGCACAATACTTCGGTGGATCACGCCGACGGTGTGAGCTGGGGCGTACGTTACGATTACCCGTTGAGCAAACGCACCTTCATCTATACCGGTGCATTCGGCGTTTATAACCAGGAAAACGCCAGCTTTGCTCTGGCCGGCGGCGGCAGTTCCACGTTGCCTCCCGACATTGCCAAGGAAGAAAGCGGTTTGGGTAACCACATGTTCTTCCTGGGTCTCAATCACCGCTTCTAAAGCAATCTGAGAAAAAAAGTCCCGGCCTGTCAGCCTTTCGCTTCGACGAACGACTCGGCAGCCGGGATTTTTTTGAGGAGAGACTGATCGAATTCCGATTGAGGAGAGAGGAGAGGACAATCGGAATTCGGAAGATGATTAAGGCACCTTCGGGAAATTGAACTTGTGGCACTGTTCGCAGTAGTTCACTGTAGGTTCGTGCTGCATATGGCACAGCGTGCAGTCTCCGTTGTGCGGAGCGGCGTGCGGGTTGGGCTGAAGCTTTTCAGTCTTCTTGGCCACAGTTGCTTTCGGATGGCACTTGATGCAGGTATTTTCATCCGGGTACTGAGGATTTTTCATATCGGGGCCGTGGCACATTTGGCAAGAAACACCGCGGGCGACGTGACGGTCCGAGCCGAACTTTTCCGCTGCGCTAACCGTGCCGCAGGCGATCAAAGAAGCCAGACCGAGCGAAACCAAAAGTGTCTTCGAAAAAGACATTGTGAGCTCCTGATACGTTGGTTCTTTTTGTTGGGGAAAATAAGTTCTCTCCGACCCGGCACAGATGGGCCGGGTCTCAGAGAGCACTCTTCTAGGAGATTGGAGGGCCGAAAGACGATCGACCCTCTGGGAGAAGCCTAAATTACTTGCCGGCAGCTGTACGGGCAGCGGTACGACCGAAGATGATGCAGTCGGCCACCGCAACGGTGCCGAGACGTACCATACCGTGCACGCCGCCGGTGATTTCACCTGCGGCGTAGAGCCCCGGAATCACCTGGCCACGGGCGTTTTCAACCTGAGCTTTGTTGTTAATCACCAAGCCACCCATGCAGTGGTGCACGCGCGGCCACAGGCGGCAGACGTAATAAGGACCGTCACCGTTGGGAACGGCATCCTTAAACATCATGCAATTGAAGTCCGGATCCTTCTGAGCTTTGATGTAGCTGTCGAACTTCTCGTTAGTCTTCTTCAGTTCATCGTACGGAACCTTGTACGTATCAGCAAGTTCCTTCAGGTTGGCAACCTTCTTCACAACGCCACTCTTGACAGCGCGATCGAACAGTTCCGGCGTCATGTTCTTGCCGATGATTTTGTTCTGGGCGTTCTTTTCGCTTACATAGATCAGAGTCGGATGGCCGATGGCAACAATAGCATCGGCACGGACCTTGCGGTTGCCGGTTTCCTGAATGAAGCGCTTTCCCGTGGCCGGATCAATCATCAGACCGTACCCAACAGCGGGTTCAACAAAAAGCGGGGCCAGACCGAAGCCATTTTCATCAGGGCTGGTCCACGGGCCGAGCTGAATCCAGTCCATCTGAATCGTGTTGGCACCGATCATCTGAGCAGCCTGCAGAGCTTCGCCCGTAGCACCCGGATGGTTGGTGGAGCCGAACTTTTCGTTCAGACGAGGATCGTGTTCCATACGCATCTGGACGTTCTGACTGAAGCCGCCGGCAGCGAGCAGAACACCCTTGGTAGCGCGGTAGTAGGCAACCTTGCCGGACTTTTCGCGGCCGAAACGATAATTTTCGCGAACCTTGACGCCGAGCACAGCGCCGTTGTCGTCGACAACGAGATCATCGACGATCGTGCGCAACTGCACAGGGATGCCGTATTCCTGGCACTTTTTGTACATCGGGTTGATGAAGCCGGAACCGGAGTTATTGGTTACGGCATGGCTACGAGGCACGGAGTGACCGCCATGGAAGGTCACGGCTTTAAATTTCACACCGACTTTTTTGAGCCATTCATAATTTTCAACACAGCTGTCTGCGATATGACGAGCGAGTTCTGGATGTGCCAGACCGCCGCCTGCCTTCATGATGTCCTTAAAGAGCAGATCAGGATTGTCCTTGATGCCGGCTGCTTTCTGCATGTCGGTACCGGCAGCAGCAACGGCGCCGCCGTTGATGATGGAGTTGCCGCCGTAGGACGGCATTTTGTCGATGACGAGAATGTTCTTAATGCCCTGTTCGTGAGCTTCAATGGCAGCTCCCAACCCAGCAAAACCTGTGCCTACAATCAAGAAGTCGACCGTTTTGTCCCACTTGGCGGGAGCTTTTACAGTCTGTGCGAGAGCCGGGACAGATACAACACCGGCAGCACCAACAGCAGCCAGAGAACCGAGGAAGCCACGACGAGAAAGATTATTGCTCATCTTTATCTCCATATTTTTTTAAATCAGATCCGGGAGAAAAGCTTTGTATTCGTTTCCTTCGGGCGGATCTGAAAGTTCCTTTTCCTACGAGGGAAAGGTTAATTTTCAGTTTGTTTTGGATCTACCCGTTAAAGACACATGCGTTTTAAGGGCTTACCCGAAATAAACTGGGTGAATAGTGAAATAAATAGGGAATGAAAGTTTTTAATAGAAGTTTTCCCAAGCGTTACGAATTCCCAAGGCAAACGCTTCCTTTTCTTTTTCCGTAAGGCAGGAAACTTCTTCAATTCCTTCAATGGCAGACAAAGGAACTTTGTCGCCAAGACAGTCTCGAATTGATCTTGCGTTCGGATATTTAACCGGATCAAAAAGACGGAAGCATACATTGCCGGTTGTGAAATCAAAGCCGGCAATTGTGATAACAGCGCCCATTTCCTTAGTTTGCAAGCGGTAAGCGCCATCCATGTAGACATCGCCTCCGGAAAAAGGCAGAAGTGACTCCACAATGCACCCCATACGCTTGTCTTCGGGCAATTTGGCATTGAGCAGTTTCAAAAACTGCAACGTTTGATAGGCACTGCGAATGTCATCGTCAATGGTGTCTTTGGGAGAGAATTGCCAACTGCCCGCAATTTGTCCGGCCAGAGCATTGCAGATGAGCATCAGGTCGGGCTCGGTGAATTTCAACGTATACACAGGGTCAAGTTTGTCGGCCTCTTCCGTGTAATCGTTTTCCTTTGGTTCGATCGTAAGCGGTGCTTCCTGCGACAAGTCTTTGTAGTCGTAGGGTTTGGGTTGCACAGTTGTTGTTTCTTCAGGACGGTTTTCGGGTTCAGACATATCACAGGCCTTTCATCGCGTTACTTGCACAAGCTCTACTAAATTGATGACTCGAGCCAACTAAAAAGCAACAGAGAAAAAGCAGACTCTTCACGTTTTTTTCATACTGAATAAGCCGTAAGAACGAGAAAGCCTTACGGCTTTCTCGTTTCGGGCGAGCTCAGCGGTTTTAGAGGAGAACGAAAACCTCTGTCGCTTGCCACACCGGGTTAGAAGTTGTGAACAATACCCAAGCTGGCGGTAATGGCATTGGCATCATCAAACTGGTCGTAAACGCCACCTTCCAATTTGTCCTGAATGAAGCTGATGCCAGAATAAAGCGTAGTGCGCTTGCTAAAGTCGTACCAATAACCACCGGACACAAACCAACGCTTCATTTTTTGACTGCTGTCATCAGAGCGTTCGGCGTCCATGTAACCCGCTTGTGCTTTCCATGTGCCACCTAGTGCGGGGTAGTCCAAGCCGAGATTCAAAGCCCAACCGTCTTTCCCAAAAGCATCGCTCAAGAAGGGTTCCACTTCACCAAGGGTTCCGGTATAAGGATTGTCATGCGAACCAATGGCTTTGTAGAACTGATTTGCTTCTTGGGCAAAACTACGGGAATCTTTAAAGTACTGTCCACCTGCGTACAGAGTCATGAAACCTAGGCCATGACGCACACCGACTGTAACGCGGACTCCATCGTCCGGGTCATCATCATATTTCTTGGGACCGTAAGAGCGGAAATTCGTACTATCGACAACTAAATTGAATTCTGTGTTTTTGTTATCAAAACGAATCCCAGCTGCCATGTAACGGTCGATAGATGATTCGTTTTCCACGGATCCCTCGATTGAGGAGTTCATGCCCATAGAGTACTGCAACAAGAACTGCCAACCAGCCCACGAGGGAGAGGCGTAGGTGATGGTGTTGTCCAACGGAAGGAGGTCTTCCGAGCTGTACAGGTAACGGTGACCAGCAACTTCACCCAAACCAACAGCAAACGGAGACATATTGCCGCCAAACAAGCCGGTGGACGGATAGCCGGACGTCAACGCACCCATCTTGCCGAATTTGATATTGCCGTATGGACCGTCTAAGTAAAGAAGTGCCTGACGACCAAAAATCTTGCCGCCCTGCCCCATGGCGCCATTGTCGACATTAAAGCCGTTTTCCAAGATGAAACCGACTTTATGGCCGTTGCCAAGTTCTTCGAAGCCAGTCATGCCAACACGGCTACCGGCGGTCTGGCCGCTTTGCATGCTCAGGTTGGACCAGGAATCCTGTCCGTCTACGCCCGGATCGACGTTAACGAATGCCAGACCGACGTCAACCTTACCGTAGATCGAGACTTCTGCGCTGAGAGCCAGTGAAGGCAGAGCTGCAAGAACGCCGAGTGCGATCAATGTTTTTTTCATTGTGAGTCTCCAAATGGTTCAATTCCGATAAAGACAGCTCCCTTTTGCAGGAGCTGTCTTGCTCAGTCGGAAGGATTACTTTTGGACCTTGTTTTCAGGCAGAGCGAAGCTGTAGCTTTCGTTGATCTGCTTGGACAAAGCATTCCAGTTGCGCATACGACGGCGCAGTTCGTCCTGGTCCTTGTCGTTCGGACGGAAGCTGATGAGCTGCCAATCCATCTGACGCAAGGCGAGGCAAACTTCGTCGAGTTTCTGATAAGGAACAGAAACGATATGGAGCCCCTTCGGGTAGACCTTGCGGCGGCCCATGCCGTGGTGCATGCCGGTCTGGCAATGGTTAACCTTGCCGGACAGCCAGGTATACATGTAGGTCCAGGCACAGGACAGAACGCTGGAGCTCTTGCTTTCCCACAGATCGCCGGAGATGTAGCTTGTGGCGCGCATGACGATGTCGGCCATGTCGGAGTCACCAACGAAAACTACGACGTCGGGGTTGAATTCGCACTGATCAATCGGGGAGAAGATCACATAGTTGATCGTGTCGCGAATGGCGATCGGAATGTTGTAATACAGGCGGGAGTTGGCGTCCTGGTTGCGGAACACACCGAAATCGAAGCCAGCCTGACCGGAGGCGCCAAGCGGGGGTTCTTGGACCATGCCGAGCACTGTGCGACCCATGCAGTCTTCATTGGTCTTGTCAATGTAGAAGGAGGAGTGCGTCTTTTGTGCGTAGCTCACGAACTGGCACAGAGACATCCGCTTGTCCGTGTGCTTGTACTTCAAACCAAAGTTTTCAGGCTTAACCGCGTAGAACTTCACCGCAACCGGAACGTACTTGCAGGGAAGAGCCATCAGCGTCTTCTTGTTTTCATCCGAAATGCGATCGTTGCGAATGCGCAGAGCTTCCGGAGCGCCATTGTTTGCATAGGTGCCTTCTTTCTTAGGAGCTGCTTGCGCAACAGAAAGACCTGCGGTCGCCATCGTTGCTGCACCGGCAGCTGCGCTCTTAAACAGGTTGCGGCGCGTGAATTGGACCGGAGATTCAGAAATATTCGAGAAATTGGTCATAAGTTTTCTCCTTCAGACTGTTTTAAACAGCAAACCGAGCCAGGATGAGTTCATCTTGGGAGAGCTGTTAAACGAGAGTTTTTTTATTGCGCTTAGCTTTGAAGTAGGACGTGAAGACGGGCTTTGCGTCCCTGTTGTATTGGCTTTGGGCGCCTCTCTCGCGACTTATCGTGTCACTTTGCAAGAATTAGTTCGACCTAAGCAGAAGGGTGTAGCAACTCGTAAATACAGATGAAAAAGGAGTAGATGTTTCGTTTTGGAGAAGAGACGCCAATCAATGGTGGGTAATTACTTAGATCAGCCGTTTTCTCTAAGTGAGGTGGAGTCAGGTTTTTTTCTCGAAAAATCTGTTCCGAAACAATGTTCTCCAATAACTTGAAGAAGTGATTAGTTGTTTTTTGGCAACATCGAAATGAGAAAAAACAAAAGCACTGAAATGATGTTGCGAAGGAGAAAGACAGCCGTTGTTTCTTCGAAGAAGGGGGGATTCGGGCAATGTCAACAACGAAGAAACAGTCAGTTTCCGCTTGCAGGAAGCGGAAATTCTGTCTATTCGAAGTAAGGAAACAGGCTCAGACAATTGTGTTTCCTTCACAAGCGTCAATCACAAGGTTTGGTCGTTGAAGTGGTTCCATGAATGGTGAGACCTTGCGGTTGTCTGAGAGGATGACGATCAGAGGCGTGTTGCTTTATTTCGAAGGTTGAGTTTCGTGCAGAATCTGATGCAGACGATGGCGATGCCAGTTACTGGATTTTTCTTCGTTATTACGAATCCATTTGTGGATAGGTTCCAGCACGGAAAGACGAATGCGAGCTGAGTCGTTGTCGGTTACATAGTGTCCGTCTTGTTTGAGATTGCCCAACGCTCTTTCCAAGGCTGCGGCCGAACAACTGACGACGCTTTGCAGCGCAATTCCGCGCAGTGGCGTTGGAAAAACAACCCACGGCTCTCCTTCGACAAGTTTCTCACGACCGAAAGCAACGGACCAGGTTAGAAAATAGGCCAATAATCTGTCTTCAACTCCGAGTCGAGAGTGAGCGCCAAAGCCAAGTCGATCCGATAAATTGATAAGTTCAAATTCGGTTGCGCACAACAGCAGCATCTGCGGGTCTTGTTCACAGACTTTAAACAGCAGAGACTGGGGAATGCTAATGACGATGCTTGGTACTAAAGCGTAATAACTCCCGATGCAAGGACGCTGAGAAAAGAAATTCAAGTTGCCGCAAGCAAGTCGCCCAGGAACGGAAAAGGCAACCGAAGGTCGTTCAATTGAGCACATCGAACCGAAATTTCGAGCTGTCACACCGGACTTGACAAGAACAAGCTTGTCAACACAGTCATTGACGTGACCGAGGATGGGGGCGTTTGCTGGAACTTCTTTTTCAACACCCCATCGCTCAATGAGTGAACGGATTTTGGGATGAAGGGGGGGAGCAAGCCAGGGGTATATGGGGATATTGTACGAGTCGTCGGAGTCGCGGTTCCTGAAAATTTCAATTTCTTTGAGCCAATTAGAGGAAGGCGGACGCATAGAAGGAATAAGTGTTGAAAATGACTGAAAAAGGGCACCTGCGCGTTATGTCAGGTGACTCGTTATTCACGACCGAATGAATTTTTCTATTGCTTGATTCTACTGTGTAATTGCCTGTTTCTTAACCTTGGGCGATCCACTCGGTCGTGGGTGTCAATTTAGCCGACGGTTACCGTGCCGTCTTCGGCAACAGAGATCGTATCTCCGGTTTTGACGGCATTTAGGAATTCGTCTCCCAATTCGTCAACACAGACAATTCGATTGTTATCCCAAATGTCGGCTAACAGAATGCATGCAGCGCTTACCGTATCAATATGCTTTGCGTAAAGCATGGCCTTGGGGCCGATACCGATTTTGGCGGCGCACTGAATGATCATGCCACCGGTGGTCGAACCGATCGTCTGAGGCAAGCAGATGATTTTTCCGGCAATGAGCTTCTTCTACAAATCTGGATTGCCCTGATCATGACACAGTGGACTGAGATCCGCCATGCCGGCATAGTAAGTGGCAAGCGTATTGAAGCCTTGACGAGAGACGGCAGCTTCGCCCTTAACAGCCCCGGATAGAACCACGCGACCTTTAAAAGTTCTTGACATATCTACTCCTCCTATCAGGCCTTTTGCGGCTTCTTGCCGGTTACGACGTACGACAGCAATTCATCGTCTTCGTAGAAACGAGCAGTGGAATAGGTTCTTAGCTTGTTTGAGTTGGTGATGATCGAAATAACTCACAAAGGATGATCCGCGATCAAGAAGGACGTATGCAA
>ERZ857955.2331-NODE-2331-length-12543-cov-4.065263_pt1 | contig 12543 bp, 12 predicted proteins | sample MGYA00519956_ERZ857955 | MGnify/ENA primary metagenome ERZ857955 (study PRJEB31778, sample SAMEA3449378) | human gut metagenome | biome: human gut; feature: human-associated habitat; material: faeces | place: United Kingdom | collected 2010/2012 ...
TGCAAGGACACCTCAGAATTATAAAGCGCCACAGCAGCATCCATCTGCTCTTTCAGATTCTTCCCGGCATCGTACTCCGGCTTCAGCTTCTTCCGGCCGCCGCCGGGCTTCCGGGGGTTATATGCTCTTTTCTCTCCCATAATTACTCATGTAGCTCCAGCGGCAGTCCATCCGGGTCATGAAAGAAAGTCATCTTCTTGCCGGTGTAATCGTCAACCCGGATCGACTCACATTCTATACCTAATTCTTTCAACTCTCTCACCGTCTGCTCCACGCTATCAACGCAGAACGCAAGGTGACGCAGACCACAGGCCTCCGGGCGGTTCACACGCTTCGGAGGATTTTCCTCAGCGAAAATCTCCAGCTCCGTATGTTCATTGACATGAAGATCCAGCTTCCAGTCCTTACGCTCTGGGCGGTAGTTCTCTCTGATAACAGAGAATCCTAACTTGTTCACATAGAAATCCTTAGCTGCTTCATAGTCAGATACGATAATTGCAATATGATGTATTTTTGATAAATTCATTTTCTCACGCTCCATTTCTTTTGTTTTGTTCCTCTTCTATTTTCGTCACAAACTATACGGCAACCTTCAAAAAATACCGTGTGAACTTCTGGAGCTCAGTTTGTCCACACGGCATTTATTTTTTCTTGGGTTCTTGTTTATTTCAGTCTTTCAAGGATTTCATCCGCGCTCATACCACTGGCTAATAATCTCTTAACCACACTCTCGGCTTCAGCCTTCTTCGCTTCCAAGGATGCCGCTTCTTTTTCGGCCTTCTTCAAAGCAGCCTTTTTGGCTTTCAAACCAGCCTTCAAAGTGTCAATGTTTGCGGCGATGGATGCAATCTCAGCAGAAAGTGTTTCCCTTGCGGACTGCTTTTCTGCAATCTGTGTTGCAAAATCAGCAGTCACGGTTTTAGGCTTATTCTTGCTACCTTTGGTTCTGGGCATAGGTGATAACCTCTTTCCTTTTATAGTGGTTTAAGTATAGCAGTGTGTTGAGTATGAGGGCAATATAAGTCTTCAAACAAAAACATATACAAATGCGCTCATTCAATAAATGCCTTAATCTTCGTAAACATATCAAGATAGTCTACATACATATCTGAAACAGAGTCCACCGTATTTAAGTATGTATTCAGCATTCCTGCTGCAATCGTTTCACTTTCATCATCTGTTCGTTCTATAAGCCGACTTCCAATTAAATTTTCCAGACTGATTACAAAACTTTTAATGTTATCTTTAAGCATCGCAAATTGAATATTTTCTGAAGCTTCTGCTGCATAGTTATCAAATTCAACATGCTCTAATTCCGGGCGGGTTGGTTTCTTTTGAGAAGCAAATTTATTCTTCATCATGCCATACATATCGCTTCTTACACTTTCCAACTTTCCCTTTATCTCTTGATAAAACGATTCTACATATTCACGAATACTCTCTTCATAATTATCACCTGCCAATTTAATCAAATATCGCTCAAGCTTATCCTTATCCGAAAAAAGTACCGATTCTATACAATATCCATTATGTGTATGAACCCATGCTCCATTTCCAAGTCGTCGCTTTACTTCATTGTCAATAAAATTTTTGTTAGCATCGACAGTTGAAAAATCCTTATCAAAAATTGCCGCATATTTACAATTTGGAACAGCTTGTGAAAGCAACTGCTTATTAGCCATTACCTTTAATTTCAAATCATCTTTTCCTCGTATGTACCAAAAAGATACTTTAGAAAAATCAATACATTTATCACTTCCTATGCTTTTTAACGCCTCATTCATTGACTTTAAATAGCTAATATCATCTTCCCCTTCAACAAATATAACGCGTTTGCTTTTTTGTAATCGCGTTAACCCAGTAATAACTCCACCTAAAGCCGAATGCAATGCATCAATGTTAACATCATTTAGGGCATTTATTATGCCATTTCCTTTATTTTCAGAATTCACAAAGATTACCTCATTCGGTTGGACTTCCGAAACAAAGTTATCATTGTGAGATATAACAAACACTTGAACGTTCGCTATTTCTTTAATACACTTTAAGAGATTGTTCTGTATTCTCGGACTAATGTGAGAGTCAGGTTCATCGATAAGTAATATATTTAGCGCATTATCCATAATAGCAATCGAGGAAAAAATCTCTGCAACCTGCAAAAAGCCACTTCCCTGTAACCCCACATCGAGCCGCTTTCCATTTTGGATAACCAATAAGTTAATATACTCTGCCTTTTCTCTTTCCGTTTTCGGTGGTGTTTTAAATTCAAATTCGCATTCAAGAACAGACTTCATTCTCTGTGTTAAAACTCCCAAATCACAGGATATAATTTTATTTCTTAAAACTTCATGTGACTTTCCTTTTTCAATTTTTTTCTTTATTTGGCCAGAATACATATATGGCTCTTTTGCGAGTACTTTTGCAACAGGTTCAGTTTGCTGTATAAATAAAAAGTCCACCAATCTTATATTTTGACTTTCCAAACTATCTTTAAATCGCAAAAATTCCGCTGTGTCTTTTCTTGAAAGTCTTATATACGAGTTTTCTATAAATGGTTTCGTTAAAGAAAATCCCAAGGTATAGCAAGCACTTCCGTCATCTTCTTTAAACTCTATTGCAATTTCGCATGTTCTTTTGCTACCATAAAACAAATCTTCATCTTTTGTGATTCTCAAAAAATAGAGTTCATCAAAGCTAATATAAAGCTGCACAGACTGGCTGTAAAAATCTCGTTTATTACTCATCAATGTTTCATCGTAGCATTTTTTCCAAAGAAGAAGTGCCTCAAATATTGTTGACTTGCCAATATTATTCTCGCCAATTATCACATTAAATTGTTTATTAACTTCAATAGTTACTGTATCAGCATACGCCTTGAAATCTTTTAATGTAATTTTTGATATATACACTATTTTCCTCCAAGCAATCTACTCAGATATCTTAAAAATTGTACAATTAACCACATATCAACTTTGCTGCATCTTGGCCGATCATACTAATCGGCAAGATCGTTGCCTGCTACTCACCACGGAGAGGTGTGTGATTGCCGAACAGCATAGGGAGCTTCCGCTCCCATTATATCACAATTTCATCCAGTTTTACAGACGCTTTCTTACCTTCATCACTGCACAATACATCAATCCGCCAATCATTCCGCCGACTGTGTTATAGAAGATGTCTGATAATTGAAACGTTCCCAAGCGAAGCAATAATTGCAACATCTCTATGCTTATCGAAAAGATAAATGCTATCTTTCCGCTTTCCCACAGTATCTTCTTCCAGCCGTTTCCTACCTTTTCTTCGAATGTCCACATCACTACCGCTGAAAACGGTACCATCATGATTACGTTCTCGATGCACTCGGTGGTCAATTGCTGTTCACCATTCACTGTCTCCCAGATGCCCCAACCGCCCATAACATCGGATAAAGGATTCATCCACAGCTGACGGTTTAACAGGGTTCGGAACAGAATAAGTGAAGTCACAAAGGCCTGGAAGAATAGTTTCCGAAAGAACACACTCTCCTTGAACTTCTGATACCAAGTCACTATGGCATTCTTCCAGCCTTTTCCAGCATGTATTGGCTCATAAGCATACAGATAGAAAAACATGGCCAAAAAGGAAAGCAGGAGCGAAAATCCAAACGGCTCATAGAGAGCTGTCAGAATGTTTGTGAGAATCTTCCCGAGTAAATCAATCGTTTCTTTCATCGTCGTTTACAGATCACTGAACAAGTCAGCCTTGTACACGCCGTTCTCCAACATCTTCTTAAAGCTGTCCTTTACTGCTGCGACATCTTCATGGTAGGTCATGCCGTACCAGGTATCGTTGGTTTTCAGAACCTTCACAGACATCTTTCCCTGCTCCAGCAGTTCACCGATAAAGATGGGAATCAGATACTCTGCTTTCAGAGGATTACCCGGGACCTCTTTCTTAAAGAACTCCTTAAAGCCATCTTCCAGCACATCCAAAAACTCCGGTGTCAAGCCCCACATATTCATGGAAACCAGAGAATTTACATCCACAGCCACGCCGTCTGCTTCCGCTCCATCTGCAGTCTTTACGATGTTCTTGGTTTCCACAACCTCAGTCAAGTTTCCATTCTCATCCATCTTGCAGATACCACGAGTCACACCGCCATTATCAGACAGTGTGTTCTTCAGCACAAAGCCAGCCATGCAAGACTTGCCGCCATTCACTAGATACTCATGAACAGCCTTGAAGCCTTCCTTGCCATAGTAATCATCTGCATTGATAACGATGAACGGGGTATCAAGAACTTCCTTTGCAGCAAGCACAGCCTGACCGGTTCCCCACGGCTTCGTCCGGCCTTCTGGCAAAGTTCCCGGGATATCATTGATATCCTGGAAAGCATAGTCCACAGTTACATTATGAGAAGAGCAAATGGAGGCAATGCGATCACCAATAACCTCTTTGAACTCCTTCTCGATATCCTTACGGATGATAAATACTACATGATTGAAGCCTGCCTCAATTGCGTCATGGATCGAGTAATCCATGATGATATGTCCAGCATCATCCACCGGCTCCAACTGCTTAATTCCCGTTCCAAAGCGGCTGCCAATACCGGCTGCCATGATAAGTAATGTTGTTTTCATAATCTCTTTTCTCTCTTTCGTTTAAAATTACAAAACCATAAATTATTTTTTGTTACCGAGTTCTTCCATGTATTTTTTAGCATCCTTCATAAAGCTGACCGCAATCATCACGATTACCGAACCAATCGGGAACGCCGCCACAATACTAACCGACTGAAGATTATTCATAGAACTTTCTGCAAACAGCAACGCGATCGGTAGAAGGATCAGCAGAATGCACCACATTAACTGAATACTCTTATTAGGCTGCTCTCCATCATTTAGTGCATGATAGCTATAACAAGACGCTGTCAATGCAATAGAATCAAAAGAGGTCGCATAGAAAGCGATCATCGTCAACAGAACAACTACCATGATAACAGGTGCGCCCGGCATCGTTTTGATGATAGATACAATCATGCCATACAAATCTCCGCTTTCCAGATACTGTGCAATAAAGTCAGCTTTTCCAGTTACTTGCATTCCCATAGAATAGTTACCAAGTACAATAAAACTTGTCAATGTAGAACCAACACCAAATATGTAACCACCAAGAATTGTCTGACGAACTGTTCTGCCACGCGAAATGTTGCCAATAAAGAACGGAGCAGCCACGCACCAGACCATCCAATATGCCCAATAATAAATCGTCCAGTTCTGTGGGAAATTCGATGTACGGAGCGGATCAGTGAATGTAGACAGATCAACAAAGTTCTGAATCATCCGTCCAAGGGAAGAAAAACCAGTTTCAATAATATACCGTGTCTCTCCACCAAACAGCAGTATAAAGGCAATCAGACCAAAGAACATATAGATACAAATATTGGCCAGCTTACTAATTCCCTTAAATCCATGCAACAAAGAATATGTATATACAGCGCAGGTAATCAGAAGAATAATAATGTTGATCACAGTACGACTAACGGCAACATGGAACAGCTCACTGATAATGGTTGCCATAAGCGGTGTTGCCACGCTAAATGTGGTAGCAGTACCAGCAAGGAGTGCAAATACAGCTAACAGGTCAATAATGCGACCTGCCCAGCCATCGGTATGCTTTCCAAGAATCGGACGGCAAGCCTCTGAATACTTCTGACGATTTCTTTTTCTTACATGAAGCATAAAGCCAAAGGCAACGGCCAGTACCAGATAAAATCCCCACGGAATAAAGCTCCAATGGAACAGTGGATATACGCCTGCCCAATCCTGAATACTTCCCATCTCAGCCAGATGTGGATCAGTTGCATACAGAACCCATTCCGAGAACGAATAGAACAAGATATCTGCTGCGAGACCACAGGTGAACATCATCGAGCCCCATGCAAAGAAGGAATACTTCGGCTTCTCATTCTGCTCACCAAGGACGATGTTACCGTACTTAGAACCGGCAATATACAGAGAAAGGATAAAAATTCCCAATCCAATTACCAAATAATATGTACCAAAGGTATCACCAAAGAAAAAACGAATCTGGCTCAGTACGGCATTCGATTGTTCCGGTACAAAAAAGAATAGAACACATAAGGCAATCACGATTGCCAAAGGCACCAGTGTTATCATCCAGTCTATTTTTCCATGTTCTTTTTTCGTATTCATTTACTTTTCCTCCACATATTTTTTGTAGCTGCCATCCAGAGCAATTAGCTCGCTCAGATTATCCACCTCTATAATATCGTCCTTATTCATAGGACGGATACCCAATTGATACTCCTCCGAGTAACAGAACATCGCCACATCATCCCAGTAGATTTGTCGGTTCTTCTTTTGTTCAAACTCAATTTCGAGATGTCGTTTTAGTTTTTTTCCATCCTCTGCAGTCCAACGGGAAATACTGTACAGCTGCCATCCGCCTTTTCCACCTGTCCGACTGCATGCTGTAACAATGCCATTCTCAACATTCTGAAGCCACTCATCCGTTTCTCCATCTGTCCAAACACTGTTATAACCAGAGCGTTCAAACTCTGGTGCAAGAATTTCCGGATTATAAATAATCTGATCACCATCCAGAATAATCGCATTTTCAATGTAATCTCTTGCCACGTAAAGCGATGCAATGTTATTGCAGGTATCATAGTAAGGATTTTCAATCAGCTTAACACCAGGATACTCCTTTTCAAGCGTCACAAACTGCTCTTTCAGATATCCAACAACAACATAAATCTCATTGATTCCGTTTTTATGTAGTCCATCAATCACAGTATCAATCATCCGCATCCCATTCACTTTGACCAGCGGTTTCGGTGTTGTCAGCGTCACCGGGTGCATTCGATTTCCCAATCCCGCCGCCATAATAATAGCTCTTTCTACTTTTGGCATTTACTTTTCCTCCCCTTGTTTTTTCAGTTCCTCTTGAACAATTCGGTAGTAATCCTTTGCATATCGGTACTGTCGAAGAGAATACTCACCAAACTCTACGCCGAGGTTTCTCTTATACTCACACCAGTTACTCCACAGCAGACCACAAGCAGCAATATAGCAATAAATCTTGATTCTGGTTTCATCACTGCAGCCTTCAGTAAAGTAGGCTGCAATCAGGCGATCGACCTGACGTTTATTATAAAGAGAATAAATACAGAACATTGCAACGTCCACATGAGGGTCTTGCATTCCTGCATACTCCCAGTCAATCAGTCGGATTCCTTCTTTTCCATCTTTTTCAACAAATAGGAAATTATCTGGCACGGCATCAATATGTGTCAAGACTTTTTCTCCAGCATGTGCATCAATATAAGACTTCAGCGACAGAACATTTGCTTTTGTTTCATAATCCTTATAAACAGAAGGTGTTCCCTCCCACAGCGTTTCATAGAACTCCATCTGGCCGAAAATATCAAACTCATGATTTACTTTCAGTTTCAAGTCATGAAATGCACGTAGTCGTTTCATACATTTCTTGACATCTTCGTAATTCGATGGATCACATACTCTTGCGCCTTCCAGAAATTCCGTAATCTTATAGCCATTTTCCGGGTTGATATATGCAATATCATCGCAGATATGCTTTCTATCAAGCGCTTGGTAAACTGCAGCTTCCTGTCGACGATTGATTAATTGATCAGTTCCTTCTCCAGGAATACGCATGATATATTTCTTACCTTTACATGTAAACAGAAACGATCGGTTCGTCATGCCTTTTTTAAGAACCGTAATATCTGTAACTGCTTCTGGCCTTGCATCCAGAGCCTCACAAATCACCTGAATTGCATCTGTTTTCAACTGGTTAGAATCGCTATCAATTTCTCGGAGTTGCTCATAGGTGTTAATTTCCACAACGTCCGTTGAATGGACCACACGAGCGGTAACGATCATCCGGTCTTTGTTATAAAGAGCTTCTTCCCAGAATGACCCATCATACCGCTGATTTTTGCACAGTTCCTCAATACGCTTCGCAACTGTGTCAGCATCCTCTTTTATCAGATAACAGATACCGATCATTGCATTACCACCAGAACTTTCTGGAACAGTTACCAGTTCCATCTTACGATTAACGCGGACATTGCTTTCGTTATCCACCAGGTCACTAACCATATACCAGGAATACAGTTCATGGCGGTGGAACGGATTCCTGTCACACCAAATATCGCAAGGAATAATGTAAGCATTTTCCAAATGTTCTTTTACAAGTTTGACTGAATGCAAATTATTCTTTGCCGCATAATCGGCATTAACTACGAGTTCGACGCCATACTCATCAATCAGATACTCGTATTTTTCTTTCATGAAACCTACAACCACATAGATTTTTTTAATCCCCACTTCATGAAGCTGCTTGATGATACGTTCGATCAATGCCTCTCCATTGACTTCCAAGAGACCTTTCGGCATTTCCGTATTAATGGGAACCATTCGCATGCCAAAGCCAGCGGCAAGAATAATAGCTCGTTGCGGAGTTTTCTGTTTGAATTCTGTGATTGCCTTCACTGTTGGACGTATGGATTCGTCTAAATAATCATCCTTGATAAGTTCCTTAAGTGAACGGTTTACCACTCCCAATGAATGGCCTGATACCTCTGCTAGAATTCTTTGATTAATAAACGGTTCCAGTAAAAGCGTGTTCAGGATGTCGCTTTCTTGCTTGTTCATTATTTTTAATTTCCTTTCTTTCACGATTTTTTATTCTTTATTTTTCGTGAACGCTATGCTAAACACAAACCTCCGCCTTATTTTATTCGGGGAGGCTTGATTATTACTCGGACTGTGTCGCTTATAAACTGTAACTTTAATGATCCAATCTACTATCAATATACGGTGCAGAATTATTACTCGAAACCTTCTTTGCAGGAACCCCTGCAACTGTAATTCCCTTTTCCGTTATACTTTTAACAACAACACTATTGGCTCCGATTACACAATCATCTGCTGTAGCAATATCTCCTATAATTTTAGCTCCAGTTCCTATAAAAACATTGTCTCCTATAGTTGCAGCAGTCTTCCCCCTCCCAGTCGGACCTATGTTTACGCCCTCCTGGAGTCTACAATTTCTACCAACCTTCGCATTTCCAATAGTGATAGTTCCATAACGAGCAATTGAAAGCCCTGGCTCAAAACAGTTTAAGGGTATTGAAAATTCTAACCTTACGGACTCCTTATAAAACTTATATTTAATCCACGCCTTATATGGCAACCAAACAAATTTAGTTAGACAATTAGTCACATACTCATTCTTCCTTAAAAGTATTTCCCACTTCCAAATTTCATCCTTAATTATATATCTGTAAGAGCATAATGTAACGCCAATTTATCCTGCTCTAAATAGTACTGTAAATCTTGCTGGGATTGAATCATCTTAGCACTCCTCTGGAAATGTGTACAAATATTCTTTCAGTTCATGTTCAATATATTCTATCTCTTTCATATCGCATTTTATTTTTTTCCACGTATGAGTATTTTCCCTTGAACGCTCTGGGTTAAAATACTGCTTTTTCTTGTTTTGTTCATTTAAGTCCAGTCCAAGCCAATCTGAAATCTTTTGAGCGGTTTCTTCATATCGATATATCATATCTTCAAACTGAATAAAACGGACTTGATCAGTGTTTACTTGTTCAGTTAGTCTATGTTCTCTTGTATATTTAAACCACATACAAAACTCTTCTACATTCAGTGGAATCACACCATCGCGCCACACGTATTTTTCAAGTACAAAAATATCTCTCGGATCACGGTCTACAATAAAAACTTTTATATCATTGAAATATCTAAGATAGCGTTTTAAATTAGTAGGTGGAACAATCTGATCAACCATAACTGTATTTGCCCCTTGACATACAGAGCCAAATAAATCCTCAATATACTTCTTAGTACAATTTAAAAATTTTTCTTCACTAGGGTGTGCACAATACGTAATTTCATTCTTCATTATATTTAGAGTTCGTTCAGGTTGAGTTCTCCAAATTGTCATTTTCAGTATCTTATTCAGAATTCTGTTACGAAAATAGAAAAAATCTCCTTTATCTAACAAGTCATATTGCCACCATCCATGATAGGTGAAGTCCGTCAAAGCATTAATATATTCTTCTGAATATTTTTTCCAATTTCCGTGGAAGAACTTTTCGTATTTACTTCCAAAAATATTCCCACAATAAAAATTGACAAGTTTCTTATATCTCTTAAGCGAATGTCCTGAATTATGTCGATTAAAATTCTCAACCAAATTATATTCCAAATCCGATATACCATCCGGATCCTGCACAAAACGGAACTCTTCGTCTGTAAACGAATACACTGAATCAAATTCAGAAACAAAATCTGTAATAGCACTTGATCCACTTCCATAATAACTCGCACATGATATAAATCTCATTCTATTTACTCTCCACTCATTACACTTTTTATAATCTTCTCCAATTGACATTGAATTACATCAGGAGCGAAATCCCTTATTCTTTCTTTACTTTTCTCTTTATAATCATTATACAAATTTGAATTTTCAACAAGACCAGCTACTTTTTCCGCCATGTCATCGGGATTTTCAACCTGACACAACAGTCCATATTTATTATCACCTAATATTTCTCTAGGTCCGGTTTTGGAATCCGTTACAACCATAGGCAAACTATAGGTTAATGCTTCTAGCATAATCGTGGGTAAACCTTCCCCTGCTACGCTTGCATGAACTAGCGCGAACGCTGCATTATAGTAGTCTTGGACATCTAAGCGGCTTCCTTCAAAATGAATATGCTTCTGAATATCTTCTGGAAAAGATGCCACTAACTCTTTTACGTCATCTTCATTAGGACCATTTCCTACAAAAACCAAATCAAGATTTTCTCCATATTTTTCTCGAACAATTTTCAGCATCTTTGCAACCGTAAATTGATCTTTATGTGGATATTCAAATCTAGATACCATTAACACAAACTTTCCATATTCATTTATTAGTTGCTGTACATGATTTCGATCAATTTTTCTTTCTTTAATAAAAGTAGGATTATACAACTTATTTATATTTACATATAATGATTTATTATATGCCAGTACCTCTTCCTGTGCGTCAGATACCAGTACGACAAGATTTTTTATTCGATTGTATAATCTATAGTATCCATCAGAAATTAGCAAATAGCTATAAAGTGCTCCATGGAGCCAACACAGTTTCTTTTGGTTCTTTAACAGGCTATTGGCTACAAAATTCAAATCATTAAAATGTCCAGAGAAAGCTATAATCAAATCAAATGTTAAATTATAACGAACTCTAAGAATTGTCTTAAGTATAAGATCAAATCCTGATAAAAGGATTTCCGCCAACTGATAAATACAAGTTCCCACAAACCCTTTCTTTACCAATTGTGCATATTGCTCAGGTGCAAATTTCCGGGAATAATAGAATTCAATCCAAGAACAGGATTCCGGAAATTCCTTTTTCATTTCGTTAGCTTTCGGCCTTAAATTAACTATTGTCACATCATGCCCCATCTGGCACAACATTTTTGCATAATCAGCTCCTACACGTTCTACACCACCAATTTGGAGTCCATCAAATACCATTGCAACTTTCAAGTTATACGCTCCCTTCTTTCCGCCACACTAAAATGTTTCTTCCTTATTCGTCGTCACATTTAATAGCCTTATATTCTGCCGGATTACACCTCACGCCTTCTTCATAAGTTACTTCTTTCAGTTTCAGCTTATCTCTATTATAACAAGCATGCTGTTCGTTGGGCGATGCGCGACCTACTCTATATTCCGTTCAAATTTGAAGATGGTGGAACGCGTGTAATTCATTATACACCGGAGGACTAATACTTGTCAAATGTGGTTGACAGAACTGCTCCACCGTGTTCTCTAAAAAAACTTTCCATATCTGTTCCGCCACCAAAAAAGGACATACGGAAAGGTGTTTTCGTAATAATCATTTCTAACTCCTCCGGCCCTCATCGGGCATCCAGTCCAATTCTCACCATTCATTGCTCGTTATGAACAAATCATTCACTTTAACCACTCAAAACATGTAATTATCATCACCATTCATGCTCTATTCAACAGCTGTTTTTTGAAGTAGAAATCATCTGTTTTTCTCTATTTTTCATGACTCAACAAACCGTTATGATGTAGGTGTCATTAGCGGGCCAGATAGTGTACTCAACAGCAGTTTCAGACGTTAATGATAAACTCATGAATTTTTGTTGTTTTCTTCTGTTTTCCGCCATTTCTATGATTCTTCTGAAAAAATTGTGCCACAGGGGCCAAAAGTTCATCGTTCCGTACGGATTTTTGGCATTTTTGTTCATATAGCTGTGAAATATAACCAGTTTTAGTGTCTCATATTGTGTGTAAAACAGGTTCTCTTCGACTATGCTACGTCAATGCGGTTTGTTGAGTAGACATTTCTGCACTCAAATTTGTTCGGAGAAGTTGCTCGACGGTGGCGTATTTCTTTGAATTTTGTTCTTTTTTTATTTTCGTTATAAACTATATAATGATCTTCAAAATATACCGTGTGAACTCC
>ERZ857955.2342-NODE-2342-length-12489-cov-3.795319_pt1 | contig 12489 bp, 5 predicted proteins | sample MGYA00519956_ERZ857955 | MGnify/ENA primary metagenome ERZ857955 (study PRJEB31778, sample SAMEA3449378) | human gut metagenome | biome: human gut; feature: human-associated habitat; material: faeces | place: United Kingdom | collected 2010/2012 ...
AAGCGATCTGTTCGGCGGCATGCCTGCGCAGATCCTCGTAATTCGCGCCCTGCACCACGCCATACAACGCCTGATACGGCTTCCCGACTCGATCAGCCGTCAGCCGCTGGTGCTCGTCCACGCATCGGCGGGCCCAGCGGAAGGTGCGCTCCACCGAGTCCTCCTGGTAGGAGCGGGTGTTCATCAGCGTGGTGAGTTCGTCGAACGCGAACATGATGTCTGCGCCGATTTTGTGCTGGATGCCCATCGAAATCTCAGCGGAGAAACGATGTGCGTCACCATTCAAAGGCGACTTGAACGTCACGCCGTCCTCATCCACCCAGGCCATGCGCTCCTTGCCCTTGGCGATGATGTCGTCCGACTTCATGCCGGTCACGTCCATCGCCAGCGTCTTCTTGAAGCCGACGCCCAGCGACATCACTTGGAAACCGCCGGAATCGGTGAACGTGGGCCCATCCCAGTTCATGAAACGCGCCAAGCCGCCGGCCGCGTCCAGCACGTCCTCGCCCGGGCGCTCGAACAGGTGGAAGGCGTTGGCCAGCAGGCACTGTGCGCCTAGATCCTTCATCTGCTCGGGCAACACGGCCTTCATCGCGGCTTGCGTGCCCACCGGCACGAAGGCAGGCGTGCGAATATCGCCGTGGGGCGTGTGAATGATGCCGGTGCGGCCGTATCGGGCACCGTCTCGCCCAAGCCCGCTGGCCGTGGATGGCAGGCGGGTGATCGTTTCGAAATGGAAGGCGCTGCGGTCGCCGGGCTGTCCGGGCTGTGCGCCCAACGGATGTTCAAGAAGGCTGATCGTCATATGTTCACTTTAGGCAGAAGGGCCAGAAAAGGGCCGGAAATTGTGAAGAACTCGGTTTCGAGGGGCGGATTTCGCCGCTCCCGAACGTCTACTTCCGCTTCAAGGGGCTCCCGGTCAAGTAGGCCGGCTGCAAAAATGGCGGAATGGCGTTAAATGAGGGCCCTTGATACTCGGAATTGACCGCGCGAACAGCCCCTTGAAGTGCAAGTAGATGTTCCCGAAACAGGAAATCAGCCCCTCGAAGCCGAGATGCCCATAAGACTCTGCGATGATTACGCATAGACTTTCAATCAACGTTCAGAAAACCTCCAGATTGACTGCCTTTACTACTGAGGTAGCACACGAGAAGTGGCAATGGGCAAGTGCCCGAATAGCCGCCGAACAGACGTGATAGGAATTTAGGAAAAGGAGCAGCAATGGCTGACGAATTTAACCCGCAGGGCGTCGACCAGACCCCGCGGAATAACGAAAACCCCAATAGTACTGCCGATACCGGCAACGCCGAGCCGAAGAACCCGTTTGTGGGTGGCGACTCGGTTGATGCCGGCAACGCCAGCGATTCCAGCGAGCAGCAAGCCCCGGTTTCCTCGGCCGCCCTCGCTGCCGATCAGCAGCCTACGCAAGCCGCCACCGAGCCCATCCCGGACTACGCCTCCGCCAAGGGCGAGAGCACGGTGGTCTCCTCCTCGCCGGCTTCTCCGGCAGCGCCGGCCGCAGACCAGACCTCGGCCACAACTCCGCTGTACCGCCCGGCCCCGGAATACGGCGCTTATGGGCCGACCCCGACTCAGGCACAGGGCCAGCAGGGCGGCCAGGCCGGCAACAATGCCCAGCCCACGCAGCAATTCCCGTTCGGCCAGCCTGCACAGCAAACCCCACAGGGCCAGCAGGGCAACCGCAACCCCTACTACACCAATAACCCACAGCCGCAGGGTAACGGCAATCCGTTCAATCCGCCCACGCAGCCGCAGCAGAACAACGGCAACCCGTTTGCCAGCCAGTCCGGTCAGAATGGCCAGAATGGCCAGCAGCCCCAGCAGGGCGGTCTGTTCGGTTTCGGCGTTCCCGGTACCGGTACGCCGAACGGTCAAGGTCCGACCCAGCCGGGACAGCCCGGTCAGCCCGGCCCCGCCAAGCAGGGCATGTCCAAGACGGCGAGCAACATCCTCATCGCCGTGGTCGCCGCCGTTCTGGCTGCGGCCCTCTGCCTGGGCCTCGGCTACGGTGCCCTCACCAGCGGCCTGATCACCTTGCCGACCAGCAATTCGCTGTCCAACGTCAGCTCGAATAAGTCCGGCTCCGGGTCCGCCACCGCCAAGAGCGGCGAAGCCCCCGACTGGCAGACTGTCGCCAGCGATGTCTCCGGCTCCGTGGTCTCCATCCAGACCGCGTTGAGCAACGGCACCGCCAAGGGCTCCGGTGCCATCATCGACACCGAAGGCCACATCATCACCAACAACCACGTGATCTCCGGTGCCCAGCAGATTCAGGTGACGCTTGCCAACGGCAACATGTATTCCGCCACGCTCGTCGGCACTGACGCCACCACCGATCTTGCGGTCATCAAGCTCGACAACCCGCCGAGCGACCTCAAGGCCGTGGAATTCGCCGATTCCGACAAGCTCGCCGTCGGCGAGAACGTGATGGCCATCGGCAACCCGCTCGGCTACGACGACACCGCCACCACCGGTATCGTCTCCGCCCTGAACCGCCCGGTGACCGTGACCGACGACAACAACAACGAGATCGTCACCAACGCCGTCCAGATCGACGCGGCCATCAACCCGGGCAACTCCGGCGGCCCGACCTTCAACGCGGCCGGCCAGGTGATCGGCATCAACTCCTCGATCGCCTCCACCGCCACCTCCTCCGACTCCGCCGGCTCCATCGGCATCGGCTTCGCCATCCCGTCCAACCTCGTCAAGCGTGTGGCCGACGAAATCATCAAGGACGGCAAGGTCAAGCACGTTGCCCTCGGCGTGGTCATCAAGTCCGACACGGTTGAAGCCGACGGCGTGACCCGCGGCGGCGCGACCATCACCAAGTCCAGCGCCACCGGCAGCGCGGTCGTCTCCGGCGGCCCGGCCGACAAGGCCGGCCTTAAGGAGGGCGACACCATCGTGGCCTTCAACGGCAACGCCGTGAACAACAACTACTCGCTGCTTGGTTACGTTCGTGCCGCGGCTTTGGGAGACAAGGTGACGCTGACCATCGTGCGCGACGGCAAGACCATGAATGTGGACGTGACGCTCGATCAGGAGGAGTCGTCGGTGAACGGTTCGTCCGGCTCCGATTCCAACGGCAACAGCCAGAATAACCAGAACAACCAGAACGGCAATGGCCAGAACGGTTACGGTAATGGCAATGGCAACAGCGATGGCGGCACCGGTGACGGCGGCGGCTTCTCCGACCCGTTCGGCCTGTGGTAAAGCCGACTCGACAACGTCACACGGTGTTGAGCGGTAACCGCTGAACACCGTGTCGGACAAGCAAAGGCCCGTGACAGTGAGCAAACTCCTGCCACGGGCCTTTCGTATGCGCGATTGTGCCCCGCGCCCATGCCGCCAACGCAGTTTCGATATCCGGCATGTCGCGCAACGCTCGTTGATAGGGTAGGCCAAGCACTGAGTTCGGGCGACGTCCTGAACACAGCGCATAATTCAATACAAAACTGAATACATTTCTTTACGCCGTGTATCGGAAGGTTGCGCGGGAGCCGAGCAAAGCGAAGCCCCAGGCAAAGCCGCCGGTGGGTTAACAAGGCGTGACCGTAGCGCCGATTGCGCGGGCCACGCTTGCCGTACCGCAATCGACTCCGTATACGAGCGTAAGGAGCAATGATGAGCAGACTCATCAGATTCTTCACCAAAATTCTCGACATCTGCAAGCTTGTGCCGATGCTTCCGGTCGTCGTCATCGCCGCAATTCCGTTGGCTTTACTAGGCGATTGGCGTCCGTGGGGCAATGCGATGGCGATTCCGGTACTCGGCAATCCGGGCTTCGGCCAGTGGCTGGTTATCGCACTGGTGCTGATTATCGTGATTGACACTGTGCGCGGCATGATTGACGATTTGCGTCATGGGCAGGTTGGAGTCGATGTGCTGGCCGTGGTCGCGATCCTCTCCACCGTGGCCGTCGCCGAATACTGGGCAAGTTGGGCGGTGACGCTGATGATCACGTCCGGCGAGGCCATTGAGGAATACGCTCAAGCCAAGGCCGAGCGCAGCCTGACCGCGCTGATGGAGGCCGCGCCGCAAACCGCGCACGTCGTCAACCTGCCTGGCGTGGGGCGTGGGTTTGCTGCCGATAAGGGCGATTCGTCCGATGGCTTCCGGCGTGTGGGCTTGGCATCGGCTGCCGCCGCCGCGCACCGCTTCGACACGGTGCCGGTCGAGCAGGTGCAGCTGGGCGACGTACTCATGGTGTTGCCGGGCGAAACTGTGCCGGTTGACGGCGAGCTGCTGTCCGGCACGGCCACGCTCGACCTGAGCAATATCAACGGTGAGCCGGTGCCGCGTGAAGTGTTCGCCGGCGCCCGTGTGATGTCCGGGGCGGTGAACGGCTCGACTGCATTGACCATGCGTGCCACCCAGGTGGCCGCCGATTCGCAGTACCAGCGCATCCTCGAGCTCGTGGCCTCCGCGCAGGAGTCGCGCCCGGCCGTGGTAAAAACCGCTGACCGCTTGGCCGTGCCCTTTACCGTGCTTTCGTTGGTGATTGCCGGCGTCGCATGGGCGGTGTCCGGGGTACCGACGCGATTCGCCCAGGTGCTGGTGCTGGCCACGCCCTGCCCGCTGCTCATCGCCGCACCGGTGGCATACATCGCCGGAACCGGACGCCTCGCCGCAGCCGGCGTGCTTATCAAAGCACAGGACGTGCTGGAAAACCTTGGCCGCGTCACGCAGGTGTTCTTCGACAAAACCGGTACGCTCACCGTCAAGCAGCCGCAGGTGGTGCGCGTCGAGATGTTGCCCGGCGCTGCAACCCGTCTCAACGAAGACCATGTGCTGATGATGGCCGGCGCGGTGGAAAGCTACTCGGTGCACATCCTGTCCAAAGGCATTGCCAAGGCCGGCGCGGAGGCGCTGGCCCGACTGCGCCAGCGGTTCGAGGATGGCCAGCGCCTGTGCCCAGAGCCGGAGGCCAGCTGGCCTGGCCATGGCCGGGAGTATCCGGTCGTCAAGAACATCAATGAAGACGCCGGCAAGGGCGTTTCCGGCGAGGTGAACGGACACGCGGTGCGCGTTGGCCGGCTGTCTTTCGCGGCTGCTGGGGAGGATGGATTCCTGGCGGTCGGCGAGGCTGCCCCCCTCAGCCCGCGAAGCGGCCAGCTCCCCCTAAGAGGGGGAGCTCAGCAAAAAGATGACCTGCGCACTCGCTTTGGCCTGCTGCAGCCGGATGAGATGGCGTCCTACGTGTCCGTTGACGGCCGGCTGATCGCGCGCATCGTGCTGCGCGATGTGCCGCGTGCCAACGCCAAGGCAGTGCTCGCCAAACTGCATGAGTTGGGCGTCACCGAGCTCGCCATGCTTACCGGTGACAAGCGGGCTTCCGCCAATATCATTGCCAGCGAAGTCGGCATTGACGAGGTTCACGCCGAACTGTTCCCGGAGGATAAGGTAGCCGCAGTCAGGGCCGCTACAGGAGCCGGCAAAACCGTCACGATGATGGTTGGTGACGGTGTGAATGATGCCCCGGTGCTCGCTGTTGCCGATATCGGCGTGGCCATGACCGATGGCACGTCCACCGCCGCTTCCGAAAGCGCTCAGGTGGTCATTATGAATGACAATATCGCCGCCGTGCCGCGCGCCATCGCCATTGCACGCCGCACCAAGCGCGTGATGCTTCAAGCCGTAATCGCGGGCCTTGTGCTTGCCACCATCGGCATGATTGCCGCCGCGTTCAACCTTATCCCGGTCGTCGTCGGTGCCTTCCTCCAGGAGGCCATCGACGTGGTGAGCATCCTCTGGGCCCTCACTGCCCTAATTGATCGGGACTGATTAAGAATATGAGGCTTCTGCTGTTTTTGTAGGTCAGTTGACTGACCGGGATGGTCGTATGTCGAGTCCACCGCATCGAAACATAATCGGGGCGATACGGTTGGTGACGTGGCGGAAACGGAAATCCCACCCACGAAAGCAGCAATAGCATCGGAGTTATTCATTAGGTCGATTTGACGTTTATTAGGTCGGTCCTTGGTCGGAGCGGCCCTTGAAACCCCGCCGTTCCAAGGGATGGCTTCAGCACCCTCCGACCTAATGAACGAAGAAATGACCTAATGAATGCAATCGAGGTCGTAAAGAGCCGTTGGAGGTGACGTCTTCAGTGTCATCAAGGGATTCGCCGGTTGTGCAGTATTGTTATTGTTCTGCGGCGGCTCTTTACCGTCGGCCTTCCAGCCAATCGAGGGCGGAAGTGACGCGGATTCCTTGTGAGACGTAACTTTGCTCAACCCGACTGGTTACGTACTGTTGCTCACACGGTATGCCGAGAACATTGCCAATTAAAGTAAGGTGCCGGGCGAACCGGTCATGGTAGGTTTGCCCGGATTTGATTTCGATCATCAGGCGATGATTCGGATCGGTGAAATCCAACAAATCCACCTCGACCTTGCTGGCATCGCGGTAGAAGAATAATTGTGGCTCCTGATTGGCGTTCAAATGCTGTTTCATGGTTTCCGCAATGATGAGGTTTTCAAATATATCGCCGAACTTGGGGTGCGCAACCAGTGCTTCGACCGTCCGAATGCCCAAGAGATGGCACAGCAAGCCAGTGTCATAAAAATAGAGTTTCGGCGTTTTGACCACCTGTTTGCGTGCGTTCGTGTAGAACGGCATGAGATGGAATGCGATGTAACTTGATTCCAGAATCGACATCCATGCCTTTACGGTTCGCGGACTTACACCAAGTTCATTGGCGATGTTGGTGTAGTTTATGAGTGCTCCGGAACTGAGTGCGCAAAGAGTCAAGAACCGGCGGAAGTCAGCCAAATTGCGTACATCAAGATATTCGGAAACATCACGTTCGATATAAGTGTCGATGTAGTTCGAGAAGAACAGATTGAGCGGCATTCTCGTGTCGTAAATGCGTGGATAACCGCCTTGCAGCATAAACGTATCCGGAGTAAGGGCCTGATTCGCCTTGCATGCTTCTTGGAATGAGAACGGCAATAACTTGACCAAACCGACTCGGCCTGCCAGTGATTGTTGAATACGCTTGAGTAGTAGGAAATTTTGAGAACCAGAGAGGACATATTGTCCTTGTTCGCTACGTTCGTCGGAAGCCACTTGAATCATGGAGAACAAATCAGGAGCATATTGAGCTTCATCCACTATGAGCTTGGAAGGACGCTGCCGAATGAATCCCACCGGGTCGTCAATGGCGGCTTTGCGTGTCTCAGGATTTTCCAGATTCACGTAGTCATAATCAGGGAACATGGCTTTTGCCAGCGTGGATTTGCCGCTTTGCCGAGGCCCGGTAATAGAGACCACGGGAAACCATTGCGCAAGTTGTTTGGCCTGTTTCCCGAGCGCGCGTGGAATCATCGATGCCTCTTTCCCATAATCCGACATTACTGATTACCATAATCTTACATTAGAGAAACCCATAATCCTACATTAGGAAAACCCATAATCTGACATTAGCAGTGCTCGTAGGTTTCCCAAACGCACAAACTATGGCCTAATACACAGAATTCCCACCACCCTCCCTCTGTCGCAACGGAAGGCTTTGCGTTAGGCTAGAGCGCGTGACTGAATCCGTGAATACTGAACTCCGCATTGCTGTTATCGGCGCTGGCCCGGCCGGCGTCTACTCATCCGATATCTTCCTGCGCCAGCTCAAGAAGCTGGGCGAAGAACTTGGCCTCGGCACCGAAGCGCGCATCGACCTGTTCGAGAAGCTGCCCGTGCCGTTCGGCCTGGTGCGTTACGGTGTGGCCCCGGACCACCCGTCCATCAAGTTCATCGCCTCCGCGCTTGAGAAGACGCTCGACAACCCGAACATCCACCTCTACTGCGATGTGGAATTCGGCAAGGACGTGACCCTTGACGACCTGCTGGCCCGTTACGACGCCGTGCTGTTCGCCACCGGCGCGGTCAAGGACAAGCCGCTGAACCTGCCCGGTGCCGACCTTGAAGGTGTGTACGGTGCCGCCAAGTTCGTCGAATGGTACGACGGTTACCCCGCCGGTGCCCGAGAATGGCCGCTCACGGCCGAGAACGTCGCCGTAATCGGCGGCGGCAACGTGGCCATGGACGTGGCCCGCGAACTCATGCGCAACGCCGACGACCTCAAGGCCAAGACCGATATTCCGGACAACGTGTACGAGGGCATCGGCCAGAACAAGGCCAAGGTGCTCCACCTGTTCATCCGCCGTGGCGTGGCCCAGGCCAAGTTCAGCGTGCAGGAACTGCGCGAGATGGAGAAGCTGCCCGGCGTGCAGCTCATCATCAACGAAGACGACTTCGATCTGGACGACGAGACCATCGAGGTGGCCGGCAAGGACAAGCTCACTCGTCAGATGGTCGAAGAGCTGTTCGCCATCCGCGAGATGGCCGAAGACATGGAGGATGACGGCGACGTCGACTTCGAAGGCAACCCGGCCGACCGCAAGTACTACGTGCACTTCAACTCCGCCCCCACCGAGATCCTCGGCGAGGACGGCAAGGTCAAGGCCATTCGCGTGGAGCGCACCGAAACCGGTGCCGACGGCAAGATGCACCGCACCGGTGAGTTCACCGACTACCCGGTCGAGGCCGTCTACCACGCCATCGGCTACAAGCCCGCCGAAGCCCCCGGCATCACCTACGACGAGCACGGCGCTCACCTGGCCAACGCCAACGGCGACGGCCGCATCACCACCGAGGCCGACGGCGGCGAAGTGCGCGACCGCCTGTACGCCACCGGTTGGGCCAAGCGCGGACCGGTGGGTCTGATTGGCTCCACCAAGTCCGATGCGCTCGCCATCGTGACCAACATGCTCGAGGATCTGGCCAAGGCCGCTGAAGGTGGCCGCGTGGCAGCCGACCGCGCCCCCGAATCCATCGATCGACTGCTGGCCGAGCGCGGCATTCGCCCGATCGACTTCGCCGGCTGGAAGAAGGTCGACGCCTTCGAGCGCGCCGAGGGCGCCAAGGAAGGTCGCGAGCACAAGAAGGTCATCGAGCCCGACCAGATGCGTGAGCTCGCCCTGGCCTGACGTTCGCCCACGCCCGTCCGGTATTCGTCCACCCGGCCGCGCCCCGTGCGGACGCGGCCGGGCTCGGGGCCGGACGGGCCGGGCGAATATGGGACATTGCGCGTGGCGCATATCCAGCAATCATTCAGCCTGCGATTTTAGTGTGTGCATTATGGATGCCAAAGTACGGGTGCACGGCCATTTCAACGGCCTGAAAACAACGCTGCTGTTTGCCCTGATGTGGGCCATCATCATGCTGATTTGGTGGGCCACGGGCGGCAGTCGGCAAACCCTGAGCATCTATATCGTCATCGGCCTGATTACCACGTTCGGCACCTACTGGTTCTCCGACAAACTCGCCATCGCCTCCATGGGCGCGCGGGAAGTCAGCGAGCAGGAAGCCCCGGAGATCTACCAGATTGTGCGTGAACTGAGCGCCAAGGCCGGCAAGCCGATGCCTCGCATCTACATCGCCCCCACCATGAGCCCGAACGCCTTCGCCACCGGGCGCAACGAACGGCACGCGGCCGTCTGCTGTACCCAAGGCATCCTGCAGATTCTCAACGCCCGTGAACTGCGTGGTGTGCTGGGCCACGAACTTATGCACGTGTACAACCACGACATCCTGACTTCCGCCATCGCCTCTGCCATGGCCACTGTCATCTCCTACCTTGGCTATTCGCTGATGTATTTCGGTGGCGGCTCGCGAGACGACCGCGATAGTTCCGGTGGCCTCGGCCTGATCGGCGCATTGCTGAGCGTGATTCTCGCGCCGATTGCCGCGTCTTTGATCCAGATGGCCATCTCCCGCACCCGCGAATACGACGCCGATGAAGACGGCAGCTTGCTCACCGGCGATCCCGAGGCCCTGGCTTCCGCACTGAACAAGATTTCCTACGGCGCACAGACCGCGCCGATGCGCAAAACCGCCGGCACCCAGTCCGTCTCCGCAATGATGATCGCCAACCCGTTCTCCGCGGTCGGTTTCTCGCGCTTGTTCTCCACGCACCCGCCGACCGATGAGCGCATAGCGCGTCTCATGCAGATGGCCAACGAAATGAACGGCACGCCGATCGCTCCGCCCACCTACTCCACGCGCGTCGGCAGGTGACGTGCTAGGATAACTATTCGTGCCTCGTTTGGCTGAGCATGCTCGTCACGTGAGGTGCAGCAGCCGTAAGGCATGCGGACATAGTTCATCGGTAGAATGAAAGCTTCCCAAGCTTTAGAGGCGGGTTCGACTCCCGTTGTCCGCTCCATTGATTTTCAATGATTTTCATTATTTCCGGGAAAGTGTCGCGCACGATCGCAAAACTACGCGCTATTTGAGCGCTTTGCCCGCGGAACCCAGCTGCCGGCAAGCCTCGACCACGCGGGCGGACATGGAATCCTCAGCCTTACGGCCCCAAGAACGCGGATCGTAGAACTTCTTCTCGCCCACTTCGCCGTCGATCTTCAGCACCTTGTCGTAGTTCTCGAACACGTGGTCGGCGATTGGACGGGTGAAGGCGTACTGGGTATCGGTGTCGATGTTCATCTTGATCACGCCGTAGCTTACAGCTTCGGCGATTTCTTCCGGGCGTGAACCGGAGCCGCCGTGGAACACCAGCTCAAACGGCTTGCCGTTGGGGAAATCGACTATGCCGGCCGCGCTAGGCAACTCGCCTTCGGCCACCGCGCGCGCCACACGCGCCTGAATGTCGCCGAGTAGCGACGGACGCAGCTTGACCACGCCGGGCTTGTAGGCACCATGCACATTGCCGAATGTGAAAGCGGCCATGTACCGGCCACGTTCGCCCAAACCCAGTCGGCGGGCGACTTCGAGGCCATCTTCCGGAGTGGAATACAGCTTTTCATTGATTTCGGCGGAGTGACCGTCTTCCTCACCGCCGACCGCGCCGATTTCGATTTCGAGCACGGTGTGCGCCTTCTGCGACTTGTCGAGCAGTTCCTCGGCGATGTCCAGATTTTCCTTGAGCGGCACGGTGGAGCCATCCCACATATGCGACTGGAATGTAGGCTCCTGGCCTCGTGCCACCTGATCGGCCTCATGCGCGAGCAGAGGACGCGCCCACTCATCCAGATACTGCTTGGCGCAGTGATCGGTGTGCAGAGCGATGGTGATGTTCGGGTATTTCGCAGCCACTTCATGTGCGAAAGCCGCCAGCGCCAGCGAGCCGGTAACGCGATCATTGACCCCCCTGCCGGAGACGTAGGCCGCGCCTCCCACGGAAATCTGGATGATGCCGTCGGACTCGGCGTCTGCGAAGCCCTTCAACGCAGCATTCAGCGTCTGTGAGCTGGTTACGTTGATGGCTGGATAGGCGTAACCGCCTCGGCGGGCGGCATCGAGCATTTCGGCATAGCGTTCCGGTGTTGCGATCGTCATGGCTTCATTATCGCGCGAGGCATGCCCGCTAGGCCCCGTTCTTCAACCTGTGCGCTTGTGCGATTGGTCACAGCGCCGCCTCGTACGAGTAGAAATTCGTCACCCATTCCGGGTCGTCGCACCCCCAGCCTCGCCCTGCGTGAGACGAAACTTCGCAGGGTAGAGGGTGTAAGGTAGTCTGTTTCCGGCGGAATCGTGCGAATGCGGAGGTGCATCATGCCTGGAATTGTTCTTATCGGTGCTCAGTGGGGCGACGAGGGTAAAGGCAAGGCTACCGATCTGATCGGCACCAAGGTCGATTACGTCGCGCGCTTCAACGGCGGCAACAACGCGGGCCATAGCGTGGTGGTCGGCGACGAGTCGTACGCCCTGCACCTGCTGCCCTCCGGCATCATCAACCCGAACCTCACCCCGGTGATCGGCAACGGCGTGGTCGTGGACCCGGAAGTGCTCTTCGAGGAGATTGACGGCCTGGAATCCCGCGGCATCGATTGCTCCCACCTCAAGGTGAGCGAGGCCGCGCACATCATCGCGCCCTACCACCGCACACTCGACAAGGTGACTGAACGCTTCCTTGGCAAGCACAAGATCGGCACCACCGGCCGTGGCATCGGCCCAGCCTACGCGGACAAGATCAACCGTGTCGGCATCCGCGTGCATGACCTGTTCAACGCCGACCATCTGCACGACAAGGTGGAGGCCAGCCTGCACCAGAAGAACCAGATGCTGGTCAAGCTCTACAACCGTCGTCCGATCGACGTGGACCAGACCACCGAGGAGCTGCTGAAGCTCGGCGAACGCCTCAAGCCGTACGTGGCCAACACCGGCCTGATTCTCAACAAGGCGCTTGACGAAGGCAAGACCGTACTGTTTGAAGGCGCTCAGGCCACCATGCTTGACGTGGACCACGGCACCTACCCGTTCGTCACCTCTTCCAACCCGACCGCCGGCGGCGCCTGCACCGGCACCGGCGTGGGCCCCACCAAGATCACCCGCGTAATCGGCGTCTCCAAGGCCTACGTCACCCGCGTGGGCGAAGGCCCATTCCCCACCGAACTGCTGGACGAGTCCGGCGAATGGCTGCGTCAGCAGGGCCACGAGTTCGGCGTGACCACC
>ERZ857955.2348-NODE-2348-length-12474-cov-4.160802_pt1 | contig 12474 bp, 11 predicted proteins | sample MGYA00519956_ERZ857955 | MGnify/ENA primary metagenome ERZ857955 (study PRJEB31778, sample SAMEA3449378) | human gut metagenome | biome: human gut; feature: human-associated habitat; material: faeces | place: United Kingdom | collected 2010/2012 ...
AAAATTTATAAACCGCAGTTTCATGGTACTTAAGCATTTCTTTCAGCAGCTTGTCCGGTTTGCTTATATAGTTACTGTAAAAAATGCAAAAAGCATATATGTAATAAGGTAAAAAGCAGACAATGAAAAATATACAAGTAACGGCAACTGTCCAAAGCGGCGCGCCGCCTGCTAATGCAAGCATTAAAATAATAGTCATCAAAACAGCAATTCCTATTGCAAATCCGTCAATAAACTTTCTGACGGATGATTTCGGACCTTTTATAAAAAATTTTCTTGCATCATTACGATTATAAACCATTTCAGCTTTATACATAATTCCCCCATTATTTCACCCTTGATACAAATTTATTTCCCAAATTCATTTCAAACAGTGTACGAAGTTCTTCCGCACTTCCTTCAATTATTTCAGATTTTCTGATTGAATTATAAACTGGTTTTGAATATTTCCATAAAAAATATTGTTCATTTTCCACTGCTTTGCTAACTATTTTCCAATCAATTTAATTGATGACGAATAACCTGTTCCTTGTAAATCAGAAAATATACCTTCATCTTTAAATGTAAAAATATGCTCATCATATAATCTTACTCTTTCTGATGTTCTTAAAATAGATTCATATTTAATAACTTCTGATACAAGAAGAAGTGTAGCAAATAAACCGCCTATAACAAAGAGATTTAGTAAAAAAATTTGATTTTTAATATAAAGAAATAATGAAGATATAGCAAATATTACTAATAAAAAAGTATATAAAATCTGTGAATATTTTCTTGATTTTTCAAAAGTTTTATATATCTCTTTTATATCATGTGTATCTATATAAGAACATTTAGCCTTAACCATAATTATCCCTTAACTCTGTTAACGAACCTGTTTCCCATTTCTCTAGAAACAATGTTTCTTATATCCTCTGCGGTACCCTGAGAAATGCCGTTTTTTTTAAGAATATAAGCCTCGTTTCTCTTTATATGAATGAAAAAGTACTTTTCAGTTTCAGTAAATTTAAAAATATCACGGTAATTTTTTCTGATATCAAAAAAACCGTCAGAATTTTCAATAGAAATTCCCATACTTTTTTCATTTAAGGTATATTTAACGGGTGCATTTCCATACTTTTTCTTAAAATTTTTATATGTAAGGCGTGGATTTACTATAAACATATACACATAAACAAAAACGCACCATATAATACCTGCAATTGAAATTTTAAGATTTCTTCCGGAATTACCTGTACACAAAGAAATTACCAGCAAAACAACCATAGCGGCAATAAAAATCCCAAGCATTATTTTAACAGAGGACAAACCGCTTTTGTTCAGCTGTCTGATATCCTCAAAATCTATTGTATTTTCAGCTTTAATTGTCATAGATCCTCCTGATTACAAGTTTTTAATCTTATTGCCCTAAAATAATCAACATGTTCAGTACATTTTGTTTAATCAGCGTTTTTTTTACTGCATAAAAAATGTCCTGCATAAAAATGCAGGACAAATTTGGTGGGAGAAGATGGATTCGAACCATCGAAGCTGAAAGCAACAGATTTACAGTCTGCCCCCTTTGGCCACTCGGGAATTCTCCCATAAAAATTCAGCCGACTATTGCCGACAGAATCTGGAGCTGGTGGACGGACTCGAACCCCCGACCTGCTGATTACAAATCAGCTGCTCTACCAACTGAGCTACACCAGCATACCAGCTCGTCCACAGCAAAAGTTATCATAACAGAAGGAGGCTGGCTTGTCAAGCCCTTTTTCGCAGAAACTGAACAAATGGACCTTTCCCCAAACGTAGAAACATTCCGCTTTTTCCGTACAAACACCGCTTCAGCCGCACTGAGATAACATGTGGCGCACCGCTTTATACGGATAATGCTTGTTTTAAGCAAGCTGTATGCCAAGGGCAAATTTTCAATTGAACCTCCCTTTATTTCATGCTATACTGATAAAAAATCAAAAAGGAGGCGTCCGCCATGGAACTGGACATCACCCAGAAGCAGACCCAATCTCTCTCTCCTCAAATGATGCAGTCCATGGAGATCCTCCAGATGGGCTCTCAGGAGCTGCTTGAGTATCTCGAGGAGGCCGTTCAGGAGAACCCAGTCCTGGAGGTTGAGGAGAAATACGACCGGGCCGACGAGGCCAACCTGCTTCAGCGCAAGCTGGAGTGGCTGGAGTCTACCGATGCGCAAAACCGCTATTACCATCAGCAGGATACCGATGAGGACACAGATGTCCCCATCTCTCACTACGGCACTATGGACGATCGGGAGGAGAATCTCTATTACTATGTGTCCTCTCAGCTTCAGGTCCTGGAGCTGCCTGCCGACGTCCTGAAGGCGGCCTCTTTTCTCGTGGAAAGCTTGAATGCAAACGGCTGGTTGGATGAGGACGTCCCTGCCCTGGCCGCCGCCATGAATCGTCCCGCCTCCCTGGTTGAGCGCGCTCTGTCGGTTGTACAATCCCTGGAGCCTGCCGGGGTAGGCGCCAGAAATTTGTCCGAATGTCTCTGTCTTCAGCTTGCCCGCCGCCGTCCTGCAGATCCGCTGGCTATGACTATCGCGCGGGATTATCTGGATGCCCTGTCCAAGAGCCGGTATAGCCTTATCGCCCGAGAGACAGGAGCCCCGCAGGATGAAGTGCGTGCCGCGTGTGATCGAATCAGAGCCCTGAATCCCAGACCGGGTACGGGCTTTTCCGCCAGAGAAAATTTAACCTATATTTCTCCTGACATTATTGTGGTCAGCTTTCCAGACCACTTCGAGCTGTTGACCAACGACTATTTTTTCCCTGCCCTGAGCATCAGCACCTATTACACCCGTCTGCTGAAGGAGAGCGACGAGGATGAGGTAAAGGTTTATCTCACTGGAAAAGTACGCCAGGCAAAGTGGCTTGTTCGTTCCATTGAGCAGCGGCGCTCTACTCTCATGGGCTGCGCAAAATGTATTCTGGATCTGCAGGAGCCCTTTTTCCGCCATGGCCCGGGCCACTTAGTGCCTATGTCCCTGGCCGATGTAGCCGCCCGGCTTGGCGTCCACGAATCTACCGTGAGCAGGGCTGTAAAGGACAAGTATATCCAATGTTCTCAGGGGGTCTATCCCCTGAGCTACTTTTTTTCCCGCAGCCTCAGCACCTCATCCGATTCTTCTTCAGAAACTGCTTCCCCCGACTTTGCCAAGGCCCTGATAAGAAAGCTGATCGCCGGTGAGGATAAGCACAGGCCCTTATCGGATCAAAAGCTGTGCGAACAAATGGCCGAGCAGGGCTGTATCATCTCCCGCCGGACAGCGGCCAAATACCGGGATGAACTCCGCATTCCCAATTCTGCAGGGAGAAAGCTGTATGACTGAGTGGGAAAAAATGATCTCCGGTGTGCTTTATGACCCCACTGACCCCGCCATCGCTGCGCGGGCCCGTCACTGCCGGGAGTTGCTGTATGACTTTAATCACAGCAGGGAAAACGCCTCTTCCCTGCTCTCCGGGCTCTTCGGAAGAACGGGCGATCATTTCTTTGTGGAAACCGGCTTCCACTGTGATTATGGCTGCAATATTTCCGTGGGCAGCCATTTTTATGCCAATGCCGGAGTCGTTATTCTGGACGTCTGTCCTGTGACGATTGGAGATTACTGCCTGATCGGGCCCCAGGCAGGGATCTATACCGCGACCCATCCAATCGCGGGCTCTGAACGTCGGAGGGGACTGGAAGGCGGCCGGCCTGTCGTCCTTGGGGATGACGTCTGGATTGGCGGCGGGGCAATTATAAATCCGGGCGTCACGATTGGGAATAATGTCGTTGTCGCCTCTGGAGCTGTTGTGATCCGGGACGTTCCGGACAACTGCGTCGTGGCGGGCAATCCTGCAAAAGTAATTAGAAAGTTGGATATTACATGAATTATAAAGCCGTCCTTTTTGACTTTGACTATACCTTGGGCGATGCCACAGAGGCAATTGTGGCTGGCTTTACCTATGCTTTTCGCGAAATGGGACTGCCCATCCCCGATCGGGATTCCATCCGCGGCACCGTCGGGCTTATGCTGGAGGATGCCTATACTCTTCTCTCCAAGGATGAAGTGCCCGCCCGCCGGGCTGAGTTTCGCCGGCTGTTTGCTCAGATCGGCCACCCGATGCAGCTGGAAGGCGTTCCTCTGTTTCCCGGCGCAAAAGAGTTGATTCTGGCGCTCCGGGACTCGGGAATTCCCACCGGTGTTATCAGTAGCAAACGGACCGACGCGCTGGTGTCCATTTTGGAAAAGCACGGCTTGGCCCGGCTCATGTCCCTTATTATTGGCGGCGACAAGGTGGATCGCCCCAAACCAGATCCACAGGGCCTGCTCAACGCCTGTTCTTTTCTTGGACTGAAACCGGAAGAGGTCCTCTATTGCGGGGACACCGTCATCGACGCGGAGACCGCTCGCCGGGCTGGCGCATGCTTTTGTCCTGTCCTCAACGGGGTCACTCCCGTCGATGCCTTTTCCTCTTTTCCCTGGGAGCACATCGCCCCGGATCTCTTGGAACTGCGCCGCTGGTTGGAAGTATAGCGGCATCACCCCCATCTTCTCTCCAACTTTACAAACCGAAAGCCCCGCCGCTTTACAAAGCCGGCGGGGCTTTTGATTTGTAAAATGGCCGCTTTATGGGCAAAACTACCTTTACACAGACTTTACAATTGGCAGAAGGACAACTTTACAAAGAGCAGATATACTTGTTAGTGTTCCCGGAAGGGATATCATTATGTATATGATTGGAGATTGAACAGAATGAAGAAGGCACTTGCTATGCTGCTTGGCCTGACCCTGTGCATCGGGCTCTTCGCCGGCTGCAGCAACACTCAGGGCGGCGGCTCCGCCGCCCCCAGCAATGAACCCGCTCAGACTGAGAGCCAGTCCCCCGCCGCTACGCCTGAGGCGACTCCCGAGTCTGAACCCCTCACCGGCACCGTAAATACCAACGGCTCCACCTCTATGGAGAAGGTAGTCGGCTCTCTGAGCGAGGCTTTTATGGCTCAGAACGGCGGTGTCACTGTCAACTACAGCCCCACGGGTTCCGGCACCGGTATCCAAGCCATTATTGACGGCACCTGTGATATCGGCCTGTCCAGCCGTGCGCTGAAGGCCGAGGAAGAGGAGCAGGGCGCTGTGTCCAATATCGTAGCTCTGGACGGTGTGGCGCTGGTGGTTAACCCCGAGAATGGCGTAGAGGATCTGACTGTGGAACAGATTGCCCAGATTTTTACCGGTGAGATAACAAATTGGTCTGAGCTGGGCGGTGCCGACGGCGAAATCGCTGTCATCGGCCGTGAGGCCGGATCCGGCACCCGCGGCGCCTTTGAGGAAATTGTAGGTGTTGAAGACGCCTGTGCCTATCGCAATGAGCTGACCTCCACTGGCGACGTCATCGCCAACGTGGCTTCCAACCCCAATGCCATCGGCTATGCCTCTCTCTCGGCCGTAGACGAGACTGTAAAGGCTGTAATGGTAAACAGCGTCGCTCCCTCCGAGGAGACCGTGCAGGATGGCACCTATGCCATTCAGCGCCCCTTCGTGATGGTCACTAAGGAAGGCGCCGAGCTCTCTCCCGCCGCTCAGGCCTTCCTGGATTATGCCATGAGCGCAGATGTGGCCCAGATTATCAAGGATGCGGGCGCTGTGCCTCCCGTACAGTAAAACTGGCAACCCTCTCTCCCAAACACGTCCCCTCAGTCCGGGGACGTGTTTGGGGCTGTCCAGAGAAAAAACCATGAAAGGCTGATACCGCATGATAAAAGCAAAGGGCACCCGCAGTGCGATCGAGTTCGCTATGAATCTCATATTTCTCATCTGTGGTCTGATTGCCGTTGCCTTTGTCCTCTTCATTAGCGTTTATCTCATTATCTCCGGAATCCCTGCCATCAAGGAAATCGGGCTGGTCGAATTCCTCTTTGGCCAGAAGTGGGCCTCTACGGCCGCCGATCCGAAATTCGGAATCCTGCCATTTATTCTGACCTCAATCTACGGCACCGCTGGGGCTATTGTCATCGGTGTGCCCATCGGTCTGCTCTGCGCCATCTTTCTTGCCAAGGTAGCGCCTCCCCGGCTGACTGCCATTGTGCGTCCGGCAGTCGATCTGCTGGCCGGCATCCCCTCTGTTGTCTACGGCCTAGTGGGTATGATTGTTTTGGTCCCCGCTGTGCGCGAGGCCTTCCATCTGCCCGACGGCGCCAGTCTTTTCGCCGCCATTATCGTACTGGCCGTCATGATCCTCCCCTCCATCATCAGCGTCTCCGAAACCGCCCTCAAGGCGGTTCCCCCCGAGTATGAGGAGGCCTCTCTTGCCCTTGGCGCCACCCATATTGAAACGGTCTTCCGTGTGAGCGTTCCCGCCGCCTCCAGCGGTATCGCCGCCAGCGTGGTGCTGGGCATCGGGCGGGCCATCGGCGAGGCGATGGCCGTCATGATGGTGGCCGGCAACGCCCCCAACATGCCGTCTCTCTTCGAGAGCGTTCGCTTCCTCACCACCGCCGTAGCCAGCGAGATGTCTTACTCTTCCGGCCTTCAGCGTCAGGCTCTCTTCTCGATTGCACTGGTGCTTTTCCTGTTCATCATGATCATCAATGTCATTTTGAACTCCCTGCTCAAGCGCAAAAAAGAGCGTTAATTCCTTGGAATCCTCGGGAAGGGATGATATACTACATGCATATTGAAATGAAACCGCTCTCCGGCAAGCGCAAGGTCTATGATCGAACGCTGCGTTTTTTCCTCTATCTCTGTGCAGGAATCACCTGCGCGCTTCTGGTGTTTCTCATCGGCTATATTTTTTACAAAGGACTTCCCCATATTAACCTGAGCTTTCTGACCTCTCAGTCCAGTTACCTGAATGACACCATCGGTATCCTGCCCAATATTGTCAACACCATCTATGTCATTGTGGTGGCTCTCATCTTCATTCTCCCTATTGGCGTAGGCGCAGCGGTCTATCTCACGGAGTACGCCAAAAACCGGAGGCTGGTCTCCGCCATTGAGTTTGCCACCGAGACTCTTACCGGCATACCCTCCATTATTTATGGTCTGGTTGGCATGCTCTTTTTCAGTCAATTTCTCGGCCTCCAGGCCTCCCTGCTGGCAGGCTCGCTTACCTTGGTCATTATGACGCTGCCTACCATCATACGCACCACTCAGGAGAGCCTTAAAACGGTGCCGCAAAGTTACCGCGAAGGCGCCCTCGGCCTGGGCGCTGGCAAGTGGCACATGATTCGGACCATCGTTCTCCCCTCTTCCGTAGACGGTATTGTGACCGGCTGTATCTTGGCTGTGGGGCGCATTGTGGGCGAATCGGCTGCGCTTCTCTTCACTGCCGGCATGGGCATGACCCTGAACAACTTCTTTGCCTCCTGGGAAAACTTCTCCCACAGCTCAGGCGCCACGCTTACGGTGGCCCTTTATGTCTACGCCAAAGAGCGGGCGGAGTTTGACGTGGCCTTCGCCATTGCCGCCATTCTTATGGTTCTCACCCTGGTCATCAACCTGACCGCAAAGTTGGTGGGTAAAAAGCTCAAAAAGAGATAATCCGCCCAGACAGATAATAAGGAGCGAATCCCAATGGATGAACAGACCATTCTCGCCGCCCGGGATCTGGACCTGTGGTACGGCACATTCCAGGCCCTGAAGCGTATCAGCATTGACATCCCAGAGCGCAAGGTCACCGCTCTCATTGGCCCTTCGGGCTGCGGCAAGTCCACCTTTCTCAAAACGCTGGACCGGATGAACGATCTGGTGCCCGGCATTAAGATTACCGGCAGCCTCCAGTACCGCGGCCAGGAAATTTATGCCCCTGAAGTCGATGTGACCTGGCTGCGCAAGCAGATCGGCATGGTATTTCAGAAGCCAAATCCCTTTCCCATGTCTATCTATGATAATATCGCTTACGGTCCCCGAACCCACGGTGTCAGGAACAAGAGCAAGCTGGACGACATTGTGGAAAAGTCCCTGCGGGGTGCCGCCATCTGGGATGAGGTGAAGGACCGCCTCAAGAAGTCCGCCTTGGGCCTCTCCGGCGGTCAGCAGCAGCGCATCTGTATCGCTCGGGCCCTGGCGGTAGAACCTGATATACTCCTGATGGACGAGGCCACTTCCGCCCTGGATCCCATCTCCACCTCCAAGATCGAAGATCTGATCGCAGACCTGAAACAGGACTACACCATTGTCATTGTCACTCATAACATGCAGCAGGCCACCCGCGTCAGTGACAAGTGCGCCTTCTTTCTTCTGGGTGAACTTATCGAATTTGGGGACACCACGGAACTCTTCTCCGTTCCCAAGGATAAGCGCACAGAAGACTATATCACAGGCCGGTTCGGATAAATCGACGGCGCAGCACGGCGGCTCCGTGCGTTCTCTCTGACGGCCGCGGACCTCCCTGCCAATAGACCTGATCTCTGTGCTGCCGCGGGCAGCCGCCGGTATTTCCGGTACAGGCCCTGACACCGTCCCTATCTTGGCGGCACTACAGTAAAAGGCATCACACATTCCGATCTTCCCAGCGCTGGCTGTCAGGGCTCCCCTCCCCCGCACAGGGACAATTCCCTTTGAAAGGAGACTTCTCATGAGAAAAACCTTTGACGCCGAACTTCAGGAGCTTAACTTTGAAATGATCAATATGGCGGCCGCAGCTGAGGACGCCATTGACGTCGTCACCGAATCTCTGACCACCAGCGACGACGAGGCCGCAAAGGCCGCCATCGAGATGACCAAAAGCATGGACCAGATGGAGCAGGACATTGAAAACCGCTGCCTGCGCCTTCTGCTCCAGCAGCAGCCTGTGGCCCGCGATCTGCGGACCATCTCGGCCGCGCTGAAAATGGTCACCGATCTCCAGCGCATCGGGGACCAGTGCGCCAATATCGCCGAAATCTCTCTTTTGCTGGACGAGCAGAAAAAGACCCAGCCCCTGGCTGATATCCGCACCATGAGCCAGAAAGCTTCCGTGATGGTCAAACGCTCTATCTTCGCCTATGTCAACCGGGATACCGAGGCGGCCAAGGCGGTCATTGCGCTTGACGACGAGGTGGATGAATTTTTCCGCTCTATCAAGGGGGAGCTGGTAGAGCTTATCGTAGATAACCGCGAGGAGGCGGACCAGGCTATCGACCTTATCATCATCGCCAAGTATCTCGAGCGCATTGCCGACCATGCGGTAAATATCGCCCAGTGGGCAGTATTCTGCGTCACCGGCGAGCTGCTGGCCACCAATTGATCCGTATCCGGGAGGAAGAGTGCCATGTCCAAGACCATCGTCGTTGTAGAGGATGACGAGAGTATTCGGGAGATGCTCCGTTACTATTTCCAGTCTGTAGGGTATACCGTTCGCTCCTATGAGTCGGGAGAGGCCATGTTTGAGGGAGAGGCCGGTGAAAACCGTCCTGCCCTCTATATTTTGGATATTATGCTTCCCGGCATGGACGGGCTGGAGATCCTTCGCCGCCTGCGCGCCGGACGTGAGACCGGGGAAATCCCCGTTATCATGCTCACCGCCCGCACCGCCGAGATGGACCGGGTGAGCGGGCTGGAGGCGGGGGCCGACGACTATGTGGTCAAACCCTTCGGCATTATGGAGCTCCAGGCCAGAGTCAAAGCCGTCCTCCGCCGTACCGCCCGGGAGGGCGACCGTGTCATTACCTGCGGCGACCTGGAGATCGACCCCGCCGCCCGGGAGGTCCGCCGCCGGGACGAGAGGGTGGAGCTTACCTATAAGGAGTTTGAGCTGCTGCGCCTGCTGGCCACGCACCGGGGCGTAGCCCTGACCCGGGACGAGATCCTCCAGTCGGTGTGGGACTATGACTACACCGGTGAAACCCGTACCGTAGATATGCATATCAAGGCCCTCCGCCAGAAGCTGGGGGAGGAGTACATCACCACCGTCCGTGGCGTAGGCTATAAGATGGCCTGAGCGCTCCGGCTCTGTTCAGGGGTTGATACCATTGAAAAAACGCATGATTGGGGCCACCCTTCTTACCGTTGTGGTGGCGCTTGTGATCTCCAGCCTGGTGGGAATCTGGACCTTTCGTGTCCGGGAAATGGATGCCGCCCGTCAGAATCTCCAGGAACTTCTTATCCTGATGGATGCCCAGAGCGCGGTTACCGACGCCTCCGGCGTCGCCGAACAATTTTTGCAGGCCGCCCCGGACAAGCGGCTGACCATCATTACCCCTGAGGGAGAAGTGCTGGCAGACACACAGCTGGACCCCGACGATCTAGGCGACCATACCGGCCGCCCTGAGATCACCATGGCGCTGACCACCGGCTGGGGCGAGGCCACCCGCCGCTCCGAAAGCTCTGGAGAGACCATGTTGTACGTAGCCAAGCGCTTTGCCGACGGCGTAGTGGGCCGCGCCTCCATGCCTCTGTCCTCCATCAATTCCCTGGTGCTGGGCTCCGTATGGGCTTTTGCACTGGCCGCTGCAGCCGGTCTCCTGCTGGCACTGGCCCTGGCGAGACGCACCGCCTCCAAGGTGCTGGAGCCTCTCAATGTAGTAGGAAATGCCCTCCAGGGCGTGCTGGACGGCACCGGCACTCCGGTTCTGGAGGAATACCAGGCCGACGACGAGCTGCGGCCCATTCTGCGCTACATTGACAAGCTGATGGAGCGGCTGGGCGGCTATATCCAGTCCATCAAGGAAGAGCGGGACAAGGTGAGCCTGATTCTGGACTGTATGGACGAGGGTCTGATTCTCCTGGATGAGAAGGGCAATGTACTGGCGACCAACCGGGCGGCCCGGGCTCTCTTCGGCCTTCCTGCAGATGGAGATGAGGACGGAGCGCTTCTTCTCACCCGCAGCCGCCGTCTCCGGGAGGCCATCGCTGAGGCCAGGGAAAAGAATACGGCCGTCGTGCTGGAGGTGGACGCACTCAACGACGACGCCCGCAGCCTGCGCCTGTTTGTCTCTCCAGTGGCCGGGCGGCAGTTTGAGGGCGAGAATGTGGGAACCTCTATCCTCATCACCGATGTGACAGACCTGAAGAGAGCCGAAGGCATCCGCTCGGAGTTTACCGCCAATGTCTCCCACGAGTTGAAAACGCCTCTCACCAGCATCAAGGGCTTCACGGATATGCTCTCCTCCGGCATGGTGGCCTCTCCTGAAGATCAAAAGCGCTTTATCACGATGATCGGCGTGGAGGTAGACAGGCTCATCGACCTCATCAACGATATTTTAAAGCTGTCCGAGTTGGAGTCAGTGGCCATCGAACAGTGCGAAGAGACCACCGACATTCTCTCGGCGGCGCGGGAGGCCGCCGAGCTGCTGGCCCCCGCTGCCAAGTCTGCCGGCGTAGTGCTCACGGTACAGGGCGGCGGAGCGGTCGCCGCCGTCCCCCGCGGCCGCCTCAAAGAGCTGCTGATCAACCTGATGGAAAACGGCGTCAAATACAACGAACCGGGTGGGTCGGTGGCAGTCTCAGTGTCTCAGGAAGACGGGCATTCCCTCATCACCGTAACCGACACCGGCATCGGCATTCCCGAGGAGGCCCAGAAGCGCGTTTTCGAGCGCTTCTACCGCGTCGATAAGGGCCGCGCGCGTAAAAATGGGGGCACTGGGTTGGGGCTCGCCATTGTCAAGCATATCGTACAACTCTACGGCGGAAGTGTGGAACTGGAGAGCCAAGTGGGAAAGGGCTCTACATTCCGGGTCACCCTTCCCTCGGCAAAACTCTGAGCTCGCTTCCACCCTCCTGTATTTTCCCGGTGCGGACAATTTGTCCGCACCGGGATTTTTACATATAACGCCAAAATTAATTGTTAATTTTTTGCTATTCCTGATAATTTTTTGACATTTTATATAAATTATACGAATGGTTTTTGTGTATGTTTTCAAAGGCTCATGCACCCCTCCAAAATGTTTGTTAGATTTCTGACTTTTCTTGCCAGGGAAAAATTTTGGTGTTAGCATAGCGGTATGCAAAAATAAACCAACAAGTTCAAATAATTGGAGGCTGCATGTTATGACTACATACTATTACCTTCCCTCCCGTAATCTGTTCGGCGAGGGCGCCGTGAAAGAGGCCGGCCAGCTGATGCGCAGCTTATCCGGCAGCCGGGTTATGATTGTTACCGACGCATTTCTGGCCAAGTCCGGCATGGCGGAGCGCGTAAAGGGCATTCTGGAGGCCGCCGGACTCTGGGTCCATGTCTTCGGCAAGGCCGAGCCCAACCCCACCGATAAAAACGTGGAGGCCGGCGTAGAGGAATTCAATGCGTACAAGTGTGACTCTCTGCTCTCCCTGGGCGGCGGCTCCTCTCACGACTGCGCCAAGGGCATCGGCCTGGTTGTCAGCAACGGCGGCAAGATCGCCGACTATGAGGGGCTGGACCGCTCTACCAAAACCATGGTGCCCCTGATGGCCATCAACACCACGGCCGGCACCGCCTCTGAAATCACCCGCTTCTGTATCATTACCGACACGAGCCGCCATGTAAAAATGGCCATTGTGGACTGGCGGGGAAACCC
>ERZ857955.2356-NODE-2356-length-12424-cov-3.968550_pt1 | contig 12424 bp, 10 predicted proteins | sample MGYA00519956_ERZ857955 | MGnify/ENA primary metagenome ERZ857955 (study PRJEB31778, sample SAMEA3449378) | human gut metagenome | biome: human gut; feature: human-associated habitat; material: faeces | place: United Kingdom | collected 2010/2012 ...
CACGATCGTTATGAGTATTCCGACGATTATCTTTAGTGCATATGGAATGAACCTGGCACCGTCCGGAATGCCTTTCTCCAGTACGATTTGGGGATTCCTGATCGTAATTCTGGTCTCTATTGCGGCCAGTATCATTGCAGCACTTTTCCTGTCAAAAAAGAAATATTTTTGATAAGGCAGGTATTCATCTTTCCGAACAGTACTTATTAACTGAAAAAGGAGAAGAAGTGATTTTATGAATTGGATCGATAAACTGGAACGCAAATTTGGAAGACATGGTGGAATAACGAATCTGACAGTGTATATTATTATCTGTTATGTGATAGGGTATTTGCTCACTTATATGAACCCATCGCTGCTCAGTATGATGAGTCTGGATGTTTCCAAGATTCTGCAGGGACAGATCTGGCGTCTGGTCACCTGGGTGATCTATCCACCAAGCACCGGTAATTTCCTATTGTTTGCGATTTCTATTCTGTTCTTTTATTATCCGATCGGTACCTCTCTTGAGCGTACCTGGGGAAGCTTCCGGTATACATTGTATATATTTTCCGGGCTTCTCTTTGTTTTGATTGCAGCGTTTATCACTTATTTTGTGACAGGTGGTTTTGTTGTGATCGATGGAATGACTTATATGATCGGTGGAAGTGTTTTTACGACCTATTATGTCAGTCTTTCTGTATTTCTTGCTTATGCGGCATGCTATCCGGATATGCAGATCCTTCTGTGGTTTGTGATCCCGATCAAAATGAAATGGATGGCATGGGTATATGGCGCGATCATTGTTTATAATATGATTTCATATGTAAGAGTTGGTCTGTGGGTTATGGCTGTTCCGATCCTTGCATCTCTCTTGAATTTTGTTCTGTTCTTTTTCAGTAACAGAAACATGCATCGGTATAATCCTAAAGAGGTACACCGACGCAGAGAGTTTAAGAAGGCAATGGCACAGAGCAGAGTAAATCCGGCAACAGGTGGTATTACCAAACATAAATGTGCAATTTGTGGTCGTACAGAGAAGGATGATCCGAATCTGGAATTTCGTTTCTGTTCCAAATGCAATGGTAATTATGAGTACTGCCAGGATCATCTGTTTACACACCAGCATGTGAAATAATGCCAATATAACGAGGAGATAAAAATATGAAAAAAAAGCCGTTTGTAACTTTGGAAAAGCTTCAGGAAATCACTGAAAAATATCCGACACCTTTTCATCTTTATGACGAAAAAGGAATTCGCGAAAATGCAAAAGCATTGAAAGAAGCTTTTGCATGGAATAAAGGATTTAAAGAATTTTTTGCAGTAAAAGCAACTCCGAATCCGTATTTGATTCAGATTCTTCAGGAATATGGCTGTGGATGTGACTGTTCTTCTATGACAGAACTGATGCTGTCCAAAGCAATCGGCTGCAAAAAAGGTGATATCATGTTTTCTTCTAATGATACACCAGAAGCAGAATTCCGTTATGCAAATGAAATCGGTGGCATTATCAATTTGGATGATATTACCCATATTAAAGCAGTTGAAAAAGCGGTCGGATATATTCCGAAGACGATCAGTTGCCGTTATAATCCAGGCGGAGTCTTTAAAATCAGCAATGATATTATGGATAACCCGGGAGATGCTAAATATGGAATGACAACGGAGCAGATTTTTGAAGCATTTCGCACTCTGAAAGCAAAAGGAGCAGAGAATTTCGGTATTCATGCATTTCTTGCCAGCAATACAGTAACGAATGAATATTATCCGATGCTCGCCAAAGTCATGTTTGAACTTGCAGTAAAGCTTCAGAAAGAAACAGGAGCACATATCGGATTTATTAACCTTTCCGGTGGAATCGGTATTCCATACAGACCGGACCAGACACCGAATGACATTCGTGTGATTGGAGAGGGCGTTCGTAAAGTATACGAAGAGGTTCTTGTTCCGGCAGGAATGGGAGATGTTGCTATCTATACGGAACTTGGGCGTTTCATGATGGGACCTTATGGATGCCTTGTTACAAAAGCAATTCATGAGAAACATACACACAAAGAATACATCGGTGTAGATGCATGTGCGGTAAACCTTATGCGTCCGGCAATGTATGGTTCTTATCATCATATTACAGTTATGGGCAAGGAAGATCAGCCATGTGATCGTCTTTATGATATTACAGGTTCTCTTTGTGAGAATAATGATAAATTTGCAATTGACCGTTATCTTCCAAAGATTGATATGGGAGATCTTCTTGTTATCCATGATACAGGTGCACATGGATTTGCCATGGGATATAACTACAATGGCAAACTGAAATCTGCGGAAATTCTTCTTCATGAAGATGGAACTTTTGATATGATCCGTCGTGCGGAAACTCCAAGAGATTATTTTGCGACATTTGACTGTTTCCCGATTTATGAAAAAATACTTGAAGATGAAGACAGACTTTACAAATAAAAACAAATAAAAATATTTGTATTTCTATCTAAAATGCTTGCAATGGACTGAGAATTATGATATTATATTTTTCGGTTCATTTGCCGCTGTGGCGGAATTGGCAGACGCACTTGACTCAAAATCAAGCGGGAAACCGTGCCGGTTCGAGTCCGGCCAGCGGCATTTAACTTAGGCTCTCTGATAATCAGAGAGCTTTTTTTGATTATCAACATTGTAGCTTTTTTATGAAAAGTTTATAAAATTTCATAGAATGGACATTGAATCTTGGAAAGAAAAATGATATGGTACATGACATAAATGATTTTGAAAGAATCCGGAGATACTAAATACCGGGACTTTCGAAGATTTGGAGGACAAAAGATAAATGAAGTTTGGGAACAAAAAACCAGAGAAAATACCTATGTATGTATATTATATCATTGCAGGTGTTATCATCGTTCTTCTGAATATGCTGGTTGTTCCGGCCGTACAGGAACGAAGCGTGCAGAAGACGGACTATTCTACGTTTATTGAAAATGTTGAAGATGGGAATGTAACAAAGGCTACAGTAGAAGAAAATTATATATATTATGAGATGAAAGACAGTAATTCCGGGAATATGGTTCTGTGTAAAACTGTCAAGATGGATGACTCTGATCTGGTTAATCGCCTGTTGGATGCAGGGGTAACAATGGATGAAGTTCTTCCGGAAAGTCCTTCTATACTGATGACACTGCTTCTCAGCTATGTAGTACCAATCGTGATCTTTATTTTTATTGGTCGCTGGCTGAGTAAGAAGATAATGTCATCTATGGGTGGCGGTCCTGGTGGGGCAATGTCTTTTGGCAAAAGTAATGCCAAGGTATACGTGAAATCTTCTACAGGAATTAAATTTTCTGATGTTGCAGGTGAAGATGAGGCAAAAGATCTTCTGACGGAGATCGTTGATTATTTGCATAATCCGCAGAAGTATACAGAAATTGGGGCGTCTATGCCAAAGGGTGCACTGCTTGTGGGTCCTCCTGGAACAGGTAAGACTCTTCTTGCCAAGGCAGTTGCAGGTGAAGCTGAAGTTCCGTTTTTCTCTATTTCGGGATCTGAGTTTGTAGAAATGTTTGTTGGTATGGGCGCGGCCAAAGTACGTGATCTTTTTAAACAGGCAAATGAAAAAGCACCATGTATTGTATTTATTGATGAGATTGATACAATTGGTAAGAAACGTGATGGAGCTGGATTTACAGGTGGCAATGATGAACGTGAACAAACTTTGAATCAGCTCCTTACAGAAATGGATGGCTTTGATGGATCCAAAGGCGTGGTAATTCTTGCGGCAACAAACCGTCCGGATTCTCTTGACACTGCACTTCTTCGTCCGGGACGTTTTGACAGACGAATTCCGGTAGAACTTCCGGATCTTCAGGGCCGTGAGGAGATTTTGAAGGTACATGCAAAGAAAATCAAGATTGCAGATACCGTTCGTTTTGATGATATAGCGAAGGCTGCTGCCGGCGCTTCCGGAGCTGAACTTGCCAATATTGTCAATGAAGCGGCGCTTCGTGCAGTACGTGATGGACGTAAATTTGCCACACAGGCAGATTTTGAAGAAAGTATTGAAGTTGTAATTGCCGGATATCAAAAGAAAAACCGTGTTCTTTCTAATAAAGAAAAACTGATCGTATCTTATCATGAAATCGGACACGCTTTGGTAGCAGCTAAACAGACAGAATCTGCACCGGTACACAAAATTACGATTATACCACGTACTTCCGGTGCTCTTGGATATACGATGCAGGTAGATGATGGAGAACATTATCTGATGAGTAAAGAAGAACTGGAAAATAAGATAGCAACATTTACAGGCGGTCGTGCTGCAGAGGAACTGATTTTTCATTCGATCACAACAGGTGCTTCCAATGACATTGAGCAGGCAACAAAGATTGCCAGAGCCATGATCTCGCGTTATGGCATGAGTGATGATTTTGATATGGTTGCGATGGAAAGTGTCAGCAATCAATATCTGGGTGGTGATTCCAGCCTGACATGCTCTTTTGAAACACAGACAATGCTGGATAAAAAAGTTGTGGAACTTGTTCGCAAACAGCATGAAAAAGCGCTGAAGATTCTTCAGGATAATATCGGCAAACTCCATGAACTTGCGCAGTATCTGTATGAGCATGAGACGATTACCGGAGAAGAATTTATGAAGATTCTCGAAACTCCTACACCAGTGGTAGAAGATACTTTGAAAACTTCCGAAGAGGAAACCGATAAGATATAATATTGCCATGTGAATTACTATGAACAGCAGCTGTACGAAAGAGACGTTTCTCGTTGTGAAACGTCTCTTTTTGTGTTATACTACAAAACAGTGAAATTATAATCTTTTCAGTAATATGATATTGAAAAAAGGAGGAAGAACGTTGTCAGGTATTGACTGCAGACAGGCAGAAACACTGGTTGCCAGATATATCAAGCATACATTGTCCACAGACGAACTGGAAGAATTTCTGGATCATATAGAGCATTGTTCTTCCTGTTATGATGAGTTGGAGACATATTTTATCGTTCATGAGGCAATTCAGCAGCTGGATGAGAAGGAAGATGGTACGGTCCTTGATTTTCGGGAACTTCTGGAACAGGATATCCGTCGATCACGCAGATATATCCGCCAGAAAAGATGGCTGCATTTTTTGTCTGTGATTTTTTTTATGGCAGTAGTGATCGCGGCTGCATCATTTGTTGTATTTCTTGTAATGGAAGTAACGCACTTTTTATAACATGATACAGGAGGATATTATTTTGAGTGAAAAGATATTATTGATAGACGGACACAGTATTCTGAACCGCGCTTTTTATGGACTTCCGGATCTGACCAATGCAGAGGGAAAACATACAGGTGCGGTTTATGGCTTTTTAAATATCCTTTTTCGTATCCTGGAGGAGGAGAAACCGCAGTATCTGACAGTTGCTTTTGATCTTCATGAGCCTACCTTTCGCCATAAGATGTACGAAGCATATAAGGGAACACGTAAACCAATGCCGGAGGAACTTAGAGAGCAGGTTCCGTTGATGAAGGAAATGCTTACGGCAATGGGAATAAAAATTGTTTCAAAAGCAGGATATGAGGCAGATGACCTTTTGGGAACTCTGGCTGTCAGAAGTGAAAAAGAAGGAATGGATGTTACAATCCTGTCAGGTGATAGAGATCTTCTTCAGCTGGCAACAGAAAAAGTTATGATTCGTCTGCCAAAAACCTCAAGAGGAAAGACAACTATCGAAAATTTTCATGCAGCAGAAGTCCTTGAAAAATATCAGGTAACACCGCCACAGATTATAGAATTAAAGGCTTTGATGGGAGATTCGGCAGATAATATTCCGGGAATTCCAGGCGTTGGTGAAAAGACGGCAACCAAAATGATCGTTGAGTTTGGAACAATTGAAAATGCCTATGTACATCTGGAAGAAATAAAACCAAATAAAGCCCGGGAATCGTTGAGAGAGCATTATGATCTTGCAGAACTTAGCAAGGCACTTGCTACGATCAATACAGAAAGTCCGCTGGAATATGTATATGAAGAGGCGAGACTTGGGAATCTTTATACTCTGGAAGCGTATCAGCTCTGTAAACAGCTGGAATTTAAAAATCTTCTTGGAAGATTTGATACTTCAGCTGTACCGGAGAACACGATTGAGCAGAATTTTTTTACCTGCAGTGATCTTGGAGGCGCAGAAGCACTGTTTAAGAAAGCTGCTGAGAAAAATTATATCGGTGTGGCATTGCTTTCTGATAAAGAAGGCGTATATGGCCTTGGAATAGCTCTTACCAAAGGAGAAATTTATTATGTTCCGGTTGAGGGATTGCTTACCGGTGATTATATTTGTGCAGCATTGAAGGAAATCGCTGACAGTACAATTCTCTGTTCCATAGATGTAAAATCTATGTTGAAACACGTTGGACTCGAGGATGCAGGCCATGTATTTGATACAGGTGTGGCAGTATATCTTCTGAATCCATTAAAATCTTCTTATACATTTGACGATATTGCAAGAGAATATCTTGATGGAGCCTTACTTCCGACGCGAACGGATCTGCTCGGCAAAGATTCTCTAAAGGCAGCCTGGGAAAAATCCTCTGATGGATTGATGTCTTATGCGTGTCATTTGGCTTATACGGCATATGCAACCAGAGAACCGATTGAAAATGCCTTAAAAGAAACAGAAATGTGGAATGTTTACAGAAAAATTGAACTTCCATTAATCTTTACACTGGATTCTATGGAAAAATGGGGGATTCGTGTCAAAGGCGAGGAACTTAAAGCTTATGGAGAGAAACTCCAAGTTCGTATCGCAGAACTTGAAAAGCTGATCTACGAACAGGCTGGAGAAGAGTTTAATATCAATTCTCCCAAACAACTTGGCGTGATTCTTTTTGAAAAAATGGGTATCCCTGGTGGAAGAAAAACAAAGACGGGCTATTCTACAGCTGCTGATATTTTGGAAAAACTTGCGCCAGAGCAGCCAATCGTTAATGATATTCTGGAATACAGACAGCTTACCAAGCTGAAATCTACTTATGCAGATGGTCTAAGTGCAGTGATTGAAGCGGATGGCAGAATTCATTCTACTTTTAATCAGACGATTACAGCGACCGGGCGTATCAGCAGCACAGAACCGAACCTGCAGAATATTCCAGTGCGTATGGAGCTTGGACGTCTGATCCGCAAAGTTTTTGTGCCGGAAGATGGGTATGTATTTCTGGATGCAGATTATTCACAGATCGAACTTCGTGTGTTAGCACATATGTCAGGCGATGAGAAACTGATTCAGGCATACAGAGAGGCGGAAGATATCCACAGACTGACTGCATCACAAGTATTTCATGTACCGTTTGATGAGGTTACAGATCTGCAGCGAAGAAATGCCAAAGCAGTTAACTTCGGAATCGTGTATGGCATCAGCTCTTTTGGCCTGAGTCAGGATCTGAGTATCACACGAAAAGAAGCTGCTGAATATATCGAAAAATATTTTGAAACTTATCCAAAGATCAAAGGATTTCTTGATGGACTTGTAGCGGATGGAAAAGAAAAGGGGTATGTTTCTACAATGCTTGGACGCCGCAGACCGATTCCGGAACTGAAATCCGGTAACTTTATGCAGAGATCTTTTGGAGAGCGTGTGGCGATGAATTCGCCGATTCAGGGCACAGCCGCTGATATTATCAAAATCGCGATGAATCGGGTATATCAGCGCCTGAAAGAAGAAGGGCTGCAGTCCAGACTGGTTCTTCAGGTGCATGATGAGCTTCTGATCGAAACAAAGAAGGAGGAAGTGGAAACAGTATCCCGCATCCTTGAAGAGGAAATGAAGGGAGCTGTACATCTTTCTGTAGAACTGGATGTTGATATGCATGAAGGAAACAGCTGGTATGAAGCAAAATAATGAGGCGTAATAAATGAAAATCATAGGAATTACCGGCGGTGTGGGCGCCGGCAAAAGTACGATTCTGGATTACTTAAGTCAGAAATATGATGCGTATGTGATTCAGGCAGATAAGATTGGACATCTGGTTATGGAACCAGGTGGACTCTGCTATGAGCATGTAATTGCATTATTTGGCAGACAAATAATAAAAAACGATAAAACTATTGACCGAAAGCAGGTTTCTGATGTAGTATTTGGTAATGAGTTAATGCGTCAAAGTCTTGATGCTATTATTCATCCTGCTGTCAAAACATATATTTTAGAGGAAATCCGAAAACAGAGACAGGCAGGTTGCAGATTGCTTGTGATAGAGGCAGCACTTCTTCTGGAAGAACATTATGAGGAATTTTGTAACAATGTCTGGTATATTCATACGGATGCAGAAATCCGTATTCAGCGTTTGATGGACAGCCGTGGCTATACAAGAGAAAAAGCTGAGAGTATCATCGCCCGACAGGGCTCTGAAGAATTTTTCAGGAAACATTCGGATTTTGTTATTATAAATAATGGAGATCTGAAGACAACCTGGAAACAAATAGAAGAGGGGATTAAATTATTATGAGATTTTGCAGTATTGCCAGTGGCAGCAGCGGAAACTGTATTTATGTAGGATCTGACAATACACATGTACTGGTAGATATCGGGATCAGCGGTAAGAAAATGGAAACTGGCTTGAATAGTCTGGAGCTTACCGGACGTGACCTTGATGGCATTTTGATTACACATGAACATTCGGATCATATTAAAGGGCTTGGCGTGATCTCAAGAAAATACGGCATTCCAATCTATGCTACCGCCGGAACCGTGGATGCCATGGTGCGTACCAATGCACTTGGAAAGATCCCTGAGGGGATTTTTCATGAAATTCAGGAAAATGAACCATTTATGATCAATGATCTGAAGGTAAACCCATTTACGATTCCACATGATGCGGCTCAGCCGGTTGGTTATCGGCTGGAACATGAGGGGCATTCTGTGGGAATTGCGACGGATCTTGGAAAATATAATGATTATATTATTGAGAATCTGCAGGGACTGGATGCGCTTCTTCTGGAAGCAAATCATGATATTCGTATGTTGCAGGTGGGTAAATATCCATATTATCTGAAACAGCGTATTCTGGGAGACAGAGGGCATTTGTCCAATGAAAATGCAGGCAGATTGTTGTGCAGGCTGCTGCATGATAATCTGAAAGCAATTTTTCTGGGACATCTAAGCAGAGAAAACAATTATGAAGAACTGGCTTATGAAACTGTTTGTTCAGAGGTAACACTGGGAGACAACCCTTACAAATCAAAAGATTTCAGAATTCAGGTGGCGAAACGGGACTTTGTTTCGGATGTAGTTACCGTATAACAGAAAGGAAAAAAGTCATGAAAAAAACAATCATTACAGTAGTAGGAAATGACACCGTAGGAATTATTGCAAAAGTATGTACATATCTTGCAGACAACAATGTAAACATTCTGGATATTTCCCAGACTATCGTACAGGGGTATTTTAACATGATGATGGTTGCAGATACCAGTAAATCTGACAAAGATGCCGCGGCTCTCTCTAAAGAACTTTCTGAAATCGGCGATAAGATCGGCGTAGTGATCCGCTGTCAGCACGAAGATATCTTCAATGTAATGCATCGTATTTAATTGTATCTTACCGAAAAGGAGAGTTGACATGATCAATATTTTTGAAGTTAATGAGACAAACAAAATGATTGAGCAGGAAAATCTGGATGTGCGTACCATTACCATGGGAATCAGCCTTCTGGACTGCATTGACAGCGACCTGGATACTATGAATGAAAAAATCTACAATAAGATTACAACGAAAGCAAAAGATCTGGTTGCTACAGGTGATGAGATTGCAGCAGAATTTGGTATTCCGGTTGTAAATAAACGAGTTTCTGTCACACCAATTGCACTGGTTGGTGGAGTTGCATGCCATTCTACAGAAGATTTTGTCTCTGTTGCAAAGACTTTGGATAAGGCAGCAAAGACTATTGGTGTAAATTTTATTGGAGGTTATTCAGCCCTTGTCAGCAAGGGGATGACTCCGGCAGAAGAACTTTTGATCCGTTCCATTCCACAGGCTCTGGCAGTAACAGAACGTGTCTGCAGCTCTGTAAATGTTGGTTCTACCAAGACTGGTATTAATATGGATGCGGTGAAACTGATGGGTGAGATTGTCCTGGAAACTGCAGAGGCATCCAAAGAACAGGATTCCCTTGGATGTGCGAAACTTGTTGTGTTCTGTAATGCGCCAGATGATAACCCGTTTATGGCAGGAGCTTTCCATGGAGTTACAGAAGCTGACTGCATCATTAATGTAGGCGTAAGTGGTCCGGGAGTTGTAAAAACAGCTTTGGAATCCGTACGTGGTGCTGATTTCCAGACTTTATGCGAAATGATTAAACGTACTGCATTTAAAGTTACCCGTGTAGGTCAGCTGGTAGCACAGGAAGCATCTAAACGCCTGGGTGTACCGTTTGGAATTGTTGATCTCTCTCTTGCACCGACACCGGCAATTGGCGACAGCGTAGCAGAGATCCTTGAAGAAATCGGGCTTGAAAGAGTAGGAGCACCAGGAACAACTGCAGCACTTGCGCTTTTGAACGATCAGGTTAAAAAAGGCGGTGTTATGGCGGCACAGGCAGTTGGAGGTTTAAGCGGTGCATTTATTCCGGTCAGTGAAGACCAGGGAATGATTGATTCGGTAAATCTTGGTGCGCTGACACTGGAAAAACTGGAAGCTATGACTTGTGTCTGCTCTGTAGGGCTTGACATGATTGCTATACCGGGTGACACAAAAGCATCTACTATTGCAGGAATTATTGCAGATGAATCTGCAATCGGTATGATCAATCAGAAGACAACAGCTGTCAGACTGATTCCTGTAATTGGTAAGGGAGTAGGCGAGACAGTAGAGTTTGGCGGACTGCTGGGATATGCACCGATCATGCCAGTGAATCAGTTCTCCTGTGATGCATTTGTAGAACGTGGCGGACGTATTCCGGCACCAATCCATAGCTTTAAGAACTGATTTTAAAACGTATTTCCCTGGGGAGAAGCAGAGCCCCGGGGATTTTTTGTCTTATCATCCTTTGATGTAATTCTAAACGTTTTTTTATTGAAAGTTTAGAAGATTACTGAAAATACTTTATTTAACATAACAATTATGCTATAACATAATATATGATAAAAATGAAAAATAATGTTATATATTGATTTTAAAGGATATAAAGGAGACTTCACTAATAAGAAAATGAATGAACAAATAAAAAGCTATATAGAAAAAATACTGGGAATATCGGTGCAGTTTCACCACTGGAAAGGTGAACTGGAACTGCCGTTTTATATTACAGAGCGCTACGATATGCGACTTGCGGAGCTTGATGATATTCGCTGTATTTTTCTCAGTCCGAAGAAAAAGCTGAATCAGATTGGTTCGCTTAAAAAGCAGATCCGGCGAATTCAGATGGAGGAATCACTGCCGGTTGTGTTTGTTTTTGATAAGATGGATTGTTATCACAGAGATGCTTTTATTCATGCACATCTTCCCTTTATTGTAGTAGGAATCCAGCTTTATCTGCCGTTTATGGGAATATATCTTCAGGAAAAATATATAAAGGAAATCAAGACTTCGGATACGTTTCAGCCCTTTACACAGCTACTGCTCTTCTACTGGTATTATCAGCAGGAAAATTGTCTTTACATGAATGATATGGTAAAAATACTTGGCTGTTCAGCGATGACTGTAACGCGTGCGTTTCGCCAGCTGGAGGAGACTGGTTTGTTTGAAACCGGCAAAACCGGTGTGCAGAAATATCTGAAAGGAACAGAAGAACGAAATGTGATCCTGCAGCAGCTGGAAGATGCTTTGAGTACTCCTGTAGCAGAAACTGTATTTATAAGTAAAAAGGAACTGGAAGAGGGAACAGATATTTCAGAGCGTTTCCTTTCGGGCAATTCGGCACTTATCCGTATCGGAAAAGACGCGGAAGAAGAAGTTCCGTGCTATGCAGTGAATAAAAAAACATTTCATCTATCGGGAAGTAAAGAACTTCTGAATGCAGAAACACAGGCAGAAGTGCAGCTGTGGAAATATGATCCTTCTATATTAGCGAAAAATGGTTTCATAGATCCTCTTTCCCTGGCATTGAGTTTTCAGAAACCAGCGGATACTTTTCTAAAAAATGATTGACAGCAACGATTTCCTGTGGTAAAGTATAAAATATCAAAACCGATGAGGAAGAAGAGTAAATAATTTCGTATCATTCCAGAGAGCAGGTGTTGGTGTAAGCCTGTATGAAACAGATTATTGAATGGCCTTCCGAGGGCAGCCCGAAATTTTAATCTGAAGAGTAGGCGCTGACGGGAACCGAACCCGTTACCAATCAGGAGTGTATGTTTGTACATGAGAAAGTGGACGATTTGTCAATTTGAGTGGCACCGCGATAATAAGAACTTATTACCGTCTCAAAGAACAACGAAAGCGTTGTTCTTGAGGCGGATTTTTATTTATCCCACTC
>ERZ857955.2357-NODE-2357-length-12424-cov-3.268656_pt1 | contig 12424 bp, 9 predicted proteins | sample MGYA00519956_ERZ857955 | MGnify/ENA primary metagenome ERZ857955 (study PRJEB31778, sample SAMEA3449378) | human gut metagenome | biome: human gut; feature: human-associated habitat; material: faeces | place: United Kingdom | collected 2010/2012 ...
AGACGAATCATCTCCCACTTGGTGGCGCCGAGCGCCAGCGCGGCCTCTTCGTGCAGGCGCGGGGTCTGCATGAAGATATCGCGGGACATGGAGGTGATAATCGGCAAAATCATAACGGCGAGCACCACAGCCACGGTGGCGACGGTGCGCGACGGGTTGGCGGCCGGGCCCTCGAACAGTGGAATGAAGCCTAGGTGGTTGGCAACCCAGTTCCAGAACGGGTAGATGGCCGGCACCAGAATCAGGCCACCCCACAAACCGTAGATAACGGACGGGATGGCAGCCAGCAGATCGACCACATAGCTCAGCGCGGTGGCGAGCTTCTTAGGTGCATAGTGCGAAATGAACAGCGCAATGCCGATGGACACGAAGAAGGCAATCAGCAGTGCCAGCAAAGACACGAGCACAGTACCGAACAACAGCGGGAGCACGTAGCCCCAGAAGCTGCTGGCCTTGCCGCCGGTAAAGCTGGACACGGTGTCGCTGTTGGCGGCCTGATCGCCACCGATGAGTGGCCAGGCGCGGAAAAACAGGAACAGGAACACAGCGGCAAGTACAACCAGGATCAGGATGCCGCAGGCGTATGCCACACCGCGAAACACCTTGTCGGCGGTCTTGCCTCCAACTGGCTGCACAGCCGTTTTGTCTTGCGAACTCACGGATTCTCCTTATATAGGGTGGTTATCAAGTATTCAAGTGGTGCGGTTTTCGTCTGTGACTTTGCCAAACCGTTCGGGTCCTGACCCGCTTTAAGCCGCAGCCGTATGGTTTACGGCTGCGGCTTAAAGTTGGCGGCGACTGCTCTTACTACTACAGTCTATCGTTCAGTTGTCAGGTCCAGTCCACACGACCCTTGCGGGCCGACGTCATCACTTGGTCTTGATGGCCTCGATGGACTTGGTGATCTTAGACTTCAGGGAGGAGGGCAGCGGAGCGGTGCCGGCGGCATCCTGAGCGGCCTTCTGGCCCTCGTCGGAGGTCACGTAGGTCAGCCAAGCCTTGGCGAACTCAGCCTGCTTGGTGTCCTTGTAGGCCGGGCAGACGATGTCGTAGGAGACCAAGACGATCGGGTAGGAACCCTCGGCCTCGGTGGCGTGGTTGATCTTGATGACGATGCGGTTGTCGCCCTTAACGGTGTCGTCCTGCTTGGAGTCCTCGATGACCTTGGAGCCGGCCTCGGCGGAAATCTCGTTGTACTTGTCGCCGACCTTGATGGCCACGGTGCCCAGGTCGCCGACCTGGGAGAAGTCAGCGTAGCCGATGGTGCCGTCGGCCTGCTTGACGGTGGAGATCACGCCGGAAGTGCCCTTGGCGCCCTGGCCAACCTCGTTCGGCCAGTTCTCGGAGAGGTCGTAGGTCCAGTTGTCAGGGGTGACGTCCTTGAAGTAGGAGACGAAGTTCTGGGTGGTGCCGGACTTATCGGAGCGGTGCACGACGGTGATGGCGGTGTCGGGCAGCTTCAGGTCCTTGTTCTGATCGGCGATGGCCGGATCGTTCCACTTGGTGATCTTGCCGTCGAAGATCTTGGCGATGGTGGCAGCGTCCATGTTGATGTGCTTGCCGGCATCGGAAACGCCCTTGAGGTTGAAGACCACGGCGATCGGGGAGATGTAGACCGGGACATCGAAGGCGGTGCCTTCAGTGCACACGGACTTGGACTGCTCAACTTCGTCATCGGCAAGGGCCTTATCGGAGCCGGCCCAAGCGGTGGCACCGGTCAGGAAGGTCTGCACGCCAGCGCCGGAACCGGACGGGTTGTAGGCGATCTTGGCTTCAGGGTTGGTGCCCTGGAAGCCGGCGATCCAGGCTTCAACGGCGGCCTGCTGAGAGGAGGCACCGGCGCCCGAGAAGTTGCCGGAGACCGGGGTGGACTTGGAAGTGGAATCGGAGGAGGAGCTGTTGTCGGTCGTGGTGGCGGTGTTATCGCCGCAGGCGGCCACGGAAGCGAGCATCACAATGCCGGACAGAGCGGCAATGGAGCGAATGAGGATGTTCTTCTGCATGATTATTACTTAATCCCTCTATCAACTATTCGCGGGCGGCTCAGCGCTGCCCGGTCAATTCATGACAACTACAAGCGTATTGGTGGTTTCAAGGGCCCAAAACCGAAATCAGTAAACAGAAGATGAACACTTGGATGTTTGTGGGCTACGTTGAGGCTACGTAGTTTTTGGAGTGGACTCGCCTGCGGCGAGCCCACAGCGAGCCCACAATCCACAACAAAAAAAGGCGACCCGAAGGCCGCCTTCCATTTACTCCGCGGGAGTATCGATCTTGTATCCGAGACCGCGCACGGTAGTCAGATACTTGGGGTGCGCCGGATCTTCCTCGATCTTGGAGCGCACGCGCTTGACATGCACGTCGAGCGTCTTGGTGTCGCCCACATAATCCGAACCCCAGATGCGGTCGATCAGCTGGTGACGCGTCATCACACGGCCCTTGTTCTGCATGAGGTATTCGAGCAGTTCGAATTCCTTGAGCGGGAAGAACACGGTTTCGCCGCGTACGGTGACCTGATGCTGGCCAACCTGCATGGCGATATCGCCACACACCAGCGGAATATCGTCATCCACAGTGCCGGAAGCCTGGGCAGTGGCCTGATTGCGACGCATCACGGCACGAATACGTGCCAGCAGCTCACGGAAAGAGTACGGCTTGGTCACATAATCGTCCGCACCAATCTCAAGGCCAACGACCTTATCGATTTCGGCGCTCTTGGCGGTGAGCATAATAATCGGCACACGGCTCTGCTCACGAATGCGGCGGCACAGTGCAGTGCCGTCAATGCCCGGCAGCATCAAATCAAGCAGCACCAAATCGATGCCGCCCTTGGTGAACAGTTCCAGACCTTCCTCGCCAGTGGCGGCGGCGGACACGTCGTACCCCTCGCGTGTGAGCTGGTATACCAGCGGCTCGCGATAGGATTCCTCGTCTTCGACGATAAGAATGCGTGTCATAGTAGCCTTTCTTGGGTATGTTCCCGTGCGCATAGGCGCAAAGTTTTCCGACATTATCGTAACCATTTGTTCTCCGTTAGCCTGCTGTTTCCCGAAAGTACGTAATTGCGTAATTGGGCTACGCGCGGTGTGCGCACCTCGCCCACTGTGTGATTGTGTGGCAGTGGAATGGCACCATGTCGGGCACCAACCAAGGCCCTACGCTTGTGTCGACTCGTCCGACCGGGCCTCGTCGTCATCCTCATCCGGGGCGGCCGGCAGCTCGATGGTGAACGTCGACCCCTCCCCCGTACGCGACCAGACCGAAATCCGACCGCCGTTCTCCTGCACGCAGTGCTTGGTGATGGCCAAGCCGAGTCCCGAACCGCCGGTCTCGCGCGAACGGGCCGGGTCGACCCGGTAGAATCGCTCGAAAATGCGGTCCAGCGATTTGGCGGGGATGCCGATGCCCTGATCGACCACGCGAATGGTGACTTTGCCATCGCGCTCCCCCACGCCGACCGCCACAGTGGTGTGTTCGGGCGAGTAATGGATGGCGTTCTCTACGAGGTTCTTGACGGCGGTTTGCATGGCCTCTTTGTCGGCCTTGATCATCGGACCGTTCGTGGCTGGGCTGCCTGATTCTTCCAAGGAACCTTCGCCATCGGCCGGCTCCTCGACCTTCGTGGGTACTGACTGTCCGTTGACACTCAGTCGGATATCCACATGGCGGGAGTCGGCTTGGGTCTGATTGGCGGCGATGGCGGCGCGTGCCACATCCAGCGCGGAAATGCGCCGCGCATCGATCACGCTTTGCGGGCTTTGGGCTTTCTGCAAGTCGATAAGATGATGCACCAGTTCGGTCAGGCGCGCGGATTCCTTGGAGATACGGCCGGAAAAATACCGTACGGCGTCCGGATCATCGGCGGCGTCGGTCACGGTTTCGGCCAGTAGCGCGATGGCACCGGCCGGAGTCTTGAGTTCGTGCGAAACGTTGGTCACAAAGTCACGGCGGACGGCCTCGAAACGGCGCTGCTCGGACATGTCGTTGATGAAGATGGCGTACAGGTCATCGCCGATATCGCCAATGCGCACACGCAAATACAGCGTGTTGGACGGGCGTGACTGGCCGGCCTCCAGTCCTCGGCCATTAGAGGACGGATAGGAATTGCGATTGACCGGCAGCTGAACCTCACGCTCACGCATGCCACCGTCGGCGGCGGCCTGAGTGAGGATGTCCTCGACTTCACGCGAGTTGAGTCGGTCGCCGGAGACTAGGCCGAATGGCACTGAGCCGGGGCTTGAATATTGGACCAGACCGTTGCGGTCGGTGACGATCAGGGCTTCGGGCAGGACTTCAATCAGGCGACGCTCGGTGGGGCGCACGGGCGCATCATCACCGAATAGAGAATGCGTATCCTCGTCGCCGGACAGGTCCTGTTCGGCGGCGAGCCGGCCTGAAACGCGGCCTTTGTTGTAGGCGATGACGGCAACCCACACCAGTATCAGCGCGGCGAGCACCACAATCACGACGATCTGCCAGATATCCATGATTTCCAGAGTAAAACGTGCGAGGCGTAGTGAGATGCCTAAACTACGTAAGTTCGTCTATTGTTCATTTTTGGCGGGACGACATAACAAAATGCTCCCGCTGGCGGGAGCATAATATGGGGAGCTCTATTTACAGCTCGTAGTCCTTGTCCTTGCTTTCCTTGATCAGGAACAGAGCGAGCAGAGCGAGGGCAGTCATGATAGCCATGTACCAGCCCACACCGGCAACGCCGAACTTGGAGGTGACCAGTTACAGGCGCTTGACGATGTCGACAGCCAGACGGGCGGCGGTATCGGCGTATTCGGAGATGTCGAACTCCTTGAATACCTCGTAATCGGTGTCGGCGTTGTCGGAAAGGGCACGAATCACCAGTGCCGGCACGTTATTGCGGGCGGCGACCTGTGCCACGGCGGCGCCTTCCATCTCCACGGCGTCAGCCCCGGTGAGTCGGATGACCTCCTCGACCTTTTGGGGCGTGTCCACGAAGTAGTTGCCGGAGGCGATGATGCCGGTGATGTGGGTAATGCCCGCATTGGCAAGCGCCTCGTCGGCGACTTCCAGCAGACGGTCATCAGAGTGGAATTCCTCCACCGGAGCGTCCGCAGTGCCGGGCTTCCACTGGCCTACGAGCCGCATGTCAGTGTCGAGGTAGCGCAGGGTGCCGCCGAGCACCACGTCGTTGATGTGCAGGTGGGTGTTGAGGTTGCCGGCGATGCCGCTGAAAATCACGGCGTCCGGGGCAATCTCGTCAATCAGCAGCTGCGTGGTGGCGGCCGCATTGACCAGTCCCATGCCGCCTACCGTTGCGGCAACCTTGATGACGTCAGAACCGAAGGAGTCGACCGTGCCGGACACGATGTCAAGGCTGCCCTTGGCGGTGTGCGTCACATGCGTGAGCGATTTGGCGATCAGCGCCACTTCCTCATCCAATGCGCCAATAATAGCTACAGTTTTCATACCCATACGTAAGTTCCTTTCACAACACTTTCGGCTCCCCTTGTCAGGGGAGGTGGCCGCCGAATGGCAGGCTGAGGGGTAGAGACGTTTCGTTGCATTGCTCCCGCGAGAGAGCCGATGACGCAACTCAGTGCCAACGCCGTGTGGCTACGGCTTCCGCAAGCTCGCGCAGCAAGGCCTCGGTTTCTTCCCAGCTGATGCACTTGTCAGTAATCGACTTGCCATAGACCAGCTGATCAAGCGGCGCGGCCTTCTGATTGCCTCCTTCAATAAAGCTTTCCATCATGATGCCGGTAATACCCTGTTCGCCAGCTGCAATTCTGCTGGCAATATTGCGCACGACTTCGGCCTGACGATGTTCGTCCTTGCCGGAGTTACCGTGCGAGCAATCAACAATCAGACCATGCGAGGCTGCGGATTCGGCGGGCATTTCGGCGCGTACGTCTTCCATGGCTTTGGCCACGGATTCGGCATCGTAGTTCGGGCCGTGAATCGAGCCGCGCAACACCACATGGCAGTCCGGGTTGCCAAGGGTCTCGACTGCGCAGGCACGCCCCAGATGGTCAATGCCGAAGAACGTGTGCTGCTGAGCAGCGGCGAAGCAACCGTTGACCGCTGCCTTCACCGAGCCGTCAGTGGCATTCTTAAAGCCGACCGGCATGGAAAGCCCGCTGGCCAATTGGCGGTGGATCTGGCTTTCCGTGTTGCGCGCACCAATGGCGCCCCAACTCACCGCGTCCGAGATGAACTGCGGGCTGGTGGGCTCCAGAAATTCCGTGGCGGCCGCCAATCCTTCCTTCAGCACACCAAGCAAGGTTTTGCGAGCAAGCAACAGGCCCTTGCGAATATTGTGGCTGCCATCAATATCCGGGTCGTTGATCAGGCCCTTCCAGCCAATGGTAGTGCGCGGCTTCTCGAAGTACACGCGCATGACGATGAGCAACTGTTCACCGAGCTCATCTTTCAGCTTGGCCAATCGGCGCGCGTAGTCCAGCGCGGCCTTCGGGTCATGAACCGAACAGGGGCCGACGATGACCAACAGCCTGTCGTCTTGGCCGTACAGGCACGCGCGAATCTCATCACGCGAGTAGGCGACGATTTCCTGAGCCTGATCAGTCAGCGGGAGTTCAGCGAGCACTTGCGCGGGCGTGGGCAGCGGCTCCAACTCCAATACGCGGCGGTTGATGATGCGACTGACACCCACCTGATCTTCCCAACGCGGCACATCAGTGGCAACGAGCGGGTTCTTCCCCTCCCCCATCGCCTGACGAATGGCGCGAAGCTCTTCTGGGGTGTTCAACGGCTGCGGACCGACTTGCAACGGATGCAGCGAATGTGCTGCTTCCTCCTGCTGCTGCATAACATCTCTCCTTGGGTCAGTATCCTTCCCAAGGATAAGGTGTCACGGGAACAAACTGACATGACCACCGTTATTGGCAAAAAATGCTCACTGAGTGGGTCTCAGTGAGCATTTTTACAAAGACAAAGCTATTTAGCCGAGCGGCGAGCGGTGACGGCGTCGGCTAGGGTGTGCAGCAGTTCGTTGGTGCGTTCCCACGGCACGCAAGAGTCGGTGACGGACTGACCGTAGACCAACTGGTCGAGCGGGGCCGGCTTTTGGTGACCGCCGACCAAGAAGCTTTCCATCATTACGCCGGTGATGCCTTGTTCGCCGTGCGCCAGGCGCTCAGCGATCTCTTCGATGACTTCGGCTTCGCGGTTTTCGTCTTTGCCGCAGTTGCCGTGGGCGGCATCGATGACGAGGCCATGCTGGCTCGGGCCGGACGCTTTGGAAACCTTGAGGTCTTCCAGAGCTTGACGCACAGATTCGGCATCGTAGTTCGGGCCGTGGCTGGAGCCGCGCAGAACCAGATGGCAATCCGGGTTGCCTTTGGTTTCGGCGGAAATCACGCGACCGTCCAAGTTAATGGACAGGAAGTGATGCTCGAAGCCGGCCGCGAAACAGGAATCGGCGGCGGCCTTGATGGAGCCGTCGGTGGAGTTCTTGAAGCCCACCGGCATGGACAGGCCACTGGCCAGTTCGCGGTGGACTTGGGATTCGGTGTTACGCGCGCCGATGGCACCCCAGCTGATCGCGTCGCAGATGTACTGCGGGGTGATGGGGTCAAGCCATTCGGTGGCGGCGGGCAGGCCGAGGCTCAGCACGTCGGTGAGCACCTTGCGGGCCAGCCACATGCCCTTACGAATATTGAAGCGACCGTCCAGATCGGGGTCGTTGATGAGGCCTTTCCAGCCGATGGTGGTGCGCGGCTTCTCGAAGTACACGCGCATCACGATCACGAGTCGGTCTTCCAACTCGCGCTTGACGGCAGCCAGCTTTTCTGCGTACTCGTGCGCGGCCTTCGGGTCGTGGATTGAGCAGGGGCCCACGATGACGAGCAGTCGGTCGTCGCGGCCGTTGAGCACATCGCGGATTTCCTGCCGCGAGTGGAGCACGAGCTCGCTCATCTCATCGGTGAGCGGCTGCTCCCTGAGGAAAGCACGCGGCGCGGGAATGGGGTCAAGCTGACGAATGTTGACATCGACGGTCTCAGGAAAGACGGCCTGCTCCCCCAAACGACGTTCATCCTCGGAACTATCCGGACCACGTAGTGCTGCCATTGCTCGACTCCTTTCCTTGTATACGTACTGTCGGTATGTCGCCATAGACGCAAAAGCCCAACTATAGCAGTTTGTTACGGGGACTGCTTGTTGGGCCGGCAGTTATGGACTTTGGGTGGACTCGCCTGTGTGGACTCGCCTGCGGCGATGCTGTGTTGTTGTGCGGCCTGCGACCGCGGTCTCTCCCTCTGTCAGCGGCTTCGCGCTGACAGAGGGAGAGACCCTAGCAGCCGACAGGCTGCGAGAAAACACAGCATTGGCCGTCAGGCCGATTCCGGGAGGCTGACGAAGTCAGGCCAAAGCGCCCATCGGATCCCATGCGGGGAGCATGGTGGCTGGCTCTTCGAGGGCCTTCTGGTATTCCTCGGGCAACAGGGCCTTCGGGACGGCTACCTCGTAGACGTATTCGGTGAACCAGTCGTCGGACATGGTGAAGTAGCCCTTGTCGGCGATCTTGGCGCCCCAAGAGTTCTCCACGCGCCAGCGGCGGGTGGTGCCGTCGTCGGCCACGTCAACGCCGGCGAAAGCCATGGCGTGGTTCATGGCGGAGTCGCCGAAGCGCACGCGGGCTTCCTTGTCCAAATCGAAGTCCACGTCGTACACGCGGCCGTACTCGAACAGGTCGGTGGCCCAAGCGCCGTTCTCACGGTCCATGAACGGGTGGCAGTCGGCACCGAACCATACCGGAATGCCCTGCTCAACGAGAATCTGCTTGACGCAGTCCTTCATGAACTGGTTTGGCACGTTGAGGTACTCGGTGGCGTCGCCGCCAGCCACATTGCCGAGGTGCTCGATGCCGATCTTCTTGCCCTTGGCGTGCTCGGTGCGCGGATCGTCCACCAGGCACACGTAGTCCTCAAGATCAGCCGGACCCACGTACTTCTTCCAGAACTCAACCGGCGTAATCTCGCCGTCGCGGTGGAATTCGCCATCCTTGTCGGTCCATTCCCAGTCGAAGGAAACCGGCGGCTCGCCCAGGTGGATGGTCAGAATACGGTGGCCGGCAGCAGTGGCGTCGGCAATAATCGCCTCGACCTTGGAGGCATCGCCGTCAGCGGCGTACATGTGCGCCACGGCGGTGTGCAGCATGTGGCGCAGCTGGATGTTCATTTCACCGGTGTTCTTGGAGGATTCGGTCTCCGGGAACAGATCCTTCGGCACCGCGCCATACTTCTTGTACACGTTCATGGCCATGGTCCACTGGCCGCCATCGCCCATCACGTCGGCGAGCAGGTGCTGCATCAGGCGGGAGTCGGAAGGCTCTCCGGCAGCCACCAGAGCGGCCACATCCTTAAGGAAGTAGTTGACGCGCTCCAGCTTGTCGTAGTACATCGCGTAGTTCTGGGAGAACTCGAACTCCTTCAAGTTCATGTTCTTCTTGGCCACGAAACGGGCCACGTTCAGGGAGCTGAACAGCCAGCAGCGGCCGGAGCGATCCTGATGGGTGGCTTCGCCATTGTCAACGATGGTGGAGAAACGACGCTGCATCAGACGGGCGCGATCGTAGTTGCGCGCCACCTTGTCGATGCCGGCCGCCGTGACGGCGTTCATGGCCATGCGATTGTGCTCGCTTGCTTCGAAATCGTCGACGAGCTTGTTCAGTTCATCACCGCTCAATGGCGTGATGTCGGTCATTATCCATTCCCTTTCTATGGTTTCAGTTGTTCTGCGAAGCGTCTGCGGATTCGGCGTCGCCTTCCGGCTCGGTCTCGGCTGCGGAATCGTTCTCGACGGCATCCTGCGTGTCGGCGTCTGCCGGTGCGGCGGTCTCATCGTCGTGCTGCGCGTCGTCATCAGATTGCGCGTCGGAAGGCTCGCCTTCATCGACGGCGTTGACCACGGACAGGTCGTTCATGCCGAAACCGGAGAACGCGTTGGAGAACATGGCACGCAGTTCGCTGACGCGCTGCGTGATCTGGGCCTCACGGCTCTGCAGGTCGGCGATGCGCTGCTGCACGCCGTCCAGTTCCTTCTTCGCGGCCTCGCGACGCTCGTTGATCTGCTCGTCGGCGTCTTCGGTGGCCTGCTTGAGGATGCTTGCCGCGTTCGCGTCCGCCTCGTCACGCTTGCTGGAAGCGTACGCCTCAGCCTCGTCACGGGTCTTCTGCGCGGAGGAAATCAACTCGCTGGCCTGCTTGTTGGCGGCCTCGCGACGCTCGTTCAGGTCGGTGAGCAGCTCATTGACCTTCTTCGTGGCCTCCTCCTGCTGGGCGGAGATGTCGGCGCGGATCTGCTCCACTTCGGCGTTGACCTGGCTGATGGTCTTGGTGCGGTGCACTTCCGCCTCGTCGGTGATCTCCTGGGCCTTCGCCTTGGCGGTGTCGGTGATTTCGGCGGCACGGCGCTGCGCGTCGGTCATCATCTTGGACACCTGCTCGCGCACGTCCGCCAGCTTCTTGTTGGCTTCGGCAAGCGCGGATTCGATCTGGTCGTTGGTCTCGCTCTTCAGGCGGGAGATCTCCTCATTGGCGTTCTTGCGCTGTTCGGCGATCTTGCTGGTCGCCTCGGTGCGCATGTCGGAAATCTCACGTTCCTGCGTGGCGCGTTCGGCGGCAAGACGCTTGCCGTGTTCCTCACGGGAGTTGGTCAGTTCCAGATCGACGGTCTGACGCTGCGCCACCACGGCCTTCTGGGCCTCGCTGCGCATCTGGTCGACCTCATGCTGGGCATTGGCCCTCATGGCTTCGGATTCGTCCTTGGCGTCACCGAGCACCTTGGCCGCCTTGGCGTTGGCGTCGTCCATGATGCGCTTGGCGTCGATTTTGGCGTTGTTCAGCAGTGTTTCAGCCTGCAGCTGCACCGTGGCGCGGGCCGCGGAAGCGTCCTTCTTGGCTCGTTCAAGCAGCTCGGCGCTGGTCTGTTCCGCGCTGGCGAGCATCTGCTGGGCGTTGGCGCCCAGTGACGCGAAGGACTTCGGAGCGGCCTTCTTGTTCTTTTCCTCCTGCAGCTGCGCCTGCAGCTCAAGGATGGTCTGGTCGTCGGCCTTGACCTGCTCACGCAGACGGTTCACCGTCTCCTGAGCCGAAGCGAACGCCTCGTCGACTCGATCCTTGTCGTACCCCCTCAACACGATTGGGAACTGCTCAACCATGCCCTTTTCCTTTCACGAATTCCCTACACTTTGCGCATCTGCCAGCGCGCACTCGTTCAGTACTCTATCTCAGTCAGCAGGCGGCACGCAGAACGAAATGCATTATTCTCACAGAGAGCACAGAAATCGTTCGAAAAAGTCTGTCGGGGGTATGGCGGTATGTCCGCGACCACGTGTCGAAACCGCATGACTCACATGTCGCAGAAAATCGTGCCGTAGAAAGCGGAGCCGTCCTCAGCCAAGCAGAATGTCGCTTGACGAGGGTTGCAGGAAGTATCGTACCGATTCACGCAGCACGTCATCGACCGCAGCGGTCTGCTGTTCGATCGACAGTCCACGTTCGTGCGGCCGACCGTTGACGATCGGCAGGCTGACGAACCCCGACAGAATGCGACGTTCCTGGCCCGCCGACCAGTTGAGCAGATGGTAGAACAGCGAATTGCATACGAACGTACCGGCGTCGGAACTCAACGCGGCGGGAATCTCGTGTTTGGCGAAATCGTGCAGTATCGACCGCAACGGCAGGCGCGTCCAGTACGCGGCCGGACCTTCCGGGTCGATCGGGCGGCGGGGCGGAATCACGTTGTCGGCATCCGGCTTGGCCGCATCCATGAGATTTGTGGCGCATCGTTCCAGCAGAATGCCACGGGAGGTGCGCTTGAGCCCTGTGGCGATGACGATGTCCGGCTTGGCCTGTTCGATGGCTTCCAGCAGCGTGTCTTTGCTGATGTTTTTCTCTTTTTCCAGCAGGGTCAGCGCCTCCAACAATTCGTTATTCATTTTGAAAATTCCTCCTTAACTCAGAAATCGAAAGCCTGCCGAATCAGCGCAATATCCGTCCTGGCAAATTTCATTTCTGTTTCTTCTAATTCAATGGTCACGGATTCTTTGTCATATGCTTTCAGGACGCCGGTAAATTCCTTCTGTCCGTCTATGGCACGGAAAGTACGCACTTCTACTTCCTCTCCGAGATTTCTCTGGAAATCCTTTTCCTTTTTCAGGGGACGACCAAGTCCCGGAGAGCTAACTTCCAGAATATAGGAATCTTCAATAAAATCCTCTTCATCCAGTTTGTCGCTCAAAGCACGGCTTATTACCTCGCAGTCATTGATGGCAATGCCGCCCGGTTTGTCGATGTAGGCGCGAAGATACCAGTTTCCGCCTTCTTTTACATACTCTACATCTACCAGTTCAAATTCCAGTTCCTCCATGATCGGATTCAGGATTTCTTCCGTCTTCTGCTCATAGGTTTCCCTTTTGCTCATT
>ERZ857955.2364-NODE-2364-length-12403-cov-5.428086_pt1 | contig 12403 bp, 8 predicted proteins | sample MGYA00519956_ERZ857955 | MGnify/ENA primary metagenome ERZ857955 (study PRJEB31778, sample SAMEA3449378) | human gut metagenome | biome: human gut; feature: human-associated habitat; material: faeces | place: United Kingdom | collected 2010/2012 ...
TTTTTTGGCTTTTACTTCGGTCTTTCTTTTTTAGAGGATGTGCAACAGCCCCTTTGTTTAGTCTGCGTGGCAGGAAAAAAGAGAACCCCCATGGCGGGATACGCCATGGGGGTTCTCTTTTGGTGCGGAAGATGGGACTTGAACCCACACGTCATAGACACACGCACCTCAAACGTGCCTGTCTGCCGATTCCAGCACTTCCGCTTGTTGCATTGACTGCAAGAGATATTCTAGCACAAATACCTCGGAAAAGTCAAGGCTTTTGCCGAAAAAAGATTTTGCAAAATCCCTGCCTTGTAAAGACTTGTTGGGAATGGTAGAATAAAGGCAGCAAAAAAGGGGAGAACTGCCATGCAAAATTTAATTTTCAGCCTGAACGCGACCCTGCCGGTGTTCCTTGTCATGGTGGTGGGGTACGCGCTGGGGCAGTTCGGCTTTCTGCCGCCCGCGTTCTGCAAGGCGTCGGACAGGCTGACCTTTAAGGTGACTTTGCCGCTCATGCTGTTTCTGGACATGGGCAGCGTGGACATCCTGCACGACTTCCGGCCCAGGTTTGTGCTGTTCTGCTTTGCCGCCACCTTCGTCGGCATCCTGACCGTCTGGGCGGGGGCTAAACGTTTTTTGAAGGACAAGACGCTGGTGGGCGAGTTCGTGCAGGCGGGCTACCGCAGCAGCGCCGCCGTGCTGGGCGTGGCGTTCATCCAGAACATTTACGGCAGCGCCGGCATGGCCCCGCTCATGATTTTGGGCAGTGTGCCGCTTTTCAACATCTTTGCGGTGCTGATCTTGATGCTGGAATCGCCCGAGCAGTGCGGCGTGCCTGACCCGAAGCAGCTCTTGCGCGGTGTGGCCACAAACCCGATCCTGCTGGGCATTGTGTTCGGCACGGTCTATGCGCTGCTGCCGTTCACGCTGCCGCAGATCGCAACCAAAACCATCAGCAGCATTGCGTCGCTGACCACGCCGCTGTCGCTCCTGTCCATCGGCGCGTCGTTTGAGGGGACAAAGGCCATCAAAAAGCTCGGCCCCACGCTGGCGGCGGCGTTCATCAAGACCGTGGGCCTTGCGGCGGTGTTCCTGCCCTGCGCGGTAGCGCGGGGCTTTCGGAATGAGGAACTCGTCGCACTGCTTATCATGCTGGGCAGTCCCACGACGCCGAGCGCCTATGTCATGAGCAGGAACATGGGCCATGAGGGCGTGCTGACCTCGAGCTGCATTGCCCTGACGACCCTTCTCTCCGCCCTGACGCTGACAGGCTGGATCTTTGTTCTGCGGAGCGGGGGATACTTATAACGGAAAAAGGCTTCCCAATCGGGGGAAGCTCAGCCTGTCGAAAAAGGTGTGCTCACCCCTTGGCCCCCTCTGCGAGGGGGCTCCGCCCGCAGGCGGTGGGGGAGAGAACTGTACGGCTGTCCGAAATATTTCGGGCTATGGCAAGGTTCTCTCCCTCCGCCCCTTCGGGGCACCTCCCTCGCAGAGGGAGGTTTTTCGACACGCTGGGCTTCCCCATCGGGGAAAGCTGTCCGCGAAGCGGACTGATGAGGGCCGCGTTGCCGGCAATATCCCGTTTACGGGAAACAGCGCAAACTTCGCCCTCATCCGACCTCGCTTCGCTCGGCCGCCTTCCCCCGATGGGGAAGGCTTTTTGTTTTTTATTGCTTCTCCTCCGGCTCGGCTACGGGCACGCCGCGGTGCTCCACGGGCGTCGAAAAGACGATCTGCGTCCGGGTGCGGCCAAACTGCTGCAGGTGGTTGATGAACTGATCCAGCTCCTGCGTCGTACCGAACAGCACCTCGATCAGCATACTGTAATCGCCGGTGACGCAGTTGCATTCCACCACATGGGGGCAGCTCTGAATATAGGGGTAAAACTCCGGCTTACGCTGGGGGTCCATGTCCAGATTGATGAACGCCTTGACCATGTAGCCCAGCTTCGGCGCGTCGACCTGTGCCTGGTAGCCGGTGATGGTGCCGGAGCTTTCCAGCCGGGCCATGCGGGCCGACACGGCGGGGCTGGACAAAAACACATGGTCGGCAATTTCTTTTAACGGTGCGCGGGCGTTGTTTTGCAGAAGGTCGATGATTTTACGGTCAATGTGATCCATGGTAACACCTCGTTTTAGGCAAAAAGCTCCCGTTCGTGTGCGCCATTGCACCTGAACGAGAGCTTAGTCAGCTTTACTATGCAAAGAATTTTACCATACGGAAAGCAAAAAGTAAAGTGATTTGCAAAATAAATTAAGTCGACAACTCGGCAGCAGCCCGTCTGCCTTGTGCCTCACATATCCGGGAACACATTCCGCGCACTGATAAGTGCATTGTTATAGTACATCTCAAAATGGCAGTGGGGACCCGTGGCAGCGCCGGTAGCCCCCACATAGCCGATCAGCTGCCCCTTTTCCACGGTCTGCCCGGCCTGCACGACAAAGGACGACATGTGGGCGTACAGCGTTTTGTACCCGTTGCCGTGGTCGATCTCCACATAGTAGCCCCAGCTCATGGTGGGGTGGTTGTGCCATTGGGCGGCAATGACCGTGCCCGCGTCGGCGGCATAGATCGGCGTGCCGTAGGGGGCCGTGATGTCCACGCCGCGGTGTCCATAGGGCAGACTGGCCCACCGGCTGATGCCCGAATACCCCGGCACCGGCCAGAGAAAGCTGCCTGTGCCCAGCCTGCCGATCATGCCGCTTTTCAGCCGCGTGCCGCGGTGGATGACCTCCGGCACGGCGGCCTGCACAAGCTGCACATCCACTACGCGGGTGCTGACGACCTCGCCCGCCACGGTTGTGATCTCGCTGGTGACAAGCTCGCTGCCGTTCTGCCCGGCCTGTACGGTCTCGGTTTTGCCAAAATCCAGCCCCGCGTCCTCGATGGTCTGGGTCTCAAACGGCAGCTCCCGGGTCACGGTCTCGTACCGCACGGCCTTGACCTGCAAAAGGTCGTCCGCCCGCAGTGCGGCGGTCAGGTCGCGGTACGGTGTGATGGCCTCGGCAGGGTAGATGCCGTCCACCAGCCGCAGGGCGTGGACAAAGTCGGTCTGCACACCGTCGGTCTGCCACGGCGCACGCACGGCGTACAAAAACTGCCGCAGGTGGTCGCCCTCGTCGGTGACGAACCGCAGCGCGCCGTCCAGATAGACGGCGGTGCCCTCGGTGATCTCGCCGCCTGCGGCGCGCAGGATGGCATCGGCGGTCTCGCGCTCGGTCATGGGGCGGGTGTCGGCGTCGGCCATGACAAGGGTGTACGCGGGTTGGACGTCCCAGTCGGCCACGCCGGTCAGGCGGGCCTGTACGTCGGCGCGGGCTGCGTCGAACGCCTGCTCGTCTGTGACATAGCCCACGACCTGCCCGCCGACCTCGACCCGCAGCACAAAGGGCCGCGCCAGCGCGGTGCGCACGAACCATGCCAGCACCCCGGCGGCCAGCAGCGGCACGGCGTACCCCGCCAGCTGCCGCGGATGGGGGAGCGCTGCTTTAAAGCTGTCCGCCGCCCGCACTGCGGGCCGCAGCACCACAGCCAGCAGTGTAAGTAACGCCCGCGCCGCGCCGTGTGCCAGCGCCGCCAGCCCGCGTCCAACGCGCACCGCGGTGTATTCCACATGGAAGCCTGTGTAGTATAGAAAATCTCCGAAGGTCAAAGCAATACACGTTCCTTTTAGCTTTCCCGTAGGGGCCGGGCATGCCCGGCCCCTACGCGGCATTTAATGCGTTGGCACAAACCCCAGCGGGTCCACTCTGCTGCCGTCCACGCGCAGCTCCAGGTGCAGATGATACCCGCCGCCCGCGCCGTAGACATTGCCGGTGTTGCCCACATACCCGAGCAGGTCGCCCTTCTGCACGGCGGCCCCCTGCGCCACGGCGATGCTGCTCATGTGAGCGCACAGGCTGTCGTACCGGTGGCCGTCGTCCGCGGTGCCGTGGCTGACCTGCACGCAGTTTCCGTAACTGTTCATCGTCCGCGCGGCGCTGACGACACCGTCCGCAATCGCATAGATGGGCGTGCCGCCCGGCGCGGCAAAATCGGTGCCGCGGTGGGGGATGCCCCAGGGGTCCGGCTCGGCAAACTGCGTCGTGATGCGCCCGTAGCTGTCCAGCGGGCAGCGGAAGTCAAGGCTCGTCAGGTGCAGGTCCGCCGTTGTGTAGCGTCGGCTCTGCTCCCGCACATAGGCGTCCAGTGCGGCGGTGGCGTCCTCATAGGCCTTTTTCGCGGCATCGGTCACGGCGGCCTGTGCCTGTGCCGCGGCCTGCTGGGCGGTCAGTGTGCTGTTCGCGTCGAGCAGTGCGGCCTCCAGCGCGGTCTGCGTGTCGGCCAGCGCTGCCTGCTGCTGCTCAAGTGCCGCCTTGGCATCGACGGCCTGCCGGGCAGCCTCGTCCGCTGCGGCGCGGGCCTGCTCCAGTGCGGCGGCCTCGGTGTCCAGCTCGGCCAGAACCGTGCTGTTCCGCGCGCTCATCTGCTGCAAAACCGCGTCGAACGTCAGCAGCTGGTACAGGCTTTTGGCCTGTGCCAGCAGCCAGACGGCTCCGCCGCCGTCCAGCCGCTGCATCGCGCGCAGCTGCTCACGGCAGACGGCCAGCCGTGCGTTGTACTCGGCCTGCTTGGCGTCCAGTGCGGCGCGGGCGGCGTCCGCCGCGGCCTGCCGCTCGTCCAAAACGGTCTGCGCATTTTGCACGGCGTCGGTCACGGCGGTAATTTGCCCGGCCAGCTCGGCGGCCTGCCCGGTCAGAGCGGCAACCTCGCTCTCGGTCTGCGTCTGTTCGTTTTGTAATTCTTCCAGGGCCGACTGTGCGGCTTCGTACTCCTGCCGCGTCTCGGTCTGCTTTTGCGTTAATTCGCCCTTTTTATCATCCGCGTAAGCGGTCAGGCCCGAAAAAAGGGTACAAAAAAGCAGCCCCGCCGCCAGAGCAGCGGCGGGGAAGTACCTGTATCTCATCTTGTTACTCCGCTAATAAGGCAGTCCCGGTCAGGTCTGCAGGCGCGCCGTCCTGCCGCGCCTCAAAGTGCAGGTGCGGCCCGGTGGAATTGCCGGTGCTGCCCACATATCCCAAGACCTGGCATTGAACCACGGACTGCCCGGCAGAGACGAGCGACGACTTCAAGTGCTGATACTCCGTTTCCAGCCCGCCGCCGTGGTCAAGCACGACATAGTTGCCCTTTTCAGCATCGTAGTCGGCGGTGGTCACGATGCCATCGGCAACGGCGTAAACCTCCGCGCCCTCCTCAGCGGCAAAGTCAATGCCGGGGTGGCCGTTTTCGGGGTCATAGCCGCTGACCTGCGGCGGGGGCGCGACCGGCAGGGTAAAGAGATCCACGCCGGAAAGGGCTGCGGCTCCATCGGCGGCAGTCACCTGGTCGGAACTCGCATTGCGCACAGCTTCGGCCAGGATTTCATCTGCCTTTTCCTGCGTCAGTTCGGCGGCATCGCTGCCGTCGTAGGCGGTAAAATACCGCGGCTCCACCAGCGTGCCGTTGACATGCATCTCAAAATGGCAGGCGTTGCCGGTTGTGTAGCCGGTATGCCCCACGTACCCGATGACCTGACCGGCGGTCACGGTCTGCCCGGGCACAACGGCGCAGGACTTCATGTGGGCGTACAGCGTGACCCAGCGCAGCCCGTCGGCGTCGGTACCGTGGTCGATCTCCACAAAATTGCCCCAGCTGTAATGCTCCTGCGCGGCCAGCACAACACCGTCCGCGGCGGCGTAAATCTCGGTGCCCTCGGCGGCATGCAGGTCGTCGCCCCGGTGGCCGCTGTCCTTGCTCATGAAGCGGGAAATGTATTTGTACTGCACCGGGCAGGCAAACCGCGGACTGTTGGCGGCGTCGTTCAATGTCGGCAGTGCGGCGGAGGGCATGATGGCGGGTGCCTCGGTGGGGGCGGGTGTCGGTGTCGGCTCTGCAGTCTCGGCAGTGGCGGCGGGCGGCTCCGGCGCGGCGTGGGACGCTTCCACCTGCGGGCGCACCATACAGGCCGTCACGCTGACGCCCACGGCCACGGCGCAGAGCGCCAGCGCCCCCGCGCCCAGACGGCGGTAGTGCAGCAGGTGCACAATGCGCTCCTTCACGCTGCCCTGCCCGAAGGCAAGACTTCCGGGTGTTCGGATGGGGCGTCCCTGCATGGCAAAATGCAGCAGGCTCTCACAGTAGGTGCTGCGCTCGGCCAGCGTGCAGCCCTGCACGGCAGCCTCGTCGCAGGCGGCCTCCATGTCATGCTCAAAGGCGCGCAAGGCCAGCCACGCCAGCGGATTGAACCAGTGCAGGCAGACGACGGCATAAAACAGCGGTTTCACCAGCGGGTCGCGGCGGCGGATGTGGGTCCGCTCATGCAGCAACACAGCCTGCCGCGCCGGGCCTTGCAGGCTGTCCGGCAGGTAGACGCGCGGGCGCACAAAGCCCAGTGTGAACGGCGTGGGCACGCACGCCCCGCCGTAGCAGCCGTCGGGCGTTTTGCAGGCCAGCGCCACACAGCGCTTTAATTTCAGGTAGCCGACGGCCCCGCACACAGCCAGCACCAGCACACCGACCAGCCAGACCGCCGCCAGCGCGTGCCACGGCGTCAGCCGGGCGTACCAAGGCAGCGGGGCCGCAGCTGCGGCTGCGGCGGGGGCAGGGGGCAGCAACGGCAGCTCGCCCAGCTCCTGCACGGTGTCGGCGGCAGCGGCCAGCGGGGCGCTCTCCGGGCGGGGCAGCTTCAGCGGGATGCCCCACGGCAGCACAAACCGCAGCCCTACGGCCAGCCACAGCCAGCACAGGAGACGACTGGGCGCATGGGCGCGGCGCAGGGCCCTGCAGACCAGCCACGCCGCCAGCGCGGCCACACCGCCGCGGGCGCTCAACAGCAAAAAGGCAAGAACGGTACTGCGCATGGCTATTCCTCCTTATAGCGGGCGGCGTCGAGCAGTGCGCGGATCTCGGCGGCCTCGGCGTCGCTGATGGGCTTTGAGTTCAAAAACGCGGCCACGAACCGCGGCAGACTGCCGTCAAAGGTCTTGTCCACCACTGCGGCGCTCTCGGCCTGCTGGACGTCCTCCTTTTTAATAAGGCTCGTCACGCGGCCATCGGCGTTTTGCAGCACGCCGCGCTCACAGAGCTTTTTTAAAACGGTGTAGGTCGTGCTTTTTTTCCAGCCCAGCCCCTCGGCGGCCAGCGCGACCAACTGCCCGCTGGGCAGCGGCTCGTTGTCCCACACAAGGCAGGCAAAGCGGTATTCGCCGTCAGCAAGGCGAAGCGGTTCATGGTTCAGCATAGGGAAAGCTCCTTTTGGTTTATTGCAATAGACCTATCTCTGCCTATAGTCTACTACGATAGACCAAAAATGTCAATAAAAAATCCCCGCCGGTGATGCACAGTGGGGGCATCAAATCCGGAAACGGAATAAAAATTTATGTATTATTCGATGCTTTTGAAATTTTTATCCCTTATCCGTAATTTCTGAGTTCGCCCGCTGGGAAATTTCCATTATAATATAGGGAGTAAATTGAAAAGGAGTACCCAGCGATGCGAGCAATAAACCTGAAAACGAATCATCTTACCGCGCCCCTTGGCATGGATGCCGGGCCGCTGTTCTTGTCTTGGCAGTGCGTTGACGGCGTGCGCCAGACTGGCTATGAAATTGAACTGACCGCGAACGGCGAGACTGTTTGGCACAGCGGCAAGGTGCAGAGCGCCGCCGTGCACGCCGATGCCCCGACTGTGGGCGGCTCCCGCGTGGGTGGGTGCTGGCGCGTGCGCCTGTGGGACGAAAACGACACCCCCGGCGCGTGGAGTGAGGCGCACTTTGAAACGGGCTTAGCGCAAAGCGACTGGCAGGGTGAATGGGTAGACCCCGAAACGGAAGAACCCGACATCCCCGGGGATGATGCCATCAACGCCTTTGCCCGCCCCAACTGGGAGCGCAAGCAGGCGGAAAAAGAGGCCGCAGGCAAGGGCGCAGCCGAGCCGTACAAGCCCCACCGCCCGGCGTCGTACCTGCGCAAGTCTTTCACCACGCCCAAGGGCGAGGCGCGGCTGTACATTACCGCCAAGGGGCTGTATGCGGTATGGCTGAACGGTGTGCGTGTCGGGGATATGGTTTTAGCCCCCGGCAGCTTTACCGGCAGCAAGCACCTTGCGACACAAACATACGATGTAACGCGACATTTGCGCGACGGTGAAAACGAGCTGCTGGTTGCCCTTGGTGACGGCTGGCACCGCAGCACAGGCGGCGTTGACGGTGACCGCGACTTGTTCGGTGATACGCTGGGCGTGCTGTTTCAGCTGGAGGTGGACGGTAAACCGGTCTGCATTTCCGATAGCACGGTGCAGGCAACGCAGTGCGGGCCGATCCGCCAAAACGATATGCAGCAGGGCGAGGTCTATGACGCACGGCTCGAAGGCAACCTGACCGGCTGGCACGGTGTGCGAACCTACCGCGACGACCTGCCCATCACCGGCATGAATACCGTGCCGATTCTGGAACACGAAGCCTTCCCCGGCAAGTTGCTGCAAACGCCCAACGGCGAGACCGTGCTGGACTTTGGGCAGAATATCGCCGGCTATGTGGAGATGGCGCTGACCGCCCGCGCCGGGCAAAAGGTCAAGCTGATCTGCGGCGAAGCGCTGGACGAAAACGGCAACTTTACCCAGGAAAACTTCCAGGACCGTGCCCGCCACAAGGAGGGCGGCACCGCCCAGATGCTGGAGCTTGTCTGCAAAGAGGGGAAAAACCACTTCAAGCCCCACTTCACCATCATGGGCTTCCGCTACGCCAAGGTCGAAACCGACGCCGACTTGACCGATGCTGTGTTTACTGCCCACGCCGTCTACTCCGATATGGCGGTGACAGGCAAATTTACCTGCGGAAATGACGCGGTAAACCAGCTTGTAAAGAACAGCATTTGGAGCCAGAAGGGCAACTTCTGCGATATCCCCACCGACTGCCCGACCCGCGAACGCGCAGGCTGGACAGGGGATATGGGCGTGTTTATTGAAACCGGCCTGACCCTGATGGACTGCTACCCCGTGGCGGAAAAATGGCTGGCGGAGTGCCGCCTGAACCAGTACCCGGACGGGCGTATGGCGAACATTGCCCCGCCGAACGCCCGCCCCGGCTATATGACCCCGATGCTCTGCATGTCGGCAGGGTGGGGCGATGCGGCGATTCTGGTGCCGTATGCCCTGTACAAGCGCACGGGTGACCGCAAAATTCTGGCGGACAACTACGAGATGATGCAGCGCTGGTACGGCTTTTTGCTGGGGCGCGCGCAGCAGACAACCGATGAGCAGCAGGGCGGTGATTACGCCAAGTTCACCGTTTTAAACGGCATAGATTACGGCGAATGGTGCGAGCCGGGCATCACCCCCATGCAGGCGATGATGAACCCGCGCAAGAGCGTTGGCACGGCGTATCTGGCCTACTCCGGGCGCTTGCTGGCGGAAGTGGCGGAAGCACTGGGCAAGGCGGACGATGCCGCCAACTACCGCGGCACCGCAGCCAACGCGGTAAAAGCCTACCGCGCGGCGTTTACCGAGAACGGCGTAATCAAGTCTGACCGCCAGTGCGAGTATGTCCGCGCCATTGCCTTTGCCCTGCTGGGTGAGGACGAAAGCAAAGCGGCTGCCGCAACGCTGAACCAGATGGTCATCGAGAACGGCTGCCACCTGAACACGGGCTTTTTGTCTACGCCGTTTTTGTGCGATGTGCTGGCAGAATACGGCTATGCGGACACTGCCTACAAGCTGCTTTTGCAGCCCGACGCCCCCGGCTGGCTGTATGAGGTCGGCAAGGGTGCAACTACCGTTTGGGAAACCTGGACGGGCATTGACGAAAACGGCAGGCCCCACGAATCCCTGAACCATTACAGCTACGGCGCGATCTGCGGCTGGTTGTTCGGCGGCGTGTGCGGCATCCGGTACACGGACGGCACACTGACGATTGCCCCGACGCCGGATAAATCGCTGGGCAGCGCCAAGGCTGCCTACGATTCCCCGGCCGGGCGCATTGTAAGCGGTTGGCGGTATGACGGCGATGCGGTGACCTATGAGTTTGAAATCCCCGCCAACCTGACCGCCGATGTCACCCTGCCCGACGGGCGTAAGTTTACCCTTGCCCCCGGAAAGCACACAGTATAAGAAGAAAGCGCCTGCCCTGCCGTAAAGCTTACGGCAGGGCAGGCGCTGTTTTTGATAGGCTGGAATTGATTTACTTCTTTTTGTCATTGAAGTAGATGATAAAAGCACCCATTACTGCAATAGCAATGAGCAATCCAAACTCATCCCAATTACCTAAAAGTTCAAGTCCTACGACCGTACCTAAATAACCAACAATCAATGTAACGATTGCTGCCAGAATTGCTTTACCCACATAATCACGCTCCTTTGTCAAATTTCGATTTTCTGCCCTAAGTATATCACACAAAAAACCGAGTTTCAACGCAGGAAAAGCAAATCCCCTGTCCTTTCGGGCAGGGGATTGTGGTTTAAGTATGCTTTTTCAAATATTCGGCGCTGACCTGCAAACTTTTGACGGGGGAGTTATCCACCCAGTTGCGGTGGCTTTCCAAAATCACGGCATCCACGCCGACGGAAAGCGCCTGTGCCATCAGGCTGTCGAGGTCCATATTGCCGGTGCCCAGCTCCATGCTGTCGGTTTTCAAAATCGGCGTCACGGCGCTGCCCGTAAGGCGGGTGCCGCGGTCGTTGATGTGCCACAGCTTCATACGAGTTCCCAGACGCTGCATCCACGCAAGGGCATTCGCGCCGCCCTCGGTAAACCAGTAGCTGTCAAACTCAAAGTTGACGAATTGCGGGTCGGTTTCCTCCAGCAAAATGTCGTAGGCACGCTTTTCGACGTTCACATGGCGCAGCTCGCAGTTGTGGTTGTGGTAGAGCAGCTCCACGCCCTCGGCCTTCAGCGCCGCGCCCGCCTTGTTCAGCCGTGCGGCAAGGTCGTGCATCGTGGCTTCATCGCCGTAATCAAAGCGATACATACCCGTGATGACAACATACTTCGTGCCAAAGCTCTTGGCTTCGTCGGCCACGGCCTTGGCGTCGCGTTCCAGACTGCCCAAATCGGTGTGCAGGCTGACGACTTGCAGCCCCGCTTCTTTGACCAAAGCGTGCCAGTCAAGGTTGCCGCCCTTGCCCACGGGCATACCCGCCGCCTTGGTCAGCAGCCGCACCATAAAGCCGATGGGGTGGATCATAAACCCGCACAGCTCAATGCCGTCATAGCCTGCGGCCTTCATGGCGGCCAGCGTCTGCCGTGCCTCGTTTTCGTTGCTCAAAACGGTTCCCAGCATAAATTGCTGGACTGCTTTTGTGGGCATGGTTCAGCCCTCCATTTTGATAATATTACCCGTTGTGATGCCGTTTTCGTTGAAGCTGTCCACGCAGACGTAATAGGTCTGCCCGGACATCAGCGTGGAAAGCGTGACCTCATCGGCATCATAGACAAGCCAGCTCTGGTACAGTTTATCCGGTGCAATGCCGTAGCGCACATTGCAGCCCTGGGCGTTTTCGATGGGCTGCCAGCTGATTTTGCCGTCCAGCGCATCTACGCGCACGGCTTTTGCGTCGGCCTGGGCGGGGCAAGCGCCCTCGCCGTTGCCGAACACACGCAGCCCGCTGATGCGCAAAGCCTGCCCGTAGGGCAACTCGCCGCCCGTCACGCGGATATACCGCGCACGGATGCCGTCCGCGTATTCATAATAGCCGTTGGAGCATTCGCGGGCGATATCCTCGCGCAGGGTCCATACCTTGCCGTCCAAGCTGGTTTCCACGGTGTAATGCGAAATCTGCGGGCGGGTTTCGATGTGGCGGGTCTTGCGGTCATCGCCGTAGCTGTCAGCAGGGAAGTCCACCGCCAGCGCTTCGTCCGCCATATTGACCTGAACCGCCCGCACATCGCAGTCCCTGCCCAAATCCACGCACAGCCATTCGCCGGGCTGGTCGCTGCCCGCGCTCCACCAGCGGCGGCAATCCTCGTCCACGGCATTCACCGGGTCGCTGCCCTCGGCGGTGGAGGATGCGGTCACGGTCTTGCGGTAGCTGAGCAGCATCCACTTGGGCTGCTGGCTGGCGGCGTCAAATTTGCCTGCCGGGATTTCATGCGGGTAGTCGGCAAAATTCTGGTTGCAGTAGAGCACGCCGTCATTGTCAAACCCGGCAGGGAACAGCCCCACGCGGCGCTCAAAGTCGTGGTTGACCGAAATGCGCATCGTGGATGCGTGCCAGTAGCTGCCGTACTTGTCGGCAATGGTGCTGCCGTGTCCGGCACCCGTCATAAACCCGCCCGGCTTGGCGGAAAACGGGTTGGACGCCTGCAGCGTGAACGGTCCCAGCGGGGACTTGGATGTGTACACGCCGTCGGCGTAGGTGTTGTACTGGGTGCCGGGGCAGGCGTATTGCAGATAATACGTACCGTTGT
>ERZ857955.2367-NODE-2367-length-12380-cov-3.157972_pt1 | contig 12380 bp, 8 predicted proteins | sample MGYA00519956_ERZ857955 | MGnify/ENA primary metagenome ERZ857955 (study PRJEB31778, sample SAMEA3449378) | human gut metagenome | biome: human gut; feature: human-associated habitat; material: faeces | place: United Kingdom | collected 2010/2012 ...
CTGTGTGTAAGGGTATGGCTTCAATGAAGATGCATTCGAAGTGTGTGCCTATCTGATGGCGTGCTGGTCCCCCGACTCAACGGTGAATATGTTTCTACATGCATCCGCAGGATTCGCGCGGCACAAGCGTGGAGTCGATAAGCTGCAGGTCGGGAGTGTTCTGAGGATCCGTTGCCGCTTTGAACACGCAATTCGCAATTGCTTGCGCATTTTGCTGGATGACGCTTAACGAAGGCCATGTGAATTGAGAGTCAACGGTTCCGTCGAACGAAATCAACGCGATATCTTCCGGTACTCGTATCCCCTGTTCGTGCATGGCGCGCAATGCACCGATGGCTTCCAAATCGGAATCCGCGAAAATTGCGTCAGTATGCTGATCTGAGTTCAGCAAGTCGATGGTCGCCTGGTAGCCGCCTTGACGGGTGTAGTGCGCCTGCATTATCGGGCCGACCGGCAACCTATTTGCCTTGTGCGCCTGATACCAGCCTTGGATGCGCTTATCATTCAGACCTTCTTCCGCTTTACCTGTAAGCATGGCGATATTGCGACGTCCATGTCCCATAAGGTGGTGCACGGCCAGTTGCACCGCGGCCTGGAAATCCGTGGATACGCATTTGGCTCCTGGAATGGCTTGGGTCTGATCCATGAATACGAACCGACATTCCTTGCGCGGCACCGCGGCAAGATTCGAAGTGGGCTGGGCCGATGCGATGATGATGGCATCCACGTCACGTGCGATGAGACGGGATACACGGTCCAGTTCCTTGTTAGGGTCTTGGTGGGATGCCATGAATAGGGTTGAATACCCTTCTTGTGCGGCGTTGGTTTCCAGCGCGTTGTATACGTCGGAGAAGAAAGGGTTCGACAAATCGGGAACGATGATGCCCAAGGTCTTTGAGGAGCCTGTGCGCAGGGCTCGTGCCATCGAATTGGGGCGATAGTTGAGTTTTTTGGCCGCGGCGCGCACCTTGGCTGCGGTTTCCGGCGCAACGTTTCGTGGGCCATTGTTAAATACGTAGCTCACCACGGCTGTGGACACATGTGCTAATTGCGCCACATCTGCGCGGGTTGCTCGATGTGTTTCTTTGCCGTGTCTCATTTCCATCATGAGGTTCCTAACTGTTGGTCCGCGTTCAGCTTGTGCTCAACGTTGATGCGACATCTTGATGATTTCATGCAATCTACGTCGTAGTCTATCACTAAATCTACCCGTGTAGCAATGATGTGTTGCAGATAATGAGATATGCCGAGTAGATATTTTCTATTAACTATAATCCCTTATTATTCAACGATTGCATGAAACATGGATACTTTCGCACATGTTGGAACACGCCGTTTTTGTCCAATTTTGCATTTTCTAATCTACTCGCGTAGAATCAATCACACACATCGAGTTTGATTGATGAAGGAGCATTGATTCAGACTTGGTGCAATGTAGCAAAGTACTGCAAAACAATGGAGTAATAATGAAGAAGATCAACAAGCTTATCGCGGGCGTCGCTTCCGCGGCTATGATTGTTACCGCGTTCTCTGCATGTGGTTCTGCATCCTCCAGCGGCAAGAAGCTGGACTTCATTACAGGCATGGCGACCGGTTCCGTACATTTGAAGACGCTGCAGTCCATTACCGACGAGTTTGAAAAAGCCAATCCGGGCGTTGAGATCAATCTGATTCCGGCTTCTCAGGATTTCACCAACGATATCAAGGTGCGTCTAGCCGCGAAGAACGCGCCGGATCTGTGGAACACCCACGGCTGGTCCCGTGACCGTTATGCTAAGTTCCTTGAGCCTTTGCAAAACAGAAGTTGGGCTTCCAAGATGAAGCCAATCACCAAGGAAGCCTTCATGGAGGACGACGGTACTTTCTACGCTCTTCCGCTTGATATTCAGGTCACCGGCGTGCTGTACAACAAGGACGTTCTTGACAAGGTGGGCGTTGATCCGAACGAGCTGAACACATGGGATGAGTTCAATGACGCGTGCCAGAAGGTCAAGGACGCTGGTCTGACCTGTGTGGTCGCAGGTGGCAAGGACACCGCAATCGCCGGCGATCTTGCCGACCTGACCGCGTCATCGTGGTACAACGACGGCGAATTGAAGAAGCTGCAGAAAGGCAAGTTCGATTCCTCCGTGTACCAGAAGGAATCCGGCCTGATCGAAGGCTGGGCGAAGAAGGGATACTTCAACCCGGATTACACTTCCGCCACCCAAGACGATATCGAGAAGCTGATGGCGAACGGCCAGGCGGCGTTCTACTTCCGTTCCAACCTGCATGCTTCGCAGATTCAGACCTTCAATTCCAACGTCAACTTGGGATTCATGGCCACTCCGACTGAAAGCGGCGACCGTTACGTGACCCTTGGCGAAGACTGGGCGGTCGGTGCCTCCAAGACCGGCAAGAACAAGGACATCGCGCTGAAGTACATCGATTTCCTCGCCAAGCCAGCCAACATGACCAAGCTCACCAAGATGACCAACAACGATTCCGCCCTCAAGGGCGTCAACGTGAACCTTGGCAAGATCAACGACACTACAACTACTGGGTGAACGAGAAGAGCTCCAAGACGGTGCCGTTCTTCGACCGCATGTACCTACCGGACGGCATGTGGGACACCTTGTGCAAATCCACTGACGGCCTGATCACCGGTCAGCTCAACGCGAAGAGTGCGGCGGACCAGATGAGCACCAACTTCACCACCATGTGGGCGAAGAAAAACGCCTGATTGATGGATTGCCTCGGTATTCGGCCTGCTTGACGAATCGGCGGCAGGCCGAATACCCCATCAAAACTGTACGTAATCAACTATTCAGGGAGCATTAGAAAAATGAGTCTGCAGCCATCTTCTCCCGCAGTCCCAACGCAGCGGAAAGGCCGCTTCCACGGGGCTTCGATCAATCTCTTCTACTTGCCGGTGATCATTCTGCTGGTGGTGTTTATCGTCTATCCGTTGGTCAATGGGTTTTTCCTGTCGCTGACCAATTGGGATGGCTATAGCCCGGACAAGAGCTTTGTGGGGGCGCTCAATTACAAGCAGCTTTTCAAAGACGCGAATTTCAAGCTTGTGCTGGTTAATACGTTGGTTTACGGCGTCGGTTCAACCATCATCCAGCAGATTCTCGGCTTGGGACTAGCGCTGTTGCTGAACGCTAGAATTAAGGGTCGCAATCTCCTGCGAGCCATCATCTATCTGCCGGCTTTGGTCGCTCCGGTCATCATGGGCACGATGTACTACTTCATCTTCCAGTACCAGCAGGGTGCCTTGAACACTGTTATGACCGCGCTCGGTTTCCAAAAGCAGGCTTGGTTCAATAATCCGACCGCTTCCGTCATCATCATCACCGTCATCAACTCAATCCAGTTCGTTGGTGTTTCGATGATCATCTATCTCGCCGGATTGCAGACTTTGGATCAGTCCGTCATGGAGGCTGCGAGCTTGGATGGCGCCACTGGCTGGAACAAGTTCTGGAACATCACGTTGCCGTTGCTGCAGCCGTCTTTCACCACTTCCGTGGTGCTCAACCTCATCGGCGGACTCAAGCTGTTCGATATGATCAAGATCCTTACCGGTGGAGGCCCTGGCTACGCGACCAACTCGCTGTCCACGTACATCTCCTCGGTGTACTTCGACGCGCAGAACGCTGGCTATGCGTCGGCGTTGGGCGTAGTTCTGTTCGTTATCATCGCCGTGCTGACGTACTTGCTCAATGTCGGTCTGGCAAAGCTGAATTGGGAGGCCTGATATGACTCGCAAGAAGCAAACTCAAGCACAGAACCCAGATTTCATCGGCTACCAGAAGGGCCGCTGGGCAATCTACCTTTTCCTCGGAATCATGGCGGTCTGCCAGCTGCTGCCGTTCTATCTGGCCATCAACGTATCGATGAAGCCGCAGGACGACACCTCCTCGACATTGATGCCGCGCTTGCATGATATCGCATGGAGCAACTGGATCGCGGCCGTTACTGACGGCAACATCTTCCAGTCCGTGTTCAACAGCATCGTCGTCACCGTCATCACCACGCTGCTGGTGTGCGTCCTGGGTGCGATGGCCGCATATCCGCTGGCTCGACGCAAGACCAAGTTCAATGGTGTGATCTCCGCGTTGATTCTTGCCATGATGATGGTTCCGCCGCTGTCGATTCTGGTGCCGCTGTATTCTCTGCTCGTCGATATGGGTGGCGTGAACACTTATTGGGGTATTTCGTTGGTGCTTGCTGCAACCAATCTTCCGCTTTCCGTGTTCCTGTACACGAACTTCATCAAGGCTATCCCAAATTCTATCGATGAAGCGGGCATGATCGACGGAGCGAATAGATTCACCATCTTCATGAAGCTGATTCTGCCCACGCTTAAGCCCGTCACCGCCACCGTCGTGATCATGACGGGCACCACCGTGTGGAACGAATATGCTCTGTCTGGCTATATCCTGACCGATACCTCCGCACAGACTATCGCTCCGCGAGTCGCTTCCTTCTTTGCCGCCAACAGCAGCAACCTCGGTACCGCGGCAGCTGCATCCCTGATTGCCGCCGCGCCTATGGTCATCGCCTACCTGTTCCTGCAGAAGTACTTCATCGCAGGCATGGTCGCTGGCGCTGAGAAGTGAGATCAACCTTTTAGGAGTTTTGTTATGCTGTTCCCTTCGATTTCCGATACCGATGAAATCACCCGTATCACATTGACACGGCCGACGATAGGTGATGATCTGCCGGACGTGTTGGGAGTCTTCGCCCTATCGTCCGCAGATGGTATGGATGATCTGCCCAAGCAGTCTCCGCGCCCGACGCCGTTGCTCGTGGAACATTCCGAGGACGTGTTCCTGCGTCCAGGTATCCGCGGGCAGCGGGTTAGTGTCGATTCACTTGGCTCCTTGCTGGCAGGCACCGCATGGTCTCCGCGTTTCGTGGTTTCGAATACGTTCGGTGATGAAGATCATCTGACTATCGATGCCAAGGATGACGATGCTCAATTGGCCCTTCGCACCGAATTGGAGACTTTGAAAGGCGGTACGTTGCGTGTCCGCCATACGCTGACGAATACGGGTGATAGCGAATACCTGCTTGATGCGTTGAACGTGCATGTGCCGCTGAGCGATGATCTGACTGAGATCATGGACTTCACCGGGCGGCATGAACACGAACGTGATCCGCAGCGTCGTGCCATCGCGGATGGCACGTGGTTGCGTGAATGCCGATACGGACGCCCCGGATTCGAAGGACAGATTATGGTGGCAGGAACACCAGGTTTCGACTTCGGCCATGGCAGGGTAATGCTGGTTCAGTTGGCTTGGAGCGGGAACAGCACGCTCGAGGTGGACCGTAACAGTTCTGATGAAGCTGGTATCAATGCGGGCGAATTGCTATCCCCCAGTGAGGTGACGCTGGGCAAAGACGAGTCCTACAGCACTCCTTGGGTGATGATCACCGCGTCCAACGCAGGTCTGGACGGCATCAGCGCAAGCTTGCATACATGGCAGCGTTCCTTGCCTGAGCATCCGGCCAAGCAGCCTGTGATCCTCAACGTATGGGAAGGTGTGATGTTCGATCACAACCTTGACCGACTGTTGGAGATTGCACGTCGTGCGGCCCGCATCGGAGTGGAACGGTATGTGCTCGATGACGGCTGGTTCCATCTGCGCCGTGACGACCATGCCGGTCTGGGCGATTGGTGGGTTGATCCGGACGTATGGCCTGAAGGATTGACGCCTCTCGTTGACGCCGTGCATAAGCTTGGCATGGAATTCGGATTGTGGTTCGAACCGGAAATGGTCAATCCGGATTCGGATTTCTATCGCGAGCATCCTGATTGGGTGCTGCAGGCATCAAACCGTGTGCCGATTCTACAGCGCAACCAGCTGGTTGCGGATCTTTCAAATCCCGCGGTCTTTGACCATATTCATGATGCCATGTTCAAGGTGCTGTCCGCATACGACATCGATTATGTGAAGTGGGATCACAACCGCAACCTTCTGGAAGCTGGATCCCAGGTACGTGGCGGCGCTCCGGCCGTTCATCAGCAGACACTCGCCTATTACAGGCTTCTCGACACGTTGCGTGCCGAATTCCCTCACATCGCATGGGAATCTTGCGCTTCCGGAGGAGGCCGCATCGATATGGGCGTTGTGGAGAGGGTACGTCGCTTCTGGAATTCCGATGACACCGACGCCCTCGCACGTCAGCTTATCCAGCGTTGGACCGTGCAGACCGTGGCGCCTGAACTGCTCGGTGCGCATATCTCGCAGCCCAGCTCTCAGCAGACCGGCCGTACCTATTCCATCGCGTTCCGCGCTGCCACAGCGGTCTTCCACAGCTTCGGCATTGAATGGGACATCACCAAGGCCAGTGAGTCCGATCTTGACGAATTGGCTTCATGGGTGGCTTGGTACAAGGCGAATCGCGACTTCCTGCATTCCGGACGTTTTGTGCGTCTGGATGTGGCTGATTCGGCCGTATTGGCCCACGGTGTCATCGCGGATGATAAATCCCATGCGATTATCGCGCATGTGCAGATGGGTGAATCCCAGTCGAATCGTGGTATGTGGCTACGTATTCCGGGACTTGACCCCCTTGCTCGTTACAAGCTTTCGTGGACCGGTCCGGAACCCGTTTCGGCGGCTCTTGAATCCTTGAACGAGGTCGGTCCCATTGGAAATGCGACGATGACGGGCGCCGCGCTCGCCACGGTTGGAGTGCGCATTCCACGATGCAAGCCCGAGACCATTCGTCTCATTGAAATCACTCAGTGCTGAGCATTATTTTCCATGGCTGGGATTCTTACGAGTTCCAGCCATTTATTAGATTTTCCACTAATTCAAAGAAGAAATGAAAGGGAGAAAAATATGCCATTCAAACCTCGATTAAGAAGGACGTCGATTGGTATTGTTGCCGTGGCCTCCATGCTTTTGCCTTTGGGAGCGGCGACAACAGCTGCTGTCGCTGATGAGAGCAAAGCCGTACAAACGTTGAATGTGGATTACGGCACTGAAACCGGCGATTTCTACGGCGGAGCTTCTGGAATGTTGTATGGCGTTGGCGATGATGGATCGCCGACGGATGCGATCGTCGACGGTGCGCGGGTATACGTCACTTCGCAGAAGCCGCCAAGCGGTTTGCAGCATCCTAGTGCCGATGTGCTCGCCGTCGAAAACCAGTTCTTCTCCAATGGTGGTGAGGAACTGGTGGTCAATCTCCAGGATTGGTATCCGGATTGGCCATACACCAGCGGCAAGCGTCCAGGAGACACCCGAACCTACAAATTGGACGGGGACGTCAATGCTTCGGATTACGGCACCTATACGGAAACCGGAAACGGCACTTGGGATTTTGATGAAGTGCTTGAAGTGGTGATGAACAAAATTCTCGCCAACGCCGAGCATCCGGACAAAATCGTATTCATGCCGTTTAACGAGCCGGACCATGCGAATTGGTACGGATACGGGAACAACACCGGTGCAAAGAATTATGCTCAATTCCTGAAGGACTGGAATGAGGCCTACGGCGTCATCCAGAAGGTATGGAACCAGTATAAGAATGGTGAGAAAACCAATGCCAACGGTGTCAAACCAACCGCCGACCATGCTCTGATCGCAGGTCCTGGTGACAGTTCCTGGCGCCCGAACACCACCAAGAAGCTTCTGGAAACAGGCAAAGCGAACAACACCTTGCCGGATGTGGTCGTATGGCATGAACTCGGTTCCGGCTCCATCGGCAGCTATCCCGGTCACTACAAGCAATATCGTAGTTTTGAAAAGGAATTAGGCATTTCGCCACGTGCCATCAACATCAGCGAGTTCGGCCAAATGCGTGACATGTCGGTTCCGGGCCAGATCATCCAGTGGCTGAGCTTGTTCGAGGAGACCAAGGTGCAGGCGCAGACCGCGTATTGGAACTACGCCGGCAACCTTAACGACAACATGTCTCGGGCCAACGGCGCGAATGGTGCGTGGTGGATGTACAAGTGGTATGGCGATCTGCGTGGAACCACAACCGTAAAAGTCACCAGCGAGCATCCGAACACCACCGACAACCTGCAGGGCGTCGCGGCCATCGACAAGCAAGACAAGAAGGCCACCGTGCTGTATGGCGGCGCCAATGATCAAATTGATGATGCCACGAGCTGGGGTACTGGTGCCAATACGCCGGTCAAGGTGCACGTGACGGGCCTTGATTCCCAAATTTTCGGCACCAAGGTTGATGTGCAAGTGCGAGAAAGCGCGTATGTGGGCACTGAAGGTGTCGCGGCCGCGCCGCGTGTGGTCAACGTCATGTCCAATGTGGATGTTGTCAACGGTACGTTGGATGTGACCACCAACAGCGTGGATCGATATGCCGGATACCAGCTTGTCATTACTCCGCATCAGGACACGCAAACCGCTGTCGACGATGCGAACGACGGTCGCAGTCTGCAAGTCGTTGAGACGGAAGACACCAAGCTCGAAGGCAAGGCCTGCAAGGTAACGAAGGATGCGAATACGGGTTCGAACACCAAGCTCATGTTCTCCGGCAACGGCGACGTCGGTTGCTTCAACAGCGGTGCCAAGATGACTTGGGACGTGGATGTGCCGGCAGACGGCGATTACCGACTCCAGCTCATTACGGCTCCGGCCGGCGTTCCGGGGACGAATGGCGTTTTCGTGGACGGAAAAGAAGTCGGTTCATTGGAAATCGGCGCGGAACTGGCGTTGAGGGATCAGGTCAAGTGGAAGTACCGTGGCAGTGCGGAAATCGTGCTCAAGGGATTGACCAAGGGCAAGCACTCCATCACCATCAGCTCCACCGATCTTGACAATGAAACCGATAAGATCCTGCTGTACCAGGTCTCTGATGGAAAGACCGGACCGGTGGATCAGGTGACCTATCCGGCATCGGATATGCGCTTGGAAAACGGTACCACACTCACATGGGACGGCAACGGCAACAATGGTTTCGCCAATCTGAATGGCGGAACGGTGGATGTGTTCGCCCATGCTTGGGAGGCCGGCTATCAGGACGTGACCGTTGCATACAACGCCTCCATGGGGGCGCAGATCGCGCTTTCGATTAATGGACAGGCCGCACGAACCATTACCGCGCCGCGCAATGGTTTGCAAACCTCCACGGTGCGTGTGGCGATGTCGGAAGGCATTAACCGTCTTGAACTGTCTGGCGCTGCGGGCATTCTTCTCAAGAATGTGACCACTGCGCGTGCCGGCGATGGAGACGCCAATGCCGTGAAGGTGGAAGCCGAGGATTCCTCCCGTGTCACGCTCAATGGCGGTGCTGCCGTGGAAACTCCGTCCACGTATACCAATGCTTCCGGCAAATCGTTCGTGAAGGGGCTGGGCAGCCAGTTTGAGACAGAGGAATCCGGCAAGGCCGGCTTTGGCGATCGCACCCGTGTGGTGGCCGATGCGAATCACGTGCCAACCGTCCATGAGGACAACAAAGGAACCATGACCATTAAGGGCGTGCCGGCCGGCACATATAACATGGTCGTGCACTTCTCCAATGAAGCCTTCATCGGCAAGCACGATTACAACCCGCAGGTCGTGGATCTTGGCCTGCAGGTGCGGCAGAACAACGTGGAGATAGCCCGTGGCTCCTTCCGCTATACCTACACGGAGACGAACTTCCTTAACCGTTCCATTAACGTGACCACCGATGGCGGCGATCTGACCCTTGGCAATTGGGACAAGGTCGGCGACCTCAAGGCTGCCGTTTCCTGGGGCGTCGCTCCGAACGTTGATTCGGTCACTTTCTATCCAGTGACGATCGGCGATCAGATTGATGACGGTGGCGTGGACACCTCGGCATTGGAGGAAGCAGTCAGCAAGGCCAATCAGCTCGTTCAGAACGATTACACCGCTGAATCGTGGAACGTGTTGCAAACGGCTCTTGCGGAAGCCAACAGCGCGCTTGATTCTACCGATCAGTCTGCTGTCGATGCGGCTGCCCAGAAGCTTAACGAGGCGATCAAGGCTTTGGTGAAGGCCGGATCTTCGGAAAACAACGGCCAGAATGGTGGTAGCCAGAACGGCAACAGTCAAAATGGCAACAATCAGAATGGTGGCAACACAGGCGCGAAGGATGACTCCAAGTCGGACGATGCCGGAGACGATCAAAACGCTGGATCCAATCCTTTGGGCCGAACCGGTGTGGCTGTCATCGGCGTGTTTGCGGTTGCTGCAGTGCTTATTGCGTCGGGTGTGTTGCTGACCCGTATGCGTAAGCGCAATGCTTAAACTCCTAGGAGTTATTAAGCTGACCGGTGTTTCCGCATCCAAGAGGGGCGACTCTATTTTTTTCTTAGAAGAGTTGCCCCTCTTATCAGACAAAATGAAGATTCAATCGGAGAAATTCAATGTGCACTCCATACTCCGCTATCAATGATGGCATCGATGATACGGATGCATTGCGCGCGGACCGCTGCGTTAGACCAACGGCAGCAGGCCGCTTAGGTCGTCTCGCTCGCCGACGGCGGTGATACGGCCCGCGTCTTTTTCTTCCTGCCAGCTGGTGATGCCGGTGGCGAGCCTCATCCACACGTCGGGGTCCAGTTCGATGACGTCCGGCGGCGTGAGATTGTGCGGATCGGACGCCGGCCCGTCGAGGATCTTGATGGCGCCCCACGGTGCCACGCGCACCTCCACGCCTTCGCCCGGCGCCTTCTTTTCCAGCAGGTATAGCGAGTAGCGCACCGCCATCGCCCACAGCTGGCGCGGCAGACGCGGCGAGAAGTTGAGCCGGAAATCGAAAGCGGCGTCGTCATCGGCCGGCAGCTGCTCGCTGAAAATGTTGTGCGCCGCGTCCTGCCACTGTTCGAAGGCGGCGCGTCCTTTGCCCAAGTCTTGTTCTCGTATGACAGCCATACCGGTATTGTGCAGCCCGCAAACGACTATGATGGAACTTTGCAAACGATGTAGTCGTAACTAAATAGGGGTTTGAGGGGCGATTTTCCTGCGATTGTGGTGCCCTCGCTTAATGGGCGCCATACGTTGCGTTTGCAGTTTTTGCAATGTTTTTTGCAAACGAATGCCGGCTTACGATTGTTAGGAATTTCGTCTTTTTATGATTACGTAGTATGCTGTACATGAGAACGTATGCATGATGTTACTTGGTGTTCATGCGGCCGCAAATGCAAGGACGCTGGGGTAAGGCATAATGTTCCTGGAGAATATCCGTCAAAGGGAGTCAATCAATGACTGAAATTACCGCACCGAAGTCCGCGGTCACCGCGGAACAGTTCGCTGACGAAATCCGTGAGCAGCTGAAGTACACCCAGGGCGTCACCGTCGAGCAGGCCAAGCCGGCTGATGTGTACGTCGCCGCGTCCGCCGCAGTGCGTCGCCACCTCATGGATTCCTGGTTCAAGACCCAGTCCGACATGGTCAACGGCAACACCAAGGCCGTCGGCTACCTGTCCGCCGAGTTCCTGATGGGCAAGCAGCTGGAGAACGCGCTGCTCAACGCCGGACTGACCGATCAGTTCGACAAGGCCGTGGAAGCTCTCGGCTTCGATGCGCAGGAAGTCATCGACGCCGAATACGAGCCGGGCCTGGGCAACGGTGGTCTGGGCCGTCTAGCCGCCTGCTTCATCGACTCCCTCGCCTCCCTCGGCGTGCCGGCATTCGGCTACGGCATCCAGTACAAGTACGGCATCTTCAAGCAGGAATTCGACGAGAACGGCAAGCAGATCGAAACCCCGGATTACTGGCTGGCCAACGAGGAGCCGTGGGGCCACATCGACTACAACCGCGATCAGAAGGTCTCCTTCGGCGGCGAAGTCGTCGAGGAGAACGGCAAGAAGGTCTGGAAGCCGGCTTGGTCCGTGCGCGCCGTCCCGGTCGACTACATGGTTCCGGGCTACGCCTCCGGCCGCGTGAACACCCTGCGCCTGTGGACCGCCAAGAGCTACGACGAGTTCGACCTGCTCACCTTCAACAAGTCTGAGTACCTCGACGCCGTCAAGCCGCAGGTCGAGGCCGAGAACATCTCCAAGATCCTGTACCCGGAAGACTCCACCCCGCAGGGCAAGGCTCTGCGCCTCGAGCAGCAGTACTTCTTCGTGTCCGCCTCCATCCACGACGCCATCCGCGTCTTCTACCCGGGCCAGGACAAGCCGGATCTGACCACCTTCCCGGACAAGATCACCTTCCAGCTCAACGACACCCACCCGGTCATCGGCATCCCGGAGCTCATGCGCGTGCTCATGGACGAGTATGGCTACGATTGGGACACCGCCTGGACGATTACCAACAAGACCTTCAACTACACCTGCCACACCCTGCTTCCGGAAGCCCTGGAAGTGTGGCCGTCCAAGCTCATCGGCGAACTGCTGCCGCGTCACCTCGAGATCATCGAGAAGATCAACGCGCAGTTCGAGGACGAGCTCAAGTCCAAGGGCG
>ERZ857955.2377-NODE-2377-length-12342-cov-2.993733_pt1 | contig 12342 bp, 10 predicted proteins | sample MGYA00519956_ERZ857955 | MGnify/ENA primary metagenome ERZ857955 (study PRJEB31778, sample SAMEA3449378) | human gut metagenome | biome: human gut; feature: human-associated habitat; material: faeces | place: United Kingdom | collected 2010/2012 ...
GGTCAAACCAGCTCTTCACCGTTGTACCCTTGCCCACCTGGCTTTCAATGGAAAGATCCCCGCCGGACATCTGCGCTTCCATCTTCATCAGCGGAAGCCCCATGCCCACCTTGCGGGTGGTGCGGGTGGTGGTAAAGGGATCCGTCACCCTTTTTACAAACTCCGGCGTCATACCGCAGCCGTTGTCGGTGATGGTAATGGCGAGCTGCTCCGGCGTTTCCTCCACCAGAATCTCGATTTTTGTTGCCCCCGCAGTCACGGAGTTTTTTGCCACATCCAGGATATTGAGACTTAGCTCTTTCATTTATTTGTACTTGGCGAGTACGTCATCCACCTGATCCGGTGTCATACGACCGTATACATCGTCGTTGACCATCATAACCGGCGCCAGACCGCAGGCGCCCACGCAGCGGTTGGCATCCACGGAATACTTGCCGTCGGGAGAGATGGAACCAACGGGACATCCCAGCCGCGCCACGATCTTGTCCAGCACTGCCTGAGAGCCCTTGACATAGCAGGCGGTGCCCAGACATACGGTGATCTTGTACTGTCCCTTGGGATTCAGGTCATAGAGGGAATAGAAGGTGGAAATACCATAGACCTCTTCCAGAGGAATTTCCAGCCCCTCGGCGATCATGATCTGGACCTCCTCAGGCAGATATCCGAAAATCTCCTGTGCCTGCTGCATCACCGGCATGGTGCCGCCGGGAACACCCTTGTACTTCTGGATGATCTCCTTCAGCTTTGCCTCCTGCTCCGGGGTACCCGAATAGGGAACAACGGTTTTCTTATTTGGCATAGAATAGTTTCCTCCTTTAACTGGGGCGTTTTGCCCCGGGTAGGTAGTATCACGCGAGCCTCCGTGCCAGCGGACGCCCGAAAACAGACCGCTTGACAGCCCGTCTTGCATTTATTATACCGTAAAATTTACGCTTTGCAAATATTCAAATTTCTGCTTTCCCAATTTCGTCCCATCCTTGTATTTCCATTTTTCATCTTCCAAATAAAGTATGTGACATTTTTCACAACTCCCCTGGCAGCACCGGCTATTTTGTATCAAACGGAACACATTTTTCGTTTAATTGTGGTACGCCGTCTCAGATATTCGTCATTTTGTACATTTTCTCAGTTTTTTCAGCCGCATTTTCTACATTCTTCGTTGCTTCCGCCAAGCTGCGATGGACCATGGCAGGTTCATGCCCAGCTCCACCAGCAGCACCAGCAAAAAGTATCCCGCCAGATAGCCGTATCGTCCTGGAATGCTTCCCAACAGCTCCAGCGGCGACCCTGCGGAGGGATGCCCCAGGAACATATAATTGGTATGCAGGAGCCGATTCAGCAGCCCCACCGGCAGCGCTGTCAGCACCAGAAATGTCATGCTCTTCCACACCTGTCCAATGCCGGGACGAATCCGCCCGGTGACCACCGGCGCAAGGGACACCTGTACCAGCAGGGTATGATACAGGAAGCTGTGAAGGCTCTGAAAATGGAGGATCGGCAGCATGGTCCAATCCGGGAACAGCAGGGCGCACATCGCGCCCGGAAAGCACACGCTGTAGAGAATCTGCCCGCAGCTGTTTGACCTGGGATGTGCGCCATAATACAGGCATACGAACATGGCAAGGGAGCACAGGTGCAGCGGCAGATAGCCGATGGAAAATGCCCCGATCACCGCCAGAATAAAGTCCTTGAGCACCTCCAGCCCCAGCATCACGCCGCCTAAAACTCGCAGCAGGCGGTTCAGCCTCTGCTCGCTGAGTCGGCACATCCATCTCAGACTCAAAACCGTGTAGGTTCCCAGCACCGCCAGCATCAATAGATGCTGCCAGCCAAACAGCGAAAATCCGTCGCCTGATAGAATGTTCCCTTCCGGCGTAAAAAACAGCATAGCGTTCCCTCTTTTGTGCTTGAAATTTTTTCCTGTCGTTTGAATAACAATCCCGCCCGGCAAAGCCGGGCGGCAGCGGTCATTCCGTTAGAAGAATTTCTTGATACCGTCGGTGGCGGTAGCAACATCCGCAGAAACGGAGATGGTAAAGTCGATCTTGTTTGCCTTGCCGAATTCGTCGCACCACTGGAGGAACGCCTCGGTTTCCAGGGTGTCGTTGCAGACGGAGATTTTATACAGGCTGTCGATGAAGATGTGTGTAATATCGTAATCGCCGGCATGGAGACCGCTGATAAAGCCCTTCAGGTAGCTATAACCACCGATGGGATAGTCACTGGCTTCTACCAGGCGCACGCTGGACTTTATGTCGTATACCAGTTTGGAACCTTTTTCAATGCAGACAATGTGACCAGTTTCGTTGTCTACCGCGGCATTGATCGTTTCAACCATCTGCTTGGTCTTACCGGTGCCTTTCACGCCCATAATAACCTTAACCATGATGATTTCCCCTTTCGTTTTGTCGGTCATACCGACTGTGGAAATATAGTAACATTTTTGTGCGTACTTTTCAACTATTTTTGTGAATTTTACTAAAAAACTATGGACTGCTCCAAAAAGGTGCCTCAGCGTCCCAGATTGGTCATCATATTTTTCTTATAGGCTTCCACACCGGGCTGGTTAAAGGGATTGACCCCCAGCACATAGGCGCTGATGCCGCAGGACAGCTGGAAGAAGTACATGAGATAGCCCAGGGTCCGGGCATTCATGGGACCGCACTTCAGAATAATCACCGGCACGCCGCCGTCCACATGGGCTGCTACAACCCCTTGGAAGGCGTTTTCCTCCACATAGCTGACGGTTTTTCCAGCCAGATAGTTGAGGTCGTCGATGTTCTTCCAGTCGATTTCAATGCCCAGCTCCCGTTCATCGGGATCAAAACGCACCACGGTTTCAAACAGATTCCGCTCACCCTGCTGGATCATCTGCCCCATGGAGTGGAGATCGGTGGTAAACTGCGCGCATGCCGGGAAGATGCCCTTGCCGTCCTTGCCCTCGCTTTCGCCAAACAGCTGCTGCCACCAGCGACCTACATATTCAAAGTCCGGCTCATAGCTGCACAGCATTTCAATCTTCTTGCCGTTTTCGTATATAAGATTCCGCGCCGCGGCATAGAGCCATGCGGGGTTCTCCATGGACCTTACATTCAGCTCCGTCTCCGTCTCCGCCTGACGAGCACCTGCCATGACGGCACGGATGTCGATGCCAGCCACCGCCATGGGCAGCAGTCCGCAGGCAGTAAAAACGCTGTAGCGTCCGCCCACATTGGAGGGAATCGGGAAGGTGGTATAGCCCTCTTCCTTTGCCAGCGCGCGAAGCTTTCCCTTTATGGGATCGGTGGTCACATAGATGCGCTTTTTCGCCTCATCGGGGCCGTATTTCCGGTTCAGCATCCACCGGAACATTCTGGCTGCCACCGCAGTTTCCATGGTGGAGCCGGACTTGGAGACAATATTGATGGAGAAATCCACATTTTCCAGCCGCGCTGCCAACGCGTTCAGTGCACGGGTGGACAGGTGGTTGCCGGCAAAATAAATCCTGACCCGGTCCGTCTCATTGTGCATCACGCCGTTCATAAATTCAATGGCAGCCCGGGCGCCCAGATAGCTGCCGCCGATTCCAATAACCACCAGCGCCTTGGAATCCCGGCGGATTCGGTTGGCAGCCTTCTGAATTTCGTCCAGCTCATCTTCTGTGGTATGGGAGGGCAGATGGTACCAGCCCAGGAAGTCGTTTCCCTCGCCGGTGCCCTGTGCCAGGGTGGTATGCGCCTGACTGAGCCGCTCCTCCATCTTCATGAGATCGGAGAACTCAATGCTGCCCCAAACGTTAGAAATATCGGTTTCAAACATAATTCATGTCACGTCTTTCTGTTGTAAGGATGTATGAAATAAGTCCTGTCTATCTTAACGGATGCGGCAAGAAAATTCAAGTGGCATTCGAATGGAATTTCCATCTTCTACTCCGCCATCCACAGCATACCCACCGTCCGCTTGAAAATCTGCCCCCAGGTGAGCTTTTCCACGCCGCATTCCGCCACCAGCGGCACCTCCGCCAGCACCGTATCGCCGCTTTTCAGGGTGACGCTGCCCAGCACCTGCCCCTGTTCCACCGGCGCACTGACCCGCTCGGTGAGCTGAAGCTCCCGGGTTACTCCTGCCGCCTGCTCCTTCTCCAGCAGCACCGGTTCTCCCTGCGCCGGCACCGGCTGCACCGTTTCACTGGTGCCCAGCTCCACCGTCACCGGCTGCACCTGTTCCTCGCCCATGGGGTCCACCAGCGTATAGGCTGCAAAGCCGTAATCCAGCAGCGCCTTGGCGGATTCAAACCGGTCGGTAGAGGACTGGCAGTGCATCACCGTGGCAATGAGCTCCATGCCGTCCCGCTGGGCGCTGGCGGACATACAGTAGCCCGCAGAGGAGGTATAGCCGGTTTTCAATCCCGTGGTCCCCTGATAAAACCGCACCAGCTTATTGGTGTTGCTGAGTCCAAAGGCGCCATCCCGAATGGTATCCATCCAGATGGTGGTGAATTCCCGGATTTCCTGGTGCTGGAGCAGCGCCCGGGACATAATCGCAATATCTCTGGCGGTGGTATAATGCTCGTCCGGACCTGCCTCATCGTCCAAACCGGTGCAGTTGGCAAAATGGGTGTGCTCCATACCCAGCTCCTTTGCCCGCTGGTTCATTTTTTCCACGAAGCCGCTTTCGCTGCCCGCTACCGCTTCCGCCAGAGCAGTGGCGCAGTCGTTGGCAGAGGATACCACCACGCATTTCACCATCTCCTGGAGGCTCATCTGCTCCCCTTCCTCCAGATAGACCTGACTGCCTCCCTTTGCCGCCGCAGCGGCAGAGGTGGTAATGGTATCGTCCCAGCCCAGCTGTCCCCGCTCCACCGCCTCCATCACCAGCAGCAGCGTCATGACCTTGGTGACGCTGGCAGGCGCCAGGGGTTCGTCGGCATTTTTCTCATAGAGCACCGTGCCCGTGGAATAATCCATCAACAGGCAGCTGGGGGCAGGTACCTCCGGCGCCGCCAAGCAGCTGCCCATCAGCAGCGCTCCAATGAGAATACAAAGAACTACTTTTTTCAGCATAGGTATGTCCCTCCATTCCATCGGTCAAGCCTATGCGGGATTGTCCTCTGCTATACCAAGAAATCCCCACGGAAACGAACAACAGCCGTCTCCGCAGGGATACTTTTTATGATTCCTTTTCTACATAGACAATGCCATAAGCCCCGGGTCCGATATGCGCGCCGATCACCGGACCGATTCCGTAAATCCGGTCACCCACCGTGTCCTGCAGGTCCAGCCGCTCCAGCAGTTCCGTTACATGCTCCCGGTCTCCGGAGTAGATGCCATAAATCGGATAATCCGGGTCCGGAGGATTCTTCTCCATAAGGCTCTGCATCTCCTTCATGGCGCGTCCAACGCCCATGCATTTTCCTGCCACCTGAACCGAGCCGTCCTTGCCCACCGTAACCACCGGCTTAATCCGTGCCAGAGTTCCCAGAGAAGCCGCTGCCCGACCCAGCCGTCCGCCTTTTCTGAGGTATTCCAGGGTATCCAGCCCCGCATAGACCCGAACCCGGCTCCGGAGCTGCTCCAGCGCCGTGACAATCTGCTCTGCGTTTTTCCCCTGATCCCGTAGCTTTGCCGCATGGAGCACCAGCAGCTTTTGGCACAGGGTTGCGGTGCGGCTGTCCACCACAAATACGTTATCGTACTCCCCCAGTCCCTTCACCACCGTTGCGGTCTGATAGGTGCCGCTGAGGGCTGAGGCGATGGAGATATACACCACCTGATCCCCCTTCTGCCGGGTATCCTCAAACAGCGTCTCAAATTCTGAGGGCGCAGGCTGCGAGGTTTTGGGGAACACCTTTGCCGCCTCCAGCAGCCGGAAAAAATCCGCCTTATTAAACTGCTGATTGGCGCTGTAGATGCGCCCGTCTATGGTCAGTCCCAGGGGTACCAGCTCAACCCGGTACTGGGAATACTCCGACGATTCCAGATCTGCGCCGGAATCCGTTACAATTCGAATGCTCATATGGTTCCTTTCTGCTGCCGCCGTGCCAGCTCCGCCTGAATCATGGTGTTGATGGCGCTGAGCTGCCCGGTCAGCTGCCGGACGCTTTCCTCGCCCATGTTCTTTACCACGATGTCAATCAGCTCCCGTCCCTGCTGGTGGCTTGTGTGATAGGCTTTCTCCCCTGCTTCCGTGAGAAACAGGTGAATCTGCCGCCGATCCGCTTCCCATCGCTGACGAACGAGATAGCCCCGCTTTTCCAGGGAGTTCAAAAGCAGATTCATCTGGCTTTTTCGGATATTGGTTTTCTCGCAAAGTTCGGTTGCGGTCATGGGATGCGCCGGGTCCTGCCGCTTGCGGTACAGCAGCAGATTGGACACAACCGCCTCGTTAAACGTCATGCCGCTGACCATTTGCCGATTCCAAATGATCGCCGCCAGCTCCAGCCACGCCCGGAGCAATGCTTCGCCGGTATCCATTTCCATGGTATGCCCTCCAATTAGTTCACAAATTGAACAAATAGCATCATACCCTATTTTTCTTCGTTTGTCAAGGACAGAATAAAACCGGACAGCCTTCCATCATGGAGGTTGTCCGGTCATTCATTCCTATTTACTTCTGATTTACGGCATCCACAAACCGCAAAAATGCCTGTTTTCCCTCCGGGGTCCGGCGATAAACGCCCGCATCCTCCAGCACCTGGGCAAACACACGCCCGGTTTCCTGCATGAGGATGTCCAGCGTGTTGTCCGGAGTAAACGTGTGCCGATTCCGCAACTGGTCTACCCAGTCCGCATGCTTTTCCAGCACCGCATCAGCCCGGAGATCATCGCCATTTAAAATCGCATCCCGCAGTCCGTACAGCTCGCCCTTTAACCGGCTGGGCAGCACCGCAAGTCCCATCACCTCAATGAGCCCGATGTTCTCCTTTTTGATATGGTGCTTGTCGCTGTGGGGATGGAAGTAGCCCAGAGGATGCTCCGGTGTTGTGATATTGTTCCGCAGCACCAGATCCAGCTCATAGTCCCCATCCCGGCGCCGGGCAATGGGCGTGATGGTGTTATGCGGCGTCCCGTCCGTTTCCGCAAAGATAAACGCCGCTTCGTCGGTATAGCCCCGCCAGGCGGTGAGAATCCGGTCTGCCAAATCGCTCAGCCGTTCCGGGTCTGCTGCCCGCAGCCGAATGACGCTCATGGGCCATCTCACAATGCCTGCCGCCACGTCCTCATAGCCCCGGAACTCCAGCGGTGTTTCCACCTCCGCTCGCTCCATGGCAAACTCATACCGTCCGCCCTGAAAATGCTCATGGCTGAGAATCGAGCCGCCCACAATGGGCAGATCCGCATTGCTGCCCACAAAATAATGGGGCATTACCGTGACAAAATTAAGCAGCTTCCGGAAGGCGCTTCGGTCAATGACCATGGGCACATGCTTCCGGTTGAAGACAATGCAGTGCTCATTATAGTACACGTAGGGGGAATACTGGAAGCACCAGTCCTCCCCTGCCACCGTCAGCGGGATCACCCGATGATTCTGCCGGGCTGGATGGTTCATTCTGCCCCGATAGCCCTCGTTCTCCGGGCACAGCTGACACTTGGGATAGCCGCTCTGTGGAGCCGCCTTTGCCGCCGCAATGGCGCGGGGGTCCTTTTCCGGTTTGGACAAATTGATGGTAATATCCAGCGTGCCGTAATCGCTTTCATACTTCCACCGCATATCCTTTTTGATTCGGTAGCGGCGGATATAGTCGGTGTCCTGACTGAGCTGATAATAGTAATCCGTGGCAGTCTCCGGGCTTTTTTCATAGGCGCGGGCAAAACGGTCCCGCACCTCATGGGGCATGGGTGTCACAATGCCCATGAGTCTGGTATCAAACAGATCCCGGGCGGTGGTATTGCCCTCGATCAAACCCTTTTCCACCGCCGCATCCAGCAGCGTCGCAAGAATCGTCTCCAAATCGCCCGAAATTATCTCGTCGGTTGGCGCATAGCTGTCCTCGTTCATGGCGTCCAGCAGGCAGTTGGTGAGATAAACCCGGTCATCCTCCCGGCAAAGCGCCCGGTCCACTGCATAGTCCACCAGCGCACGGATGGCATTGCTGATTGTTCCGCTCATGCCATCACCTCCACGCCGCCCTGGGGTCGAATGGACAGCACATGACAGGCGCCGTCACCCAGCACGCCGTCAATTCCCGCCCGGAATGTTTCCAGCTTTTCCTCCGGCACAAACGCCTGACAGGTACCTGCAAAGCCGCCGCCATGGACCCGATAGGCGCCGGTCCCATCCAGAAAATGCTCGCACAGTGCCAGCGTTACCGCCATCTCCTGTCGGGCTACCGCGCCCTCGGGAGAGACGTTCTGGAGATACATATAAGAGGAATAGCCGGACTGACGAATGATATGCAGGAACTGCTGGAAATCATTCTGCCGCAGCGCCTGGCACGCCCGCTGCACCCTGCGGTTCTCCTGATAATAATGATATGCCCGGAGCACCGCACGATCTCCGAATTTCTCCCGCAGGGCTGCAATGCTGCCGTAAAAGTCCGCTTCCGGCACCTGAGACAGCACCTCCTGCCCGAAATACCCGGCAATACTCCGCATTTCCACCGGAATCGCTGCATAGGCGTCGGTAAGATCCGCATGGCTGGCACGGCTGTCGATGATGCAGAGGGCATAGCCGGTGGCGGAAAAATCAAAGTCCAGAGGGGTAATCACCGGATGTTCCCTATCTCCGAAATCAATCTCCACCAGATTGCCCACGGAGGACGCCATCTGGTCCATCAAGCCGCTGGGCTTTCCGAAAAACACATTTTCCGCATACTGGGCGATCTGCGCGATTTCCGGTGCGGATACCTTGCCGTCACAAAACATTCCATTGAATACCGTGCCCAGCAGCACCTCAAATGCCGCCGAGGAGCTCAGTCCCGATCCGGGCAGCACCTGAGAGGAGATATAAATATCCAAGCCCCGGATTTCGTGCTGGCTGAATTTTGCCGCCACGCCACGAATCAGCGCCGCCGTGGTATTCTTTTCCGTCTCCTGGGGTTCCAGCTCCGACAGTGCCACCTGATACATGGGATAGCCCTCGGACTGCACCCGCAGCACATCGGTCCCGTTCTCCGCCACCGCTGCCAGTGCGTCCAGATTCACTGCTGCCGCCAATACACAGCCCCTCTGATGATCCGTATGATTGCCGCAGATTTCCGTCCGTCCCGGCGCGGAGAAAAAGCGCGCAGGTTCATGGGCAAATACCGCCTGGAAGCCCTGCCGCAGCGCTGCCAGCCGGGACGCATCTATGTTCTTTAACATGGTTTGCATGGGTAAAATCCCTCCAATGTCCTTGTTTTCATAATCCCACTATACAATACACTGTTTTACAGGAAAATGAAAGGGTCAAAATGCCAGAAGTGCTGTTTCATCCAAATGTCTTCCTCCAATTCGTATACAAATTGTCTTTTTGAAACTTGATTGTGCTTTTTGAGAATTGCGTTCGCACATAAAATCCCGTATGCTAGGGATAGAATCCATATGAATAAGGAGGTTTCCCAAATGAAAAAGAAATTGGTTTCCCTGCTCACAGCACTGACCATGCTGGCGGCTCTGTTTGCCGGCTGCGGAACCACCGGCTCCTCTCACCAGGGAGCCGCATCAGCCTCGTCACAGCCTCAGGAGGAGACATCCCAGGCTGCTCCCACCCAGGCGCCTGAGCCTGCATCCACGCCGGAAGAGGCATCTTCCTCCGAAGCATCCGCTGCCGAAACGCTGTCGGATCGCCCTGAGGTTACCTACCCTCTGGTGGAGGAGGAAACAACCCTGACCTATTGGCAGGCATGGCCCCCGTTCCTGTCGGAGATTTCCGAGCCCTCCGATGCCGCCATGTTCGAAAAGCTGGCAGAGGCAACCGGCGTAAAGCTGGAGATTTCCGCCGTCAGCACCGAAACCGCTGCGGACGACTTTATGCTCCGCTGTGCTTCCGGTGATCTCACCGACATGGTGCAGAATGCTGCCACCCAATACACCGGCGGCGGCGCAAAGGCAATTGAGGACGACATCATCATGGATCTGCTGCCCCTGATTGATGAGTATACCGTCAATTATTATAACATCATCTATTCCGACCCCAACATCTACAAGAATCTGGTGAATGACGAGGGTCAGGTCCCCTCCCTCATCGGCATGTACACCGATTATTACTACACCGATCAGGGTTTCTGGATTCGTCAGGACATTCTGGACAAAACCGGTCTGGATATCCCCAAGACCGTTCCTGAGCTGGACGCCGTACTGGAAGCCTTCAAGGGGCTGGGGCTCACTGATTCTCTGATGGTGCTCTCCGAGGGCAAGTGCGACCTGCTGGAGGTTGCTTATGGCGCTACGGATCGTCTGGTGGACGGAAAAATCCAGCCTGCTGCCCTCACTGACAACTACAAGGAATTCCTGAAAAAGCTCCACGACTACTATCAAAAGGGCTATATCAGCGTGGACTTCGTCACCTATAACGAGTCCGACACCAAGCCCCCGCAGAACGTGGTGTTCAACGATATGACCGCAATTTTCAAGGAAGACGTTGCCGCCATTGCAGGCTATCTGAACAGTTCCAACACCCCCGGCTTTGATCTCCAGCCCATGGGTCAGATTCGCCTTAGCGAGGGCGACCGTCTGGACACCGGCTTCATCGGCGTCAAGGCTGCGGATAAGTATTCCCTTTCCATCTCCACTCAGTGCTCCGATCCCAAGCTCGCCATTCAATATATGGACTATCTGTTCTCCGAAGAGGGTCATATGCTCGCCAACTACGGCATCGAGGGCGAAACCTATACCATCGAAAACGGCGAACCCCAGTTCACCGATTTGATTCTCAACAATCCTCAGGGCTTTGACTGGCAGCTGTGCCAGAGCCTGTACATCAACCCCGGCTTCCCCTGCCTCACCGATCTGTCCGTGCAGGAAATGACCTACACCGATGCCCAGAAGGCAGCGGTCCCCACCTGGGTGGACGCTTACGACAGCTCCGACGAGACAATGCCCAACGAGCGCTGGCTCAGCTACACCACTGAGGAGTCCCAGCACAAGTCGGACCTCCAGAACGACATTGAAACCTATCAGACGGAGATGCGTCTGAAGTTCATCACCGGTCAGCTGGACATTGACGCCGAGTGGGATAACTACTGCTCCGCACTGGAGGGCATGGGCATCCATACCATGGAGGAAATCACCCAGGCAGCGGTGGACCGCTATCTGGCGAAATAATCATTTCTCCTTCCAATTCCGTAACCGGCAGGGTGTAATACCCTGCCGGTTACATCGTTTTGTTATAAAGGTATTTACCTATGTAAATCATAATCTACATCATATCTTGCAATTGGACATTCCACCAAAATCCTGCTAGGATAAGTCGAAGCAAATTTTACAGGGAGGAATATTCTGTGAATAGATCAATTCTCGCTCTGACTCTGTGCCTGAGCATGGTTCTGGGGCTGTGTGCCTGCGGCAACAGTGCTGCTTCTTCTGCATCCGCCGCTCCCGCTGAGACTGCCGCTGCTGAAACCGAAACTGCCGCTCCTTCTCAGGAGCCCGCTGCTCCTGCTGAGCAGGCTTCCGCTGAGACCGAGGCTGCTTCCGCCGAAGAGGCTGCCGCTCCCGCTGAGCAGCTGGCTGAGACCACCGTTTACATCGACATCGCCGCTTCCCTTGAGGCTGTGTTCACCAACGTGATCATCCCCGCCTACAAGGAAGTTCAGCCCAATGTCACCATCGAGTACAACGCCGGCTCCTCCGGCAAGCTGCTCTCCGGCATTGAAGAGGCAAACGGCATCGGTCACGACCTGTTCTTCTCCGCCGGCAAGGCTCAGGTTACTGCCCTGGACGAGACCGACGGTCTGGTGGTTGACGGCTCCATCGTCAACCTGCTGGCAAACAAGCTGTGCCTGGTCAAGGGCAACACCACCGAGACTGAGGTCACCGGTTGGGACACTCTGGATAAGGCAAAGTCCATGGCTCTGTGCGGCGGCAGCGTTCCCGTCGGCAAATACAGCCGTATTGCTCTGATTGCTCTGGGCGTTCTGCCTGAGAACGACGATCCCGCTTCCATCACCACTGCGGAGATCTCCACCGCTCTGGGCGGCATCGAGATCGACGAGGCTGACGACGTTGAGGTTGCCGCTTCCAAGGCTGCCGAGGGCTCCGTTGATGTGGCTACCATCTACTACTCCGACTACTACAACCATCAGAACGACCTGACCATTATCGCGCAGGACGACGGCACCCTCACCGGCGCCATCACCTATCCTGTTTGCCTGGTCAAGAATCCTGAGGCTGACGAGGCAGAGAGTGCCGCTGCTGCGGACTTCCTGGAGTTCCTCCAGGCCGA
>ERZ857955.2379-NODE-2379-length-12333-cov-3.149129_pt1 | contig 12333 bp, 11 predicted proteins | sample MGYA00519956_ERZ857955 | MGnify/ENA primary metagenome ERZ857955 (study PRJEB31778, sample SAMEA3449378) | human gut metagenome | biome: human gut; feature: human-associated habitat; material: faeces | place: United Kingdom | collected 2010/2012 ...
TGCTTTTTACTAAATGGCTTTCCAACAATGTGTATTTTAGCATTTGTGCGGTGTTGCCATAAAATTTCGATTTTGGTGCAACATTTTGCCTGTTTCATGACACTATAATAGTAGAGAGGCTGCAAAGCAGCACGTCTCATCCATAACCGTGGGGTGGCAGGATCTCCTTCCTGTCACCCCAAAACCGTTTTTATACGGAAAAGTAAATACAGATTGAACCCCAGCTGTCCAATTTGGGCAGCTGGATTTTTCTCGTTCCCACTAACCAGCGACAGAGTTTCCTTGGTGGATGTAGAACGGACTGCCAACCAGAGAATGGGTGGGTATAAAAACAGGCAGAGGGGGAGGTCCTCTGCCTTGGTGAATTTATGGATGGGATCACCTCCATATGGGAAAAGCCAGCTGGTCGGCTGGCTTGGGGGATAAACCGGAGGTTGTTATTCTAATTCGGTACGAATGGTAAATTCGTTGGGAAGATTATAGATTGCTTTTTTCAAAAATGCTGGAAAAAATATTCGTTCTTTTCATAATAACAGATATGGTCCACATCTTTCGAAAAAACGCCATCGCGAACGATACTGCGTTTATGGAGCTAATTTTATGTGTTTCCAGTTGCCTGCTCGATAGTAAATCAGCTGCATAACGATTTGGACCAGAGAGGCCGTCGGTGCGGCAATGCCAATGAGCAGCAAGCTGGTATTCGGAAGAATGCTGAACAAATAAACCAGCGGCACCCGAACCAAAAACGTGGAAAGAACGCAGTTGAGCATGGTGAAGGTGGTCTTGCCATAGCCGGAGAAAAACCCGTTGAAGCAAAATACAAAGGATACCATCAGAATATCCAGCGAATAAGTGCGCAGATAGAGAATGCAGTTGGACACAACGGCGCGGTCACTGGTAAACAGTCTGGAGACAGCCCCGGGGAAGCATTCAATCACTCCGGTAAATACTCCTGTTACAATGAGACAAAGCAAAATCGAGAGCTTTAAGCCAGATTTTGTCCGCTCCAGCTCACAGGCGCCTACATTTTGCGCCGTGAATGCGGACAGCGCCGAGAGGAAGGCGATGGGAATCAGCATACCAAATCCGATAATGCGCTCTACCACGCCTACTGCAGCGGATTGGGTCAGCCCCATGTGGTTGACAATGGCCGTAATCATGACGAAGGATAGATTAACCAGCACATCCTGTGCAGCCAGAGGAATGCCAAGGTGGAGCACCTGCCCCATGATCGCAGGCTGTGCCTTCCGAGGATTGCAGGAAAATGGGAACGGCAACGTTCCGCGAAGGAGAAACAGCAGAGCCAGAATACAGGCAACTGCTTGAGAAAGCATGGTTGCCAGTGCGGCACCGGCGGCGCCCATTCGAAATCCGCCAACCAGCAGCAAGTCTCCAAAAATGTTGAGAATACAGGAGCATCCCACAAAATACATGGGCCGCTTGGAATCCCCCAGCCCCCGAAGAATTGCAGAAATACCGTTATATCCTGCGATAAAAAGAATCCCCAGGCTGGTAATGCGCAGATAATCCTGAGCCGGTAGGACTGCCGCTGCCGGGACCTGCATGATGGATATGATGAAATGGTTCCCTGCGAGAAAGCCCGCTGTGAGCAGAATACCAAGACCCAGGCAAAGAGCCAGAAGCGCCTGCGCCACGGAACTGACGGAGGAATAGCGTTTTGCCCCTACGTGCTGCCCAATTAAAACGGTTCCGCCGGTTGCAATTCCGGAAATCAGACCAGTGATGAGCTGCATGATTTGACCGGAGGTGTCGACTGCTGAAATGGCTGCGGCATCGGCAAATTGCCCTACGATTATCATGTCGACAACCGAGTAAAGAAATTGCAGAATGGATGCGCCCAAAAACGGCAGCACAAATCTGAGCAAAACTTTTGAGATTGATCCTTGTGTAAGATCCTGTTCCATGTGGGTTCCTCCTGTTTGCGGGATGTTTAATGATGATCCGGTGGCGGCATCTTCGGGCGATTTTGCTCCATTTCTGCAATTTGTTCCGGGGTATAGAGGCAGAATGGAAGATTGCCCCGTTCCCGATGGGTTGCAACACAGGCACAGCAGCGACCGTGATTTTTGCAGCCGACATTGCGGCAGGCGCAGGGTCTTTGATTTTCACATGACATGGAGTTCACCCTCTATTCATGATGATACTTCCTACCAAAAAATAATGAATTATTCAGCAGGAATCCTCGCTTTTATAAAAATATTTCAAATTAACACTAATATTTAAGCAAAAATACTCCAAAACGTCAAGATGAAAATGAAGCAGCGGGTCCGCCGTGAATCTTGGCGTAGCCGAGTCCCCATACCACAGGCATTCCCTTCGGTCACAGGGCGGATTCATTCCGCCCGAAGGTGTTAAATAGAAATATATCCCCATGGAACATGGTTCCATGGGGATGGCTATACAGGACAAAATAGATATTTTCGGCTTGACTGAATTTTCACAGGAAACTTATTAACTCTGATTATCTCGAAATTCGCTCCAATCAAGACATGGTAAGTCGTTAATACATGTCCCTCTGGGAGCATTGAGTATTCTTACACCAGATTCAAGATAGATTGGCAATGGAGTTTTCTCCATTAGTATTTGAATTAGCTCATCCTTTTCTCGGCCTAAAACCATGTCGTTGTATCGATCATAAAACTCCAAAAACCTTTTCTCACCAGGTTCCTGATTCATATCAGCATCGAACTCTCTACCCATATACATTAATAATACCAAGTCTGCAATGGTTTCTATCGGGAGCTTCGATAAAAATGTTATAAATGTCTGCTCTGATAGATTCACTTCCTTACCAGAATGCAGCGCATACCAAAGAGTTGCTCCATCAGCCATGCTGATAGGGGGGTCCTCCGCCCAGGGAGGAGTGGTGGATGGCGGGGTGCTTCATCAGGTCATATCTCAAGTCCTTGACTGGCTTGTGCTCCTCGTTGACTTGCTTGTCCTTTTCATAAAGATCACGGGTTTTCTGAATCTTGTTTTCCCATTTATCCTGGTTCCGGTTACCCTACTGGGTTTGGAAGATACTGCTTGAATTCAAGCAGGCCGTCGAACTAGCGCCTGCATGCGGAAGGGCAGGTCGTGCTTCTGGCAGATGCAGTAGCCGTTGTGGTCATCGACGATGACTAAGCTCTGATTGACCGTGAGGGGCATGACATCCGTTTGCCAGGATGTCTGCCTCTGTTACAGAGAACTCCTCCGCAGACAAAGCCGGGAGGAGTTCTTCCAGCTCCGGACAGACCGTCGGGGGCCGCTCAGAGCATATATAATGAAAAGGCAGGCCCGGAATGTACCGTAACATTGCATTCCGGGCCTGCCATATCAGTAATTTAATAAGAGAAGGTTTCACTCAGTGTTGAATAAGGCTCTGGGAGTTTCGGGTATTCCGTGGGCACTCTGGTACGGCTATATATGCTGTACTTGCCAGGGCCATCCGGCGGCTGAGAGATGCTGCCACCCATGGAGGGTGCTTTTTTCAGCTCCTTTCCGTCTTTTCCCTTCTCCGGCTCCTTTTTCGTCTCAGGAGGCCGTGCCATCTTAGGCTTCGGATCTGCCCAGCTCTCACCGTAGTTTGCCATGATATCCATGCCGATCTGAATGTGAAGAAGCTTCCATGCACCGTTTTCCCATACAAAATCCGCACCGTATTTCTCCCACATCCATGCGGCGGAGGCGCTGCGCTCGATGTAGTTCCGGCGCAGGGCGAAGCCGGGGGTGTACCACAAGCCTTTGGCGGTCATGCCGTCCTCGGCAACCTCAACAACAGAGGTGGTCAGGGTGTGTACGGGCATCTCCAACAGACGTCGCACATCAATATCCGGCTGCATCAGATCGTCCTTCAGGTCAGGCCGTGCTTCAATGATGCTTTCCCGGGTGGCAATGCCCGTTTCATAGTGACCCTCGCCATAGTATTTGGATATATGGGGCATGGATTTCCAGAAACCGAAGTTCTGCTGCCAGGATACCTCATCGGGCTGCTCCTTTGACCAGATGTCCTCCAGCTCATTGGAGTTCATGTTTGCGGCGTGGTAGTAGCTGTGACGCGCCATAAGGTTTTCAATCTGAGGAATGGAGACAATGCGATGGGCCTCCAGACTTAATCCGTTAAACTGATCCATAGGTCTGCCTCCTTACATATATTTTTCCGGGCCATAGCTGATCTCAGGCGTATGCGTCTCATAAGGCCTGGGGAAATGGGGCTCATTGTGCCAGCCATACTTGCAGTGGTACAGTCTTATGGGGATCGTGGGCTCCGGCAGGGCGGCCATGATCTCCGCCATGGCCTTTTCCGTTTCAGTCGGCTCACCCGCAGGCTCTTGAGGAATGTATTCAGCATAAGGCTTTCCGGCCTCACAGCCCAAGTCATTTCCCACAAAGAAGTGCCAGATCTTCCAGCCATCATCCTCCTTGATGAAATCGACCGCGTAACGCTCGTGCATCCAAACACCGGTAGCAGTGCCATCAGGGCCGGCATTTGTCACCTGACCAAGAGAATACCACATAGCCTGTGCAGTCTTGCCATCGTCGGCAATTTCGATGAGAGGGGTGGTCAAAGAATGCATCATCAGCGCGCCCATCTGGAAGTTCTCAGGTTTGACCTCTATATTGGGGTTGAACTTTGCCATGAGCTTCAGGGTTGCCTCATCCTGCTTTGCCTTTGCATCTGCATAGTAGGCATAAAGGGTTTCTCTGCCCACCCAGAAGCCGGCAGGGTTGTGCCAGGAAATATCGTCCCGGCGAGACCAGATTTCGTCCAGCTCTGCCCGGTGGGTACCCAGGGCGTGATGGTAGGCATGACGGCCCATCACGTTTTTGATGAGATACACGTCATACGCACGGCTAAGTGCTTCATAATCCGTCATAATAATTCCTCCTTTTTAGTAGCTGAATGTGTCTCCAAAGGTCTCATAGGGCTTCGGAACCGGGACACCCGCCTGAGGAGCAATTTCCGGTTTATAGGCGGTATAGTAGGAGCCGGTGGGAGCAAGGTTGACCTTGGCCCAGTTTTCGCCCACGGGCGTTTTAAAGTCAGTCATAATAACAAGGTGCCAGATCTTCCAGCCATCTGCTTCCTTCACAAAGTCTGCGGCGTACTTTTCCCAGACCCAGTAGGCCTTGGGACCCTTTTCGGGGTCGATCTCCGTGCAAGCACCCAGAGAATAGAACATACCCTTGGCAGTCTCTTCATCTTCGGCCAGTTCAATGACAGGGGTGGTGATGGTATGTACTATGGCAGTGCCGACACCCCACATTTCGCTGTCCTTCTTCTCACCCAATTCCTCTGGGAACAGCTGGCGCATAATCGCATTGTCTCTGCGTGTGTCAGCTTCACCGCATTCCACCAGGAAATTGTATACACTGGCATAACCGGTATATTTTTTATCGTTTGTAGTAAGGGTGGGCTCCTTTTCGGGCGCACACCAGTACTTCTGAAGCGCTTCGTCGAAGCGCTTGTAGTAGGTCAAGAATGCATACTTGCTCATTACGTTCTCCACACTGCGGAGATTTGCAATCCGGGATGCAAGCTGCTCCTGGGTATAGGTTTTCATAGGAATTCCTCCTTGCTTGTTGTGATTCTGTCCGGGAGTCTACACTCCCGGACAGAAATATCATTCTTCGGTTTCCAGAATTGCATTGAGGGGACACAGCTCAAAGCAGGTTCCGCACTGGATGCACTGCTCCTGGTTGATCTCGTACTTCTCATCCCCGGGTTCAATCGCTTCGATGGGGCAGTTTCTAAAGCAGCGCCCGCAGGCGATGCACTCGTTTCCAATACGATACATAGATAATCCTCCTATCAGATTCCCAGATAGTTTACGATGCTCTTTCCGGCAAAACGACCGGAGAACAGGGAGAAGCTCAGCGCTGCACCATGTAGGGTGTAGTCTGCACCCTGAGATCCGGAGGTGATGACACCGGCGGCATACAGACCGGGAATCGGCTCATGTGCATCATCCAGCACTTCCATGTTTTCGTTGATGACAATGGGTCCCACGGTGTCAATGAGAATGGGACGGAACTTCAGCGCATAGTAAGGTGCTTTGGTCAGGGGAAGCAGTGCCGGAGCAGGTTTGCCGAAGAGACGGTCGTGACCCTTTTCACAGTCCTCGTTGTACTCGCTGACGGTCTTGAGGAGGGCGGGTTCCTTGACACCAATCATTTTTGCCAGTTCCTCCAGGGTGCCTGCTTTGAATACCCATCCTTCGTTCCGCTTCCATTCGTCCTCCAGTGATGTGCGCAGCCGCATAGCATCAAATACATTGATAAGATTGTTCTGCATATCATCGAAGGAGATGGGGGCGTTGGGATCAAAGCTGCCGTCTGCGATGGCATCGGCAAGCATTTTTTCCAGGGTGGAAATAATGTTCTCATCAAAGAGTGCATACCCGATCTTGCCGGGCTGACGAGTCAGTGAGTTGGTGGACTCGTTGCTAAAGGTGTCGCTCTCATCGTGGAAGCGCTCGCCGTGGCTATTGATCCACAGAGAGCAGGCCTGATGGGCTGCACGGTTCGGAGCATCCAAACGGGAGTTGCAGCTGTAGGCGTTCTCCTTGACCAGCGTACAATACTCAGTCAGGGCTGCACCTGCTCCCTGTGCCAGCGCAATACCGTCACCATCCTGCGGAAGCGCATCGGTATAGTAGTTGTCGTCATACTGATCGGGAAAATACTTGTGGAGCAGCTGAGAGTTCCCGGTAAAGCCACCTGTGGCGATTACGACTGCCTTTGCATGGATTGTCAGCTCTGTGCCGTCCGCAGCCTTTGCGGTAACGCCGCAGACTTTTCCATCAGCGTCCTTCTGGATTCCTGTTGCAGCGGTGTTCAATAGCACCTCATTGCCTGCTTTCAGCAGCATATTCTTCATGTGGGTGGTAACGGCCTTGAAGTTGCCGAAAGGATACTTGCCATCCCGCATACCGCCGCCGTTTTCCACATAGGGGAAGCCCATTGCTTCCAGCCAGTCAATGGTGCCGCGGGTGTTGTCCAGATACTTCCGAAGGAGCTTGGGCTCCACCCGGGAATAGTGGTGAAAACGAATGACCTCACGGAAGGTTTCCTCCGCGGTGCCGACGGTACCGGGCTTGTCTTCTGTGGTGACACAGACCATGTGACCGCCTGCCATACGGGAGTTGCCGCCGGTGAAGGGGCTCTTCTCCAGAACAATGATCTTGTCAAGTCCGGACTGCATGGCCGTGACGGCGGACGCAAGTCCCGCTCCGCCAGCGCCGATGACCACCAAGTTTGCATCTTTGATAAGATTACTCATGTTAAACCTCCAATTCTCAAGCTAAGCTATATCTGTCGTATGCAATTTGGCAAATTTCCTGCACGCGCACTACACCCAGGGATTCCAGATTCGCAATATAGGCATCCCAATCATCCTCAACTGACAGCTCTCCGGTGATGAATTTCAGTGTCGACTGTGTAGCATAAGTGTTTAGATCAGACATTATGGTGCTGTACTCTGTGGATTCCTCTACCTTGAACTGAACAGCATTTGGGAATTCACATTCTGTATCCAGGTTCTCCAGCCAGAGTTCTGTTGCATTCCGCTGCTTTTCCGTGTAGCCAGGGGTGTAGCGGTAGGCATCAATGACGCCAGCGCCGCCGTACTTGGAATATAGCAGGGAGCAGGCCACCGTAATCATATCCGGGTTGTTCAGCACCAGATCGGTATACATGGGTTTGCCCTCTTCGTCAAAGGTCAGGCCTTCACCCTCAACACCGTAGCCGCAAAGGAGCGTTCCTTCATAGGTGTAGTTGTAATCCAGCCAATGTGCAGCCAGAATGGGATCGGAGCAGGTTGTAGAGATAGATGTACCGTCACCGCATTTGCCGCTCTGGGCATAGAGGTGCAGCGTCTGCCCTGCCTCTTGTCTGGGCAGCGGAGCAGGACGTATGTCAATTTCGTCACTGAGACTATCGTAGGTGGTCATGGTGTTGTTGTCAGTTGCCCATGCACCAACAACGCCATTGAGAACAAGACTGTTATCCGGAGTTGAAACGCTCTGCTGACTCAGGAAGTCCTGATAAATAAGGCCCTCAGACCACCATGCAGCAAGCATACGCATAAAATCATGATAGTCATCTGTATAAGGGGAGTATTCTACTACGCCATCCACAACGCGGAAGGGCTTTACGGTAGGGTCTGAGTTGTTGGAATGAACATTGAAACCCGCTGAGAGTACATTGTTTCTCTGTGCGCCGTAGCTGTCCAGCCAGATTCCTGCACCGTAAGCATCCTTAAAAGCTTTGAGCACATCGTGATATTCATCGTAAGTAGTGGGAACATCCAGTCCCAGCTTGTCCAACCAGTCACCGCGGAACTGGGGACCAACATTGCGCTCAACTTCAGTAAAACAGGCTGCATATGCCATGCCGCCATCCAACGTAACCACATCCTTGCGATAGGAAGGATCGGAATCCAGCCATGCCACATAGTTGGGCATTTCGTCAAGATACTCTGTCATATCTGCAAGGAAACCATCCTCAATGGCCTTGGTTGCTCCGCCGCTGTAATAGGCGGTTGCTCCTTCAATCATATCAGAATAATCGCCGGAAGTAACCATCAGGGAGAATTGCTCAGAAACGCTGAACATAGAAACGGGAATCAGATCCAGATGTACCCCGGTCCGTGCCTCCATCTCTTTGAAGTAGGTGAAATCCTCCGGGGTATAATTGTTATAGCCCATCATGAAAGGCTGGAGCATAAACCAGTAGGACAGGGTATCTCCATCCTCGGTCAGCGGCAGATCAATATAGGTCTCAAAGTCAAACATACCGTAGGTTACATCGTAGCCATTTGCCTGACATTCCTCAGCGGGAATGACGATGCCGTTCATGGGAGAGGGTGCTTTCTCTTCTGCACTGATTTCGGAAACCTCGGAATAAGTCTCCTCGACAGGTTCTTTCTCAGCGGGATCATCTTCGTCCTCAGAAACAGATGAGCGCTGAACTCCTGCGGCAGAATCCACATCTGCTACAGACTTCGGCTGTGATCCGCAGCCGGACAGCAAACAAAGTACCATAGCAAGTGCAAGCATCAGGGACATACTCTTTTTCATTGTGGTGCTCCTTTCTCGAATTACGTTTTTTGATCATTCCTATGGATTGCATATCATACGCAAACCTGATAGAATGAGCGTGAAAGGGATATATTTCCCGGCTGCCCCCATTGTAAAGACGGATCTATGCACTGTCCAATATTGAATGTAACTGGTATGATGCTACAAGTGTGATAAATGAATGCATTTAAAGACGATTTATGCACTCAGAGACATCGGTGCATTCACAATTGATATGATTCTGCGTATGGGTTATATATGCACCGACGAAAGGAGCTTATTTATGGATTTTCTTCAGATTGAATACTTCCTTGCAGTAGCACGTACGGAAAATGTGACAGCGGCAGCGAACTCCCTGCATGTGGCCCAGTCCTCTGTGAGCCGCTGTATCTCCAGACTGGAGGAAAGTCTCGGTGTCCCGCTGTTCGAACGGAACGGCAGAGGCATTGTCCTTAGCGATTATGGCCGTGCTTTTTACACCCGTGCAGAGACTGTCATGCGAGAGCTTACAGATGGTGAACAGCAGCTGAAGGAAATGCGGGATCAACATGTAGGCCGGGTCTCTATTTCCACCAGCGCAGCCCGCCAGATCAATCAGCTGATGATTCAGTACATGGAGGAGCACCCAAATGTCCTGTTCCGTCAGCGGCGAGTCTTTGAGACCGACACCGTAAAGGCACTGCTGGATCGGGGCGCATTGGATTATGCCCTGACCTACGAGCCGCTTCCTGCCACAGAATATAACTGGACACCGCTCATTACAGAGCAGTATTATCTGCTTGTATCCGCCAGTCATCCCTTTGCAGACCGTGAGACCATCACTCTGAAAGAGTTGGATCAGCAGCGGATCATTCTCAACGATTCCGATTCTCCGGATTATGTTGACCAGCAGCTCCGCGCACAGGGCGTTAACCAGCCATTTGCCTTCATCGGAAACGAATATGAAATACTTGGTTCCATGGTAGAACGAAATGTGGGCGTTGCCATGATCTCTGCCCTGGGTGTCTACGACCTCCGTAAGAATCTGCCCATGCAGATGATGTCCCGTATTCGGGTTCTCTCCATTGAGGATACCTGCCTTCATCGCACGCTGGGTATTGCCAGCAGCAAACGGCACTATACCTCTCAAGCGGCACGGGAGTTTTACGGTCAGCTGGTGGCATACTTTAAGATGGTCAACTCGGAAATGGGCTATTGATCCATTCTGAACTGCCAATTCATCCTGATTTTATATCTTTTGCGCTCATACCTATGCATTTGTATGCATGGGTATGAGTTTTTTTGTCGTTTTTATGCCTCTAAGGTGATTGTTCATGATGGTTGTATATTGTACGAATCTTCCTCTCGAGATTATAATATAAGACAGTTTTCGATCGACAGGCTGTGCGGAACCCGTGAGAAAAGCGATACCGCCTGCCTTTCGGAATATCAGAGAGGAGAATATCTAATGATTGTCGTTCAGGTCATTTCTGTAATCGCAATCTCAGCCCTACTGATCTATATGCTGTTCAAGGGTTGGAATCCCATTATCGCGCCGCTGATCGCAGCCTGTCTCGTGCTGCTCTTCAATGGCTCCAACATTATATCTGGTCTTGCCGACTTGTATATCTCCGGTTTTAACCAGATGATAACAATGTTCTTCTTGTTTTTCCTTAGCGCCAGCATTCTCGGTGCGCTGTTTAAGGTTACAGGTGCCGCAGAAACCATTGCCGACTGCTTCTTCCGATGGTTTGTGGCAAAACGGGAAGGAAGAAATCGAGCTGTTGTGGGCGGTGTTCTCTGTACCATGACCTGCTTTGTGGTATGCTATGGCGGGTTGGATGCCTTCTGTGCGATTTTTATGCTGCTCCCCATTATTATGATGCTTGCTGAGAAGAGCAACGTACCACGTCGGCTGGTTCCCGGCCTGATGTTTGGTGGCATTTCCTCCGCACAACTTGGCCCCGGCTCTCCCCTGACTGGAAATAACTTTGGTTCTGTATTCTTTGAAACCACCGCAACTGCGGCTCCCGTTCTAGGTATCATCGGCATGGTGTTTGTCCTTGCACTAATCATTCTCTATACCCGTAATGCTGTTGGAAAAGCCTATGACAATGGCGAACGCTATGAAGCCGGTGCGTATCAGGCACCGGTCATGCATGATGCAGATGAGCGCCCCGCTTTCCTGCTGGCAATCCTGCCCTTGATTGCAGTCTTCATTTGCAACACCATTCTGCCTCTCGCAACTGGCATTTCTTTGCAGCTGTATCTGTGTCTCGCCATCGGTGATGCAGTGGCAGTCGTCTGCTTCTTCCCCTATATGGTGAAAGCTGCGAAAAAAGCCACGAATGGCTCCGGCAGTGTACTCGCTGCATGCCGCACTCTGATCGGTGCCCTTGGCTCCGGTGCGCAGGACGGCGGCAGCGCAATTCTGCTCATCGCTTCCGGTTCTGCTTTTGCTGCAGTACTCAGTGCCTCTGCCGGCTGCGGTGCCATTATGAATTGGGCAACCAGTCTGCCACTGCCTACATTGGTAACGTTTTCGATTGCAATTGTAATTTTCACATTCCTGTGTGGCTCTCCCGGTTGCATGATCATTGCAGCCCCCATCTTCCTTCCCATTGCAGCACAATTGGGAATTTCCAATGCGGTTCTGATGCGGGTGGCAGTATTCGGTCAGTGTGTCTTGGACACTATGCCTATCAACGGTGCAATCCTGATCGTAATGGCACAGTCCGGTCTTTCCGTGAAGGAGGGCTATCCTGGCGTATTCAAGACCACAGTCCTGTATATGTTCCTTGGTACTGTGCTTGTAACGGTCCTGGGAATTATTGCCCCCGGAATCTGGTAATATCGAATTATCCGCCCCCATTTCCAGCAGGCGAGGAAAGCGTGAGTGCTTTCCTCGCCCGCAGTCGTTCCGGAAGCAAATGACCAGCAGTAGTCCCCCGAATTCTTGCTTTTTTTGTTTGTATCGATGCGTAAACAGCATGGATTTGCTGTTCCAAAAGTCATTCATGCTCTATCTGCTATAGTTACTGACACTTGGATATTGGACGATAGGGCGCAAAGGCCTTATGATAAATGAGTAATTTCCCCAATAGCAAATCAATGTATCTGGTAAAAGAAGGATTTATAAGGAGTGATTTTCCATGAATAATCGATACAGCCATTTACTGTCCCCAATCAGGATTGGCAATGTCGTTTTGAAAAACCGTATGATCTCGACGAACTCCATGCCCCACTATCTGATGGGCCCGGAAGAATATCC
>ERZ857955.2389-NODE-2389-length-12303-cov-2.554376_pt1 | contig 12303 bp, 9 predicted proteins | sample MGYA00519956_ERZ857955 | MGnify/ENA primary metagenome ERZ857955 (study PRJEB31778, sample SAMEA3449378) | human gut metagenome | biome: human gut; feature: human-associated habitat; material: faeces | place: United Kingdom | collected 2010/2012 ...
AAAGTGAAAAGCAGGTACAAAATAATCTTACTATTTTGTACCTGCTTTTTTAAGTGATACTCTAAATCTTCGATTTAGTCAGTAGAACTTACTCCTGGGCTTTAGGATAATGAGTTTCATTTTTAACACTCTAAATTTTTAATTTAGTTAGCCAAAATCCCCATCCTAAGCCTGCCACTTGCTAAGTTTCTCATATGCCACTTCTTATTTTCCAGACCCTTTAATCTTATCACTTAGAAATTGTCACCGGTTCCAGTCCTATCACAACTTAAGGCTTTCTTTAATTCATCTAGAGGTACTGGCTTAGAGAAATAGTATCCTTGGAAATAATCACATCCTATTTCACTTAAAGTATTAAACTGTTCTTCAGTTTCAACACCTTCAATTACAGTTTTCATATCTAATAAATGAGCAATATTTTTTATATTATTAACTATCTTATAATCAATATTTTTTCCACCATCAATAAATATCTTATCAATTTTAAGAATATTTAAATTATACTTCTTTAAATAACTGAAAGATGCATAACCAGTTCCAAAATCATCAAGAGCAAGCTTAGCTCCAAAATTATCAAGTAAATGTATATTATCATAAACAATAATATTTTCTTCTAAAACTACAGATTCAGTAATTTCAAAGCAAATTTGTGATAAATCAACATTATACTTATTTGCAATCTCCTTAATATTTTCGGCAAAATAAAATTCCATAAGCTGAATCGGAGATACATTTATACTAATTTGAATATTCTCTTGGCCATTTTTAAATTCATTTAAATTCTTAAATACTTCTTCTATTATCCAATAACCTATCTTAACAATTTCTCCTGATTCCTCTGCATAAGGTATAAAATCCATTGGCGAAACAAATCCAAGTTCTTTATTGTTCCATCTAATAAGTGCTTCAACCTTTTTAACTATCTTATCTTCATTTACTATAGGTTGATAATATAAAACAAACTCATGATTATCAACTGCACTTTTAAGCTGTTCCTTAATATTTTCAATCTTAATTATATTACTATACATATCATCATTAAAGAATACAAGCTTTTGATTTTTGAAATTCTCCTTTGCAGAATACATCATAAAATCACTTTTATCAATTAAATCATTAAATGTTTCTGCATCCTTTGGATAAACAGCAACTCCTGCAGAAAATTCAACTATTATTTTAGTATTATTAAACTCTATAGGTTCATTGAATTCTGCAAGTAACTTTTCATTATAAAACTTCTGAAGCTCTTCATTTCCTTCATAAGAATGATAAATAATAATAAATTCATCCCCAGAATATCTCGTTACAATTCCTTTTTCGTCTAAAACTTTTTGTAATCTATCACTAAAACTAATTAATAATTCATCACCAGCACTATGTCCAAAAACATCATTGATATATTTAAACCTATTCAAATCAATAAATATAAGTGCAAATTCAGAATTACACTTAATCATTTCACTGCATAATAAATGTAACATTTTCCTGTTTGGCAATTTAGTCAATTCATCATAATAAATTAAAGTTTGAATTTTCTTATCAAAAGACTTACTTAAAGAATTTGAAATAAGCTCTAATTGTTTAAACTCATCAATATTTTCTAAATCAATATTATTTTTATCTAAATTACTTAATAACACCTTTAATTTATCTAAAGATTTAATAACTGGTCTAAATGCTACCTTAATCATACGAATTAAAGCTAGTACAAATATAAATCCAGCAAAAGAAAAGATTATAATTCTAATTCCATTAATCCTTTTCATTTCTTTATAATAGGCAATAGATTTTTTATTAAATTGAAAATAAATATCACTTTCATTGCCAATTGGATTATATAGTTTCTTCACATGACTGCTACTACTATTATCTATTTCTTTTATGATTCCATTTTTACTATAATATGTATTATCATCTAATTGAATATATGTATTAAGGTCCCCCATATAGAAATCTGATTCCAAACTATTAATTAAATCATCAAGATATACATCTAAAATAGCTGCGCCTAAATTCACCATCATTTGGAGAATAAATAAAATTTACTATTGAAAAAGACTTTTTTCCAGTATAAATATCATTATGAATATCTGTAATAATGCTATCCTGTTTATTATCTAAATACTCATCTTTCATCCATGATCTTTCCATTATATCATAGTCACTATTAAATCCTTGATTTCTAAATATGTATTTACTTGGTTTGCTAACTATATTTATGGTATGTAGAAATGTAAAATTTTCTAAATATGATTGGAAATTTTCTAACTCACTAATAACTTGTTTTTTTTCTTCAACACTTATATCACTAACTGTTCTATTATCTTCTAGAATTTCAACTATCTTATCACTAGTTGCAAGCTTGCCAACAACTTGTTTTAGTAACTCAATATCAGAGCGAATTTCTTTATCTACCGCTTCATAATGAGCAGTACAAGTAACTTCTATACTCTTTTTTAGCCCCAAATTCATTAAAACTCCATTAATAAATATTAATAGCGTTATAAATATGAATCCTATTGCTACCAATTTGAAATTCATCCTTTTTGTAAAGATCAATTTTTCACCTCATTAACTATTATTTGCATCCTAACTATTTAATTATATAATAACATATAATACTACAATTTTACATATTTTTTTCAATTTCATTTCCATAATCAAGTAATTTTTATTTGAAAATTTATATATCTTCATTTTTATATTTCATACCTTTTATTTCTCTTTAACTTTTACTATTTTAATTTAGTTTATTGTAAGTTTTTTACTTAAATGTTAAAATATCAATAAAGCAATATTTACATCTTAACATAAGATTGAAAGGGGAACTCATGGAAAACATAAAAAAGTTAAAACCAACAAAAGAGCTTTGGATAAAGATAAAATGGATGGCCAAATATGCTAAACCAGCTATCCCATTTTTAATATTTTCAATAATAGTAAATGTTATTTTTTCTTTACTTGGAATATATAACGTTACAGTCTCAAAATCATTAATAGATTCAGCAATTAGTGGTGATTCAGATCAAACTATAAAATGGCTAATTATAATGCTTGTTATTACATTAATTAGCATGCTATCATCACCAGTAACATCTTTTATGAGCACACATTCCTCAACAAAGCTTACTCAAAATATTCAAAGAAAAATATATCAACATATTCAGTGTAGTGACTGGCTTGAACAAAGTAAATTTCACTCAGTAAGCTTATTAACAAGAGTCACTTCAGATGTAAGCAATATTAGTTCTGCTATTCTTGGAACTATTCCAAGCCTTGTTTCATTAACTGTTACATTGGTAGGATCCTTTTATACTCTTATAACATGGGCACCTTCAATAGCCTTTGTTGCAGTATTTATAGGACCTTTCTTAGTTATAGTAGGAAGATTTTTCAGTAAAAAGCTTAAAGATTTATATAAAGAAGCTCAAGAAGAAGATGTTAAATATAGATCTTTTATGCAAGAATCAATACAAAATATAATGATTGTTAAAACTTTCTGTATGGAAAAAATAAATATGCACAGACTTGTTGAGATTCAAGATAATAAATATAGAATTGCAATGAGAAATACTAAGCTTTCTGTTATGACTTCACTTTCTATGAGTTTTTGCTCATCTCTAGCTTACTTTACAATATTCACATGGGGTGTTTTAAACATAGCTAGTGGGGTATCTACTTATGGTACCTTTACAGGAATGCTTCAATTATATAGCAAAGTGCAATCTCCATTTTCATCTTTAGCAAGTATGATTCCTGGTCTTATTTCTACTATAGCTGCTGCAGAAAGACTTATGGAAATAGAGGCTATTCCAGTTGAAAAAATGGCCAATGAAAAGGAACTTGATGATATTGCAAGTAAAGAAGTTGCTTTAGATAGTATTAAATTAGATAATATCATTAATAAAGATGCATGCCTCTTTAATAGACCTGACATTATATTTGATAATGTTTATTTTGCATATAAGGATGACAATTATATTTTAAATGATATCAATTTAACTATTAAATCTGGTGAAACACTTGCTTTTGTTGGTCCATCTGGTGAAGGTAAAACAACTATGATTAGGTTGATTTTATCTTTAATAACCCCAACTAAAGGTAATGTACTCCTTAGTGAGGATGATCTAGTTAAGGATATGAATAGGAACTTCAGAAATCTTATTTCTTATGTACCTCAAGGTAATACATTATTTTCTGGAAGTATTAGAAGTAATCTTCTTTATGGTAAGCCTGACGCTACTGATGATGAAATTATAACCGCATTAACTAGTGCTTGTGCCATTGATTTTGTTAATGAACTTGAAGATGGACTTGATACTATGATTGGTGAAAAAGGCGTAGGTATATCCGAAGGACAAGCCCAAAGAATTGCAATTGCTAGATCTTTCTTAAGAATAAAACCTATATTAATTCTTGATGAAGCTACTGCTTCTCTTGATCCTGAAACTGAAGTTAATGTTCTTAAAGCTGTACGTTCTTTACCTAGCAAGCCAACTTGTATTATTATAACTCACAGACCGTCTGCTCTTAATATTTGTAATAGAATTATGAAGCTTGAAAAGGGTCATTTAAGACAAGTTAGTAGAGAAAGTATTTTAGAAGTTGCTAATGAATTAATGTAAATTAAAAAAGCTATCTGGATATGCGCTAAGATTAGGTATATATCCTAGATAGCTTGTTTTTTTGACTATAATTATATATAAATGAGTACTATCAAATTTAATTATATTTTTTTAAATTTATTTATATTACTTGTGAATGTAAGGTGTTGAAAATTTATTAAAGCTTTAATAAATAATTATTAAAATAGAAAATACCACCAATCACATATGTAAATTAATGGCATTAAAATATTTAAATTGTATATATACTATAGTTTAAATAGTAAAAATTAGGCTACTTATAATATTTGATTATTATATACATATTTCACCTTTTAAATTACTAAATAGTTTTATACTACTATTTATTTTACTAATAAAAAATACAACTATGATGATTTTTTTATTACCATAGTTGTATTTTTACCATTACTAGAATATTATTAATCTAATTCTTAAATATTTAGATAACTTATTATACTTTTCTAATATTCTCTTTAAACTCTTATTAAGATGTTTGCTCTACACTTCCATGATCCTTTGGATGCCATCTATTATGAACATGGCACCAAACCCAATCTGGATGTTGCTCTGGTTTCTTATTTGGATCAGTATATTCTTCATTTCCATTTCCAAAAGTTACTGTACCATTCCAATTACAAATATTAATATAATCAGATGCCTCCATTGTTTCACAAATATCAATACTAATAATACTTGGTTGCTTCCACTCTTTCATTATTTTTCCCCTTTCCTTCTATCCTAAATACTTTTTATAAATTCATCAATTATTAAATTATTTTCCTCACTATCTTTCCACAAAAATTCTGGATGCCATTGAACTGCCATAACAAATTTTTTGTTTGGCATACTAACTGCCTCTATCAATCCATCTTCGGATATTGCATTTGCAATTAATCCTGGTGCTAAATCTTTTATAGCTTGGTGATGATAACTGTTTACGTATAATTTATTTACACCAACTATTTTGTGTAATATCGTATTTTCTAAAACATTAACATTATGAACACCTCTATTATAAGGCTTTTCCATTGTATGATTAATATTTGATTTATACTCAGTTTTTAAATCTTGATATAATGTGCCACCCAATAGAGAATTAAATAGCTGAATTCCCCTACAAATGCCCAATATAGGTTTATTATTTTTAATAGATTTTTCAAGTTTTAAAAGGCTAGGAACATTTCCTAATGCAATATTATCAATTTTAGCATTAGCAACATTACTTTTAGAATGGGAAGTTATAAATGGTAAATAATATACATTTTAATTGTAAGTATAATATAAGTTTTTTAGGTTAATGAAAATGGTGAGGTTATAAATATGGATTATGTTAAATACATAAGAAAAAAAGTAGGTCATGATTCAATAAACTTAACAGGTGTAAATGTATTAATAATAAATGAAAATAATCAAATATTATTACAAAAGAGGGGAACATTTCCTTATAAGTGGGGATTAATAGGCGGAATTACGGAACTAGGTGAATCACTTGAAGCAACTGCAATTAGAGAAGCAAAAGAAGAAACTGGTTTAGATATAAATGAATTAAGGCTTTTAGGAACAACTTCGGGAAAAAATTGTTTTATTGAATTTCCACATGGAGATAAGGCATTTTTTATAACAATAGGATATGTATGTAAAAGTTATAGTGGTAAATTAAGTATAGATAATTTTGAAACTAAAGATTTACGTTTTTTTGGTTATAATGAGTTACCAGAAAATATACCTAGAAGTCATAAGGTATTTATAGAACAATATTACAATTTATAAATAGTTATAAATATAAGTTATTAGGAAAACAAGCCTAATAACTTTTTTTATTATGATTCTTTCATAAATATAGGTGATAAATTCTTGTAGAGGTATAGAAAATCCAAAAGAGAAATGAAGTGAATTTTATAGGTAACATATGATAAAAAAGGTTTAATTTAAATTTTAATTACATTAAAGAATATATTATACTATAAGTTATATAATTAAAGAGTTTATTGTATAATACGAGAGAAATTTTAAAAATAAGTTCAATATAAGCAAATTTATGTGAGAAAATTGTAGAAAAATGAAGAAAAAGACAGGAGGTGTTTATAAAGTAATTAAATGAATTTTTATATACAATTTATATCATATATAGTTTTTATAATACTAGATGTATTATTTTATAATGTTTATGTGGACTTAATATAAATTATATTAACTTAAAATAGGGGAAAGGTGTGAAGTGATAAGAAGAGAATTTGGTGAAAAGTATATGTAGAAAGTATAAAACTATATCAGATTAAGGAGGAAGGGATACTAATGAAAAAAGTGATAACAGGAACACTGATAACTGCTATGATTTCAAATAATGTTGCTTATTGTGATATTAGGCAAGGCGAATTATCGGATAAAAATTAAACTGTAGAAATAACACAATCTATAGATAATGAAACTGAAGCAAATCATGAAAGTGGATTAGAAGAGATAAATAAAGATTCTGAAGTAATCCAACCAAATGAAGAGATAGCTGAAGTTAATCCGGAAACTGAATCCATAGGAAAAGAAGAGCATATATCAGATGCTAATGAAGATACTCAATTAACCAAGCTAATGTAGGAATTGACTTAGATGGATCTACTGTAGAAATGGAAAATATAAAAAGTGAAAACCATAAATATAGTGGAATAAGAGTGAAAAATGGCTCAACTCTTACATTAAAAGGAACAAATACTCATAAAAATGATAAAGTAGATGTTCAAAATATAACAAAAACTGGAGAAAATCCTAATAAGATAGATGATGTTGAAAAGCAATATCTTGAAATTGGTACAACACAGAGTGACTCAAATACAACTTCAGGAGTAGTAACAACTACAACAACAAATTATAGGGCTAAGGTTGTAAATGTAGAAACTTTTGATGAACTAAAAAATGCTATAACAGTGGCAAATTCAGTTGTAAATATAACTAAAGATATAACTTTAACTGATAATTTAAATATAATAAAAGAAAATATAACTATTAATGGTAATGGAAATAAACTTGATTTAAATAATACTACAAATAAGGTAGTAGTTAAATCAACAGCAACAGGTACTGTATTAAATAATCTAAAGGTTGTAAATTATGAACAAATAGGAATAGCAGTAGATAATGCTAAAGATGTAACTTTAGATACTGTAGAGGTTATTGGTACACCTAATAAAAGTACAGTAGGAATAGATTTAGCAGGTGCTACGGTAAAAATTAATAATATAAAAAGTGAAAATCATAAAGAGGCTGGAATAAGAGTAAGAAAGCAATCAACAGTTACATTTGAAGGAAGAAATGTTCATAAAAATGATAAATTTGCAGTTAAAGATGTTGTTTTAAACACAGAAGGTGAAAACAAAATTTTAGGTGTTACTGAGCAATATATTCAAACATCTGAAACAACAGAAACAGATAAGAAAAATACATTTTATAGTTTTAGAGAAATTATAAATGTAAATAACTTCACAGAATTAGAGGCCGCAGTAGCAGTAGATAACTCAATTATAAATATAAAATCAGATATTAAATTAGATGAAGAATTAATAATAACAGGTAAAAATATAACATTTAATGGAGAAGGAAGAAATTTAGATTTAAGTACTGGTAAAAAGATAACAGTAAAGCAAGCAGCAGAAGGTACTAAATTAAGTGATATCAATATTAATAATTATGGGTCACAAGCTATATTCTTATATAAAACTAATAATATAACATTAGAAAATATAAACTTAACAGGTGATGGAAGTAAGAGTTTAGTGGCAATAGATCTTAATGGCTCTACTGATATAAAAATAGAAAATGTAACAAGTACAAATCATAAAACTGCTGGAATAAGGTTAGGAAGTAAGTCAAGTGTTGATTTAAATAATATAAGCCTTACAGGGGTTAAGGGTCAAAATTCAACTGGTATAGAATTATCTGATTCTAAAGCAAGAATGAATGCTATAAAAAGTAGCAATCATAGCTGCGCAATTACTTTAAAGAATGAATCTGATGTAGAGTTCGTAGGTGGAAATACTCATACTGATGATAAAGAGATAATTAAAGTTGTAGTAGCTACTGGAGAAAAACCAAGTGCAATAAAGGATGATACTAATCAATATCTTCAAACTTCTCAAGGAACTCAAGGTGGTACAGGCACACAAGAAATATATTATGGATTCTTTGAAACTAAGGAAGTAAACACGGTTGATGAGTTAATAACTGCAGTATCACAAAGTAATAGAATTATAAACTTAAATCAAGATATTGAATTAAAAGAGGAACTTCAAATATCAGGACAAAATGTAATAATAAATGGTAACAATAGAACTATTACTTTAGCTGAGGGGAAAAAGATAACAATTAAATCAACAGCAACTGGTTCTAAGATAAGTAAAGTAAAGATTAAAGGATATACATCACAGGGGTTATTAGTATATAATGCAAAAAATATAACTTTAGAAGATATAGAGTTAATAGGAGATGGTGCTAAAAGCTCAGTTGGATTAGATATTGCACTTGACTCTACTGTGAAAATTCAAAATATAATAACTTCAAATCATAAACAAAGTGGAATATTAGTAAGGGATGGAGCAGAAGTTGAGCTTTTAGGTGGTAATAAACATACAAATGATGTAGATGACCTTATAAGCTTAGTTAATAATGGTAAAAACAACAATAAAATAATAGATAAGACTAATCAATATAATAAAACAGATGAAAAGAAAGATGCTTCAGGAAACGTTAGAGAATATTATAATATCCGTAAGGTTGAAAATGTAACGACATTTGAACAATTGAAAAAAGCTGTTGAGTTAAAGAATGTAGCCATATCTATAGCTGGAGATATTACATTTACTGAAAATTTAGATATATCAAAAAGTAGTGTTACAATTTATGGTAACAATCATAAATTTGATTTAGCTAATACTTATAGCTTTAAAGTAAGTGGAAAAGATACAACATTAGAAGAAATTGAAATTACTAACTATAAAACAACTGGATTAAGTGTATATACGGCAACAAATACAACTTTGAAAAAAGTTAAGTTAACTGGTAAGAGTATAGATTTACCAAAAGAAGAAAGAAGTACAGTTGGAGTAGATATATATAAATCTACAGTTAAAATTGATGAAATATCTAGTAGTAATAACTTATATAGAGGTATTCAAGTTAGAGGCGAATCAACTGTAGAAATTTTATCTAAAAATGTTTATACTAATGATACTGTTCATATGCAAACAATAAAAGAGAAGAACGAAAAAGATAGTACAATAATAGACAATCAAGGATTATATGTACATGGAACTGAGAAAGATAGTAATGGAAAAGCTACAGTAGACTATTTCTCAAGAGTAGATGTTAATATAAAAACAGCTGAGGATTTTGTAAAAAATATAAGCAACAACGGTAATGTATTGCATATTAATAATGATATTACAATTGATGAAAATGCCTTAAGTATTTTAGGAAGTGATGTTAGTGAATTAGAAGTTAGTTCTAATATAACTATTGAAGGTCAAGGTAATGTCATTGATTTAAATAAGCTGGCAAGTATAACTCTAAAAGGAAATGATATAGTATTTAAAAGATTTAACAGTAAGAAATTCTACAGATATAGGGGTTAATATTTATAATTCACGTGATATACTTCTTGATACTGTAAATATAGAAAATTCAACTAGATACGGTATATTTGTTAATGGTAGTACGGTTAATTTAAAGGATTGTTCTACTAAAGACAACAACAGTGGAATAATGATTACAAGATCAAGAACTCTTAGAGGAGATAAAGATATAGATTCGCGTGTAGAAGTAATTGGTTCTATAAAACAAGAAGAGTCTAATATAAATGTTGGAGTTACTAACTTAGAGATGCTTGATGGACATTTCCAAAAAAATGAGTTTATTGTACCTAATGGTATATATAATAAATACGAAAATGATATGGAAGAAAAAGTTCTAAGTGAGTATTATCTTAATTTATTTGGAATAACAGGAGAAGAGCGTAATAAAAAGTATAAAGAGCAGACAACTGACTATATGATTATTCAAACAGTTATAAATGCTAAAGAAAATACTGAAGTTAAAAATCCTGATGGAACTTATGTTAGATTAGCTGGGGATGGAGTTACAGATGATACTGAAAACCTAAAGAAGCTTATAGAATATGCTGCTTCACATGGTAGAGAAATTTATTTCCCAGAAGGAATTTATAAAATAACAGACGATATTGATTTATCAACAATAAATCTTCCTGCATTATCAAACTTTACGTTAAGTGGTGATAAAGATGGACAAAGAAGAGACCATATAATATATTCTAAGGGATATAAGAACTTAAATATATATGGAAATTACTTCAAGGGTATGGAAAATGGAGCTGCTGGAGGATTAAAAATAAGAAATGGTGAAAATGCATATATAGGTTCAAATCATTTCTATGATGTACCAGTATTAACTTATATATATGGTGATTTAACTCAAGAAGAATGTATACTTTATAATACAACTATATATAATAACTTATTCCACCAAGTTACAAACTTTGGAGGACAAGGTACAGGAATATTATATTACCAAAGCTTTAGAGATGGAGATGACTTAAGTTTTAAAGTTACTAATGCTGATGGAACTACAGGAACAAATACATGGAATGATGCTTTTGGAGATGTTCAAAACTTCGTAATATATAAAAATCAGTTCTTAAGCGATGATAGAGATCAAATAACAATAAGTGGTAGAGCACAACAAGCATATAAGAATGGAAAATTTATAGCTTCTGGAAATACATATGTTGAAAAAGATATTACAGTTGGATATAATTCAGGCAATCTTACTTTAACAGAATCAACAGAAGATTATGCATTATCAAAAGTAAATGATGGATATTCAAAATACAAAGATGTAGAAATTCCATTAGCTCCTGCAACTGTTGATTATAAATATTTAAATGAAGAAATAAATAAAGCAAATTCATTCTATGATAAAATAGTTAATGAAAATCTAATTGGTATTTTAGGTGGACAATATCCAGAAGAGGCTGTTAATGAATTAAAAGATTTAATTTCAGAAACTGAAGAATTAATTAAAACAAACTCATTAAATCAATGGGAGACCAATAGTAGATTAACACTTATTCAAGAAACTTTAGAAAAGTTAAAGGCAAGTGTAAATGATAAAGGTGAATCTCCTGTAGTTGATGAAATTACTAATATTACAATTGAAGTAGGAAATACTTTTGACCCAATGGATGGAATTGTAATTACAGATGATCGTGATACTATAGATGATTTGAAAGTTAATGTTGATTTAGGAAACTTTGACAACAATACTCCAGGTAAATATATAATTAAATATACTGTTGAAGATAGAGATGGAAATATTACTGTAGTAGAAAGAGAAGTTACTGTAATAGGTGAAGACGAAGCTAATAAGGATGAGTCTAATAAAGATGAGTCTAATAAAGATGAAATTAAATAATATTATATATTAACAAAATGAAAATTGTAATCTATTATATAGGTTACAATTTTCTTTAATTTACATTAATAATATAAATTAAAGTTTTGATAAGTTATATTATGAGAAAAATTTATAAATTATAAGATAAAAATGAGGGATTGTTTAATGAAAATATTTAAAAGTATAATTAATATAGTCTTAACTTTAATAATAGTTATAT
>ERZ857955.2390-NODE-2390-length-12300-cov-3.292283_pt1 | contig 12300 bp, 9 predicted proteins | sample MGYA00519956_ERZ857955 | MGnify/ENA primary metagenome ERZ857955 (study PRJEB31778, sample SAMEA3449378) | human gut metagenome | biome: human gut; feature: human-associated habitat; material: faeces | place: United Kingdom | collected 2010/2012 ...
TATCCACGCCCATGGTGTGAATGGTTTCGATGAAGCTGTCCCATTCGCCCATATCCTGCTGACCGTAGATGAACTGCAATACGTGCTCGGAGATGTAGGTGCAGATATCTGCTGCCACGGTGTTATACTGCTGGGACTGCTCGGTGTTCATCACAGCACCCAGGGGGTAGTCCATGGTGTGATCGCAGTCGTTTTCATAGATGTCCAGCGCATCCCACTGGGAGTCGGTGAACTCCGAGAAGCAGCGGCTGTAGTTGGACAGGAAGGGCATCCGGCTCCGGTTGGAGCTGGCAAACAGGTATGCCGCCTGGGCGTATTCCAGACCGTCGGGGTTGTGGAGCACCAGGTCGGTGAACTGAGGCTCGCCGTCTACCATCGTGTAGGAGACGCCTTCCTCACCGTAGTTCATGAGATAGTAGCCCTCGTCGGAGTACATATAGTCCACCAGCTGCATCAGAAGCTCAGGCTGCTGCGCCTTGGCGTTGATGCTCCAGGTGTTTGCGTCCATCAGGCAGGTGGCGGTGTTGCCGCAGACGTGCAGCGCCTCGTCCTCGGTTTTCCGGGGCATGGGGATCGCTACAGTCTCGGTGCCGATGACCATATTAGATACGGCGATGATCTCCGGGGGCTTTACGGTGACGGAATAGGAGCCGTTGAACAGCTCGGACAGGTCGCCGCGGTCCGTGCCCACGAAGTCGGGATAGATCAGACCTTCATTGTACCACTCCTTGACCAGTTCCACATACTCTTTGAAGCCCGGCTCCAGAACGCCCAGCTTGACAGTGCCGTCGTCCACATACCAGCCCTCCAGCGTATTGTTGCCCAGCGTGGTGTTGACGCCAAAGCCGGCGCCCAGCAGACCGTCGCCGCCGCTGTTGATCATCTCCAGGGTAGCGCCGGTATTCGCATAGATGGCGGAGAGCAGGTCATGGAACTGGTCATAGGTCTTGGGGATGTCCATGCCGGTAGCGTCCAGGAAGTCCTTGCGGACCATGTAGCCGCTGACATCGCCCACGTCCTGATAAATCTCCGGGAAAGCTACCATAGCGCCGGTGTCGGAGCTGGTGACGGTCTTCCTGGCTTCTACATACTGGCTGAGAATATAGCTGTAGTTGGGCATGTCAGGGAGATAGCCGGAGTAGTCCAGAAGGAAGGCATCCTTGTCCACTGCGTCATCAATGCTGCCGCTGTAATATGCCATGGCATCGGTGATGATATCCGTGAGATCATCGGCAGCGAAGAGCAGCTGGAATTTTTCACTGGCAGACTCCATGGTGGTCAGCGTGAAGTCAAACTGGATGCCGGTGCGCTCGGAGAGCAGCCGGAATACCGCCACATCCTGGGCGGGATCATCCACCAGCTCGCCAAAGGGCTCGCAGTACCAGATGGTGTAGGTGACAGGCTCCTTGGTCAGGGGGAGTGCCACCGGGGTGGGTGCAAACTGGGTGGTTTCCGCCGCGCTGTCCTCAGGGGTAGAGATTGGGGCAGAGTCTGCCGGAGCAGGCGCTGCTTCCGAAGCTGCGGGTGCCGGGGCAGCGGCGGAGGTTTCCTGGGTGGTTCCGCTGGAAGCGGAGGATGCGGAGGTCGTCTCACTGCCACATCCGGTCAGCAAGCTTAGAAGCATAGCCAAAACCAGAAGTGCGCTGAGAATGGGCATTCTTTTCATTGTACTTCTCCTTCCGTATTGCTGATTTGCAGGTTCCACTGCGTTGCTATTGCCATGATACCATAGCTGGCGGGAATAGAACAATAGCGAAGAATCATACTATTATTCCTTCAAAGGAATGATGGTTACAGCCGGTCCTTTCCAATAAACGGCGTATAGGTATTGTTGTTGTCCAGCGTCTCATAGGGCTCGGGCCAGGGGCAGGTGTTCTGGATGGGCATCAGGAACTCATATTCCTTGTGCAGCGGACCGGGATCGTCCAGCATCATATCTCTGGGACCGCCTGCATCCGGAGGAGGGCCCTCGGGAGCAGGACCAGAAGCATTGACGCCGTCGGGATGACCGGCAGAGTCGGCGTCCGGCGGAGGTGCGGCGGAATTTCGGTGGCTGGGATCGGTGGCAACTTGATATGCCTCCAGTCCCCAGTTTACATCGTCATAATTCCCCTGGAAATCCGGGCAGACCTGCTCATGGAGATACTTCCAGTGACCGTTTTCGTCACAGACAAAATCCGCACCATAGCGCTCCCACATGAAAATTGCACGGCGGCGCTGCTGGGGCTTCAGGTATTCATAGATGTTGCCGGGGGTCAGGAATGCGCCGCGGGCGGATTTACCGTCATCGGCAACCTCAATGATATCACTGGATAGATTGTGGACAGGGGAGAAGTTTAGCGGACGGGGGTCCATACCCATGACGTCCGGATATAGCTTATACAGCTTCATGTAGTTGGTAAAGGTGGGGATATCCCACTCGGTGACAGAGTTCAGATAGACCTTGTAGCCTCCTCTCCAACGACCAAAGCCGTGTGCCCAGGAGCAGTCGTCGGACAAATCCCAGATGTTGCTCCACTCCTCCACAGGCCAGTTCCGGGCATGGGTATAGGCATGGATTGCCTTGAGGTTCTCGATCTGCTGGCTGCCGTCGGCATTGTGGATCCGCTGGTGCAGGCTCAGATGGGTTTTCATCGCTTCATGACCTCCTTCTGATAGTTGGGATGCCCTTCCGGGGCAAGGCTGCCCGCCACGGTATATGTGTCATAAGGCAGGGGCATGGGCGGATAATTGTCCGAAAGGTTATACCGGGGATTGTGGACGGTCATGGGAATATCCGGCGCGCCAAACTCATCCCGGAAGGGATCGGGTCCGGTCAGGGGTTCCAGGGTGCCGGTCTTAAAGTCCGTTCCTGCTTCCACGAAGAAATCGCTGCACACCACCAGATGCCAGATTTTCCAGTCTCCGTTTTCCTTTACAAAGTCGGCAGACATGTTGTCCATGGTCCAATAGGCTTTGGCGGTGCCGTCTGCCTGCATGATCGTCTCCTGACCGGCGGAATACCACAGCCCACGGGCGGTTTTTCCGTCTCCTGCGATATAGAGCATGGGGGTTGTGACCGTATGGAATGCGGTGCAGCCCCAGCCAAGGTTTTGATTGTCAACGGTGACTGCGGGATTATTTTCGTGAATGGCAGTCAGCTCGGCATACTGCTTTTTGCTGTGCTCCAGCACATAGTAGTTTGCAATGGAGTCCATTCCTACATAGTAGCCCCAGTTGCGGCCGTAGGAGGCGCTGGAACGGTATTCCCGGGAGGATACCCACAGCTCATCCAGCTCACGGCGGCGCTGGTTGTTTGCATAGTAGAAGGCACGACGCGCCATGAGCTTTTTGATGGCTTCCTTATCCATAATGCGGACGATCAGCTCGTCGTCGGTAAACTGCTTTTCTTCGTAGTAATTCATACCGCTGCCTCCTTTCGATAGCCATAGGAATCGGTTTCACTGAGCGTCTCATAGGGAACTGGCGGCTCCGGCAGGGGAGCAAAGGGACGACCGGGATAATAGCTCTCCCGCAGCACCTCCGGCACCGTAGGCTCCGGAGCAGCAAAGGGCTTGGCGCCCGCAAACTCCGGCAGCTCCGGGAAGGGCTCGGGGGTAGGATTGCCCCAGCTTCTGCCGCCGGGCACATGGATATCCGTCAGATTCAGCATGTGGAGAATTTTCCACTGTCCTTCCTCCCGGACAAAATCACAGGCGTAGATTCCCAGCTTCCAGAAAGCCAGGGGACCCTGGGGTGTCAGATCATTATAGGTGCCCCGAGAATACCAGATGCCCCGGGCGCTTTCACCGTCGCCTGCAATCTCAATGACTGCGGTATCCATGGGCTTTACATCCATGGAGCCTGCGCCGAACTGCTCCTGTTCCGTCAGCTTTTCCATCCGATCCGGAAAGGCTTTTTTCAGAAACTCAGTTGCCTCGGCGGTGTGCCGGTAAACGGCATCATAATAGCCGCTCACGGCGTCCTGCCCCAGATACCAGCCCTGATTGATGCCCAGGCAGATATCCGCCCGGGAAGACCAGAACCGGGAGAGCATCTGATCCTCCTGCTTGAGCAGCATGGTATAGCAGACCTTTCCCATGAGGTTTTTCAGGTCCCGCTGATCTTCAAATATGCCGACCAACTGTTCACTTGTGTATGCTTTCATCACTCAGCCTCACTTTCTGCGGGGATTACCCAATACGATAAGCTTAGTGTAAAAGCCCGCAGGGAAAAAGTAAATACGATCCGGGGAGATGATCAGTTTTACAGGAAAATGAGATAAATAAAAAGCAGCCCAACCATGGGCTGCTTTTGCTTATGGTTCCCGGAGCTTCCGGTGCTTGGTTCGATACTGCCCCGGAGAAATTCCTTCCAAACGGCAGAAGGCACGGTTCATTGTGGCAAGGCTCACGTAGCCTGCATCCAGAGAAATTTCACGAATGGGCTTTTTGGTATCCAGAAGCTGCTTCTTGATATAAGCCACCCGGCGCTGGTGGATATAGTTCGGAATGGTTTCCTGAAAATAGCTCCGAAATGCTGCAGAGAGCTTTTCCTCCGTCATGCCAAAGTTCTCGGCAATGGTGGGGATCGACAGCATTGCGTCTGTCAGATTTCCGTCAATATACGCTGCCACCCGCCCCATTTGCGCTCCATGACGCAGCTGCTTCCGCTCCGCTGCATAGTCATAGATCTCGTCCAGCTTTCTGTGGAACGTATCCCGCAGCAGCGCCTCGTTGTCGGCTTCAATGACCTCCTGAAGCAGATGGAATTCCTGGACGAAGAGCCGATCAATGAGATCCGCACCCACCAGAGTCAATTCCAGAGCGTGGCAGAATCGCAGCGTCCGCATATGCACTCCGGAAACCCGCGGAAAACGATCCACCATATAATCCAGTGTTTCGTCCAGGGTTCGGTGGCCGCGGCTTCGGTCATCCATTATCATAGCATTGCAGATCCGCTGGGACAGCGTGCCGAATATATCCTCGTCCCGATCCTGACGGAATGCAATGCCGTAAAGAGAGAAGTCTCTGGGCTGCACAATGACTTCAATGGGCTTTGTCAGGAATCGCTCAAACTGAAGGGCTTCCTGATTTTCGTCACAGGCTCTGCTGATGTCCGACAAGCTGCCATAACAGTTGCTGATTGCTGCGTGGGGCTTTCGCTCAGTTGGATCGCGGCATACCAGGCTGTGGAGCCCGTCATAAAGCCGCCTTGTTGCTGACTGGTTTTTGGTGGACACGATTCCCTGAATTCGACCATTCACATAGTAGAACAGTCCCGTTTCTTCCACAAAGGATGGAAGAAGTCTGCGCATATCTGAGGCAAAGGCTCTGGCTCCATCCAGGAGAAACGGAATCTCTATCGGACTGGGCGTGAGACTGACCACCCGAATTGGCGGCTCCGGCAAGCGAATGCCCAGCTGTTTCAGCTCCTGGAAAAAGGGGGCGGAAACGCCATCGGAATGGGTAAACAGCTCATCTACCGCATCTCTGGCGACCACCGGGTTCGGAATCTCTGCTTCCAGTCCGCCGGTATAAAAGATACATTCAGACAGCTCCACTGCTTTTCGCCCCCATCTTTTGTTTTCCATATTATCATTATAGCCAATTGCAGGAGAAATGTAAATTCCTTTTGTACGGGCTTGGGGGGAGCGGATGACGACCACCGGACAGGAGAATGTACACTTCTCACACCCTGTCATAATGCACATGCTAAAGAAAAATGTTCGTGACTTTTGACAGGGAATTTGTTGCGCACAAAGCTATAATGAAATTAGGCACAGGGAAACGCCTGGACAGCGTTCCCGATGCATTGTCCATTTCCGACCCTGATCTGGATTTGCTAGCGATCCCGAAAAAGGCATTCGGTCACATAAAGGAGAATTACTAAGTCCTCCCGCTTCCTGAAAGAAAGAAGGTTATATGATGTCTACTTATTACTATCTCCCCACCCGCAACGTTTTTGGCGCAGGCTCCGTAGAGGAAGTTGGCGCACTGATGGACAGCCTCGGCGGAAAGCGCACCATGATCGTGACCGACAGCTTCCTTGCAACCCATCCCATGACTGCGCGGATTCAGAATATTTTAAAGCAGTCCGGAATTGAATCTGCGGTATTTGGGGGTGCAGAGCCCAATCCCAAGGATACCAATGTGGAGGCTGGTCTTGTCTTCTATCAGGCGCATGACTGCGACAGCATGATTTCTCTGGGCGGCGGATCCTCCCACGACTGCGCCAAGGCGATTGCGATTGTTGCCACCAACGGCGGTAAGATTCAGAATTATGAGGGCGTCAACAAGCTGCATACGGATGTTCCGCCGCTGCTTGCCATCAATACCACCGCAGGTACCGCATCGGAAATCACCCGGTTCTGCATTATCACAGATACCGCCCGGAAGGTAAAAATGTGCATCATCGACTGGCGCGTGACCCCCAAGGTGGCAGTGAACGACGCCGAGCTGCATAAGGGCATGCCTGCATCCCTCACTGCCGCCACCGGCATGGATGCACTGACCCACGCCATTGAGGCTTACGTTTCCACCGATGCAAATCCCTTGACCGATGCGGCTGCCTTGAAGGCAATGGAGATGATTGGTCATTATCTTCCCAAGGCGGTAGCCAACGGCGATTACATGAAGGCACGGGACAAGATGGCGTATGCCCAGTACCTTGCGGGCATTGCCTTTAACAATGCGTCCTTGGGCTATGTTCATGCCATGGCGCATCAGTTGGGCGGATTTTACGACCTGCCCCACGGTGTCTGCAATGCGCTGCTGCTTCCCTATGTGGAGCGGTTCAATATCATCGGCAATTATGACCGAATTGTGGAAATCGGTCAGGCAATGAACATTGACGAGCATTTCAGCACCGGACTGTATCCGGACAAGGCAATGGCGGTGATCGGCGGAATCAAGAGCTTTGCGGATTTTGTAGGCATCCCTGCAAATCTGAAGGTGCTGGGCGTCAAGCCGGAGGACTTTGAGATTATGGCAGGGAACGCCATGAAGGACGCCTGCGCTGTCACCAATCCCAGAAAGGCAAAGAAAGACCAGATTATTGAGATTTATCGGCAGGCATACGAGGGCGAACTGTAAACACGGAACAATAAAGAACACCTACCGCATCCCCACAAAAGGCGGATGCGGTAGGTGTTTTTTATGCGAGTCCTGCTTTTTGCTAAGACAGTCAATGGCAATGTATTATAATGACGCGGAAGGGCTGCGGGCTTATCGGATTGACTCAGCAGCAGGAGATGTTCGTTACTTCTGCCATTGTGCCAGTTCTGCCTGTTTTCTCCGGTATGAGCCTTTCAGCAAACTGAGGAAATGACGCTCTGCGTCGCTCATATGCTTGTCCTTGGGATAAGCAACATAGATCCTTCGCTGAAAAACATTGGGGATAATGCGTGCAGGAGGCGTTAGCTGCCTGGTATCGGCTTCCGGACGCTCATGATAAACAATGCTGGACGGAATAAACATCATGCTGTGCATCAGGTTTTTAAAGCGTCCTGCAGCCTGATGGTTATTACTGGACAGCTGAAGCGTTAAATGAATATGGTTGTCGCGACAAATGTTCTCAATTTCCTTCCAGCTGAAGGAGACTTCGTTGCAAATACATGACATGCCGTTGAGCTCGGATAATTGAACGGATTCTCGCTGAAACAGCGGGTTGCCTTCCGCGGCAGAGAGAAAAACCTCCTCGGTAAACAGGTGATCGCAGTGAATGCCCACATGGTCATCGGGATTTGGAATTACGGCAAAGTCGGCTTTTCCAGCAAGAAGTTCCCGAAAAGCCTGGTCGGGAGGAAGAATTTCCAGGTTCGTGCGAATGTCTGGAAAATCATGATGAAATGCCTCCACAAGGGTTAAATCCAGATCTTCAAAGCTGTAAACAATAGATAGTATGGGGCTTTCCTGGTTCGCTGCGATTCGTGCCATTTCCAGACCACGTTCCAGATGGACAAGGGCTTCGTCCAGTTCCTTGAGGAAAACGGAGCCGGCTTTGGTTGGAAAAACGCCATCCTGCTTCCGTTCCAGCAACGGAGTGCCAACCTCATCCTCTAACCGCTTAATGCATCGACTCATGGCAGGCTGCGTGATATATAGCTCCTCTGCTGCCTTTGAAATGCTATTCTTTTGTGCAGCTCTCCGAAAGTATTGCAGTTGCTTCAGCTCCATTTGAACCCTCTTTTCCTGTGCGCTGCTCCGTTTTCGGTGAAGGAAAGACGAATCACCCGCCATGCTATTATATCATAATTACTTTGATTTGAGAATGCTGGCGCCAACATATATTTCACTGCTTTTACGAAAACCGGAACGGGGCATATTCTCCGCTGAAGACCATGAACCAATCCATTGCCGCAGCAATTTTTGGATGGAATCCATAAATCTGCGGTGGGAACTTTGGCGAAAGCGCGTGCAGATTCCATGGATTGCACAATCCGCATTTCGGAGGTTCGGTTATTTCACGGGCTGTTTTTTCGACTTTCCTTCCATATAATCCTCTCATACAACAAAAAGGAGGAACAAGTTATGAAATGGAAATCACTACTTTCGGTAGTGCTGGCAATGGCGTGCACGCTGACGCTGCTTTCAGGCTGCGGAGGAGAAACCGTAAAATCCGAACAGGCAGCGTCTGCACCAGCGGCGGTGACAGAGACTGCCGCAGAGGCGCCGCAGCAGAAATCCGCAGCGGAGGTGCAAAGCGCGGCGGAGGAAGCCGAAAGCGTGGAAGAGACGCTCTGGGTGGTGTCCGAGGAGCCGGATGAGCTTACCATGTTTGTCTGTATTCCGGACCACATTAAGCAGTACATCAACAAGATGGAGGATTTGGACGGATTTACGGAGGCGGAGAAGCTGACCAACGTGCATGTATCCTTCAGCACCGCAAGCAATGAGACACTGGCGGATCAGTTCGGACTGATGGTGGCATCCGGGGATTATCCGGATCTGTGCAGCAATGTGACCACCAATTATGGCGGCGGTTTGAATAAGGCGCTGGCAGACGGATTCATTGTAGATCTTACAGATGAAATGACGGAAAATGCCCCCGATTATCTGAGCTTCATCTCTGAGGAGAATGAAATTCACAAATCTGTGGTCAATGACGATGGACGGTATCTGGCAATCTACCAGGTGGCATCGGGAGCAGTTGTTAGTCAGGGCTGGGTCATTCGTACAGACTATCTGGAGCAGGTGGGAATGGACATGCCCAAGACCATCGATCAGTGGGAAGCGGTGCTGACCGCATTCCGGGATCAGCTGGGGCTGAGCGATCCGATGCTGCTCCGTCCCAATCTTGAGAGTATTGCCAGCGCATGGAGCGTGGCGGATTATATGGCGGAAGCGTCCAATCCCATGAATTATGCAACCTGGCTTTACAATGAGAACGGTACGGTCAAGTCGGTATTCCTGGAGGATGGCTATCGGACCTTCCTGGAAAAGCTGGCGCAGTGGTATGATACCGGGCTGGTCAACCGGGATTTTGTGTCCAGAGGCGGCGAACGGGATAATGCTTATAAAAGCGTTTATTACAGCGGTCAGGCGGGCATTTTCTATTGCAATAACCTCTCGGATATGGACCTCCAAAACTTTGAAGGGGATCAGGTTTCTCTGAGCCCAATGCCCTATCCTGTATTAAAGGAAGGCAACGTCAACCAGTTTGGCGCAAAACGGGATCGTATCCGCAATGCCTCTATCTCCGTAACCACCGGCTGTGAGAATGTGCCCCTGGCGTTGAGATGGCTGAACTTCTGGTTTACTGAGGACGGCGTCAAGCTTGCCAACTATGGCATTGAGGGAAAGTCCTGGGAATATGGTTCCGATGGAAAATGGACTTATACCGATTTGGTCTTGAACAATCCGGACGGTATGTCGGAGTTTGAAGCCCGCTCGCTGTTCTCCTTGGCGGACACCATGCCCACCAAGCTGGATCCCACCCGGGAAACCACAGGCTATGGAGATTGGGAGTGGGACTGCGTTGACACCTGGGCAAACAGTTCCACGGCAGCCTACCGCATTCCCTCCGCAGTGGCGCTGGATGAGGAGGAGTCCGAAACTTACAATGCCTATGCCACGGATATTGAAACCTATGCGATGGAAAATCTTCTGAAGTTTGTAACTGGAGAGCAGGATATATCTTCCCAGTATGAGGAGTTCCAGAACGTATGCAGAGAGCTGGGAACGGAAGAATGCATTGCAGCCTATCAGGGCGCAGTGACCAGATTTAACAACCGGTAAGGAGAACCATTCATGAACGCAAACTTTTCTCATTTGAATCAGCCGCTGGTACTCAAAAATGCGCTGATTAAAAATCGACTGTTTTTCCCCAATGCGCTGCCCAAAACCCAACAGGGACCGGAATGCTTTCCCGCGGACCCGATCATCAGCTTTTACAGCGGCATCGCAAAGAATGGCGCAGCGGTAATCTGCTACGCCGATATGAGCAACGACAAGCAGCGTGAGGCGTTTAACTGGGACGAGCAGCATTTTCCCATGTACGACGTCAGTAATCCCAGCGTGGAGAACTATATTTCTCAGGTGGCGGATTGCGTCCACTATTACGGCTCAAAAATTATTGTGGAAGTTTCTGCGGGAAACCGGATGGAGGACGTAGACGTGGTGGATGGCGCTGCCGACGATTTGCCGCCCAAGGAGCTGGACCATGAGGTACATATCGCGGAGATGAAGCCGCAGCGCCGGGCAATGACCGAGCAGGACATGGAGGCGCACATTCAGATTGCTGTGGATAAGGCGCTATACTATCAGAGAATGGGCTTTGATGGCGGTTACCTGGGACTTTTTCAGGGTAAATACGGAAATTTTCTATCCGGCGAAAAGAATACCCGGACCGATGCCTATGGCGGCAGCCTGGAAAACCGGGCAAGATTCCCGCTGCGTGTGCTTCAGCGCATTCGTGCGGCAGTTGGACCGGAGTTTATGCTGGTGCTGGACATCAACCGATTCTCAAAGGGCTTGACCTTTGAGGATGCTGTGGCATTTACAAAGCTGGCAGAGCCCTATGTGGACCTGATTCATTTGCGGGTCCATCAGGTACAGACGGCATTTGAGGGAACGGAGGAGGAGTATCTGCACCCAAAGAATCTGGAATGTGCCAAGCAGATCAAGGCGGCGGGCATCCGGATTCCCATTGCGGCATGGACCGGCTATCAGGAACTGGCGCAGATGGAAAAGGTGCTGGAATCAGGGACGATCGATATGATTGCAGCCGGAAGATTCCAGCTGTGCAATCCGGGACTGGGTGCGGCACTGAGCTGCGGGGAAGAAGGGCAACTGCTTCCGTGTCTTCTGTGCAACAAATGCCACGGAGACACCCTGAAGGGACCGTGGCTGGCGCGATGCTCCATTAATCCCCTGGTTGGATTGGCAGCACGGGTGAATCGTATGGTGGAGCCTGTGACGGGAAAAAAGCACGTTGCGGTGGTAGGCGGCGGACCTGCGGGCATGGCGGCGGCAATGTACCTCCGGCAGCGGGGGCATGCTGTGGATCTCTATGAAAAATCCGCGCATCTGGGCGGTCAAATCCAGACGGCACGCTATCCGGCGTTCAAATGGCCGTTGAAGCGGTTTTTGGCGCGGATGGAGGAGATTACCCGGAGCGGGGACACCAGAGTTTATCTGGAGACGGAAGCAACCGGAGAAGCGCTGCGGGAAAAAGGGTATGACGCGGTTGTGGTAGCCATTGGCTCGGCATCCAAACGCCCCAAGGTTGCCGGTGCAGACAGTCCCGATGTCTGGCTTCCCATCCAGGTCTATGGACATGAACAGAAGCTGGGCAAGCATGTGGTGTGCATTGGCGGCTCTGAAACCTCTGCGGAAACTGCGCTTTATCTGGCGCAAAAGGGACACCGGGTTACACTGGTTACGCGGAAAAAGCGGATTGCATCCGATGCAAACCCCATTCACTATGTGGATCAGTTCCGCGCCGCCTGCCGTCAGAATGAGAATCTGACCATTTTGGAGCAGACGGAAACAAGAAGTATAACCCCCGGACAGGTCGTAATTGTGAGAAATGGCATGGAGGAAACCATTGCCTGCGATACCGTTGTGGCAGCCGGCGGCATGGAGCCCAAACGCCGGGAGGCGGCAGGCTTTGCCGGCAGCGCACCACAGGTGTTCTATATTGGCGACTGTGTGGAAGCAAAGAACGTTGCCTATTGCATGCGCACTGCGTTTTCTGCGGCAAGCCAAATCTAAGGCAACACCGCTGCCGATTTGTGCAGTATTGCCCTAAAAACAAATGAGCGGCAGTAACCGGTTTTCCCGGTTACTGCCGCTCAAGGATTGCCCACTGTGTGGATCA
>ERZ857955.2391-NODE-2391-length-12299-cov-2.475253_pt1 | contig 12299 bp, 11 predicted proteins | sample MGYA00519956_ERZ857955 | MGnify/ENA primary metagenome ERZ857955 (study PRJEB31778, sample SAMEA3449378) | human gut metagenome | biome: human gut; feature: human-associated habitat; material: faeces | place: United Kingdom | collected 2010/2012 ...
CAACTGCGGCGTTCCGAAAAGCGGCTCCGATGTTGAACTCATCATAATCCTCCAGAAAAGAACCGTCAACGATGCCGACAATATCGCGCCGGTTATCTTGACAAGCTGGATCAGGAACTGGAAAGCAGAGGGCTACGCTTTGTTCGGTACGCAGATGACTGCAATATTTTCGTAAAAAGCGAAATGGCCGCAGATAGGGTGATGAAGTCGGTGATGAGCTGGCTGGAACGGAAGCTGTTTCTAAAGGTCAGTGCAGAGAAAACCAAGGTAGTGCGGCCAACCAAGAGTGCCTTTCTGGGATTTACATTCTGGGGAAGCAAGGACGGTTGGAAGTGCAAGCCAGCACAGGATCGAAAGAAGAAGCTGTACGCCAAGATTCGGAAATGGCTCAGACGGAAGAACGCGGTGGCGCGCCCACTGAATGTGACGTTCACCAAACTCAACCAGATTATCCGAGGCTGGATCAACTATTTCCGAATCGGCAGCATGAAAGGATTTCTTGAGAAGTTCTCGCAATGGATGCGGCACAAAGTGCGGATAGTCATCCTGAAACAATGGAAAAAGCCGAGGACGATATACAGAAACCTGATGAAGCTGAACAAGTACACCCATGCGAACCTAAGTGACGAAAGTATATTCAAGGTTGCCATTTCTCGCCTTGGGTGGTACAGAAGGTGTGGGGGAGATGTAGTAAATTATCTGCTGTCCCCAAAAGTTCTGGCCATAGCGCAAAAGGACCGACCGGGGCTGGTCGATCCTCTTGCCTATTATCTGAGTAGGATGCAGTAACATCTGCAGTTACGTAGCGCCGTATACGAGACCCGTACGTACGGTGCAATGGGAGGTGCGGGGGCTATCGCCCCCCATCTACCCTATTCCCGCTTGGCTGACATTCTGGCACTGTTGCCGAAAAGTTGATTCCCGCCTGTAGGCGGCATATGGGGACCGGGAACTCCCGGAAAGCGGCCGGAAATGTACATTTCGGCGATGCTTGCGACAATAAAGACAGCCGTAAGCAAGGCAAGGACCTTGTCTTGTATTGCTGCTCTTGTCTAAGCTACAATGAGAGGAGAATCGGCCTGACGACGCGATGCTAGAGCTTCCACGCTCGTACGCGCAAACTGTCAGCCGGCCTCTCATTGTGGCGTTCGATTTACGCAGGTTGAATCATCGGAGTTCCGTACATTCGTGTCACTACGCAAGCTGAATCGGCAATGAGCAGCGGCGGTCACCGATTCTAAAAATTTAATAGGAGGTCTGGTTATGAATCGCTCAGTCATCACAGCGGTAGGAATCGATGTTTCCAAGGGGAAGAGCATGGTTGCAGTACGGAGGCCTGGTGGAGAAATCGTACTCATGCCCTTTCAGGTCCAGCACAATGCCGGCGACTTAAAATCGTTAGCTGCCACGCTGAAGCGCATTGGCGGAGATATCCGTATCGTCATGGAGCATACACTACTCGCATATACTATCCGCTACTTTACGGGAGTATTGTCTCATATCTACGGGCGCACCGCTAGTCGCTGTTCGTTTTGACGCTTACGGCCTGCCACAATCTTCAGCTTGTGCCGCGGACCGTCCAGGGGCGCCGCATGCACAGGAACATGCCCCTTTCCGAAGCGGCCGTGATGGACCAGGCGAACACCATCCTGTACTTTTCCAGCGATGAGGCCCGGGCGGTCACGGGCCAGGCACTTATCGTTGACCACGGAACCACCCTGTAAGACGAAGCAAAAACCCACGGTCAGAGCCTCAAAAAAGGTTCTAACCGTGGGTTTCCCCTTGGCCGGAGAGAATCGTCATTCCTCATTGGCCCGCAGCCGCTCCGGCGATTCGCGGGACTGCATTTGACACTTTTTTTATGGATTGCTATAATGAAACTACTTACAGCAACTGCTTGCAGATCGCTTTTCCCGCCAGCCGTCCGCTATTCAAGGCAAAGGACGATGTGTTGCCGCAAAGATAGAAGGGGTAACTGTTTCCGTAGATCGTATTGGCATCATTCCCTGCACAGTACAGCCCCGGAATAGGATCCTCTTGATCGTTCAAGACTTGCGCCTTGTGGTTGATCTTCACGCCGCCCAGACCGCCGTAGGTGTCGCAAAAGAATCTGGCGCCGTAGTATTTCGGCCCTCTGATTGGATGCAGGAACTTGGGGGATTTGTGAAAAATGGGGTCTTCCCGGTTTTCACACATAGCATTGTACTCCGCAAGGGTCTCCTTCAGTGCGTCCAGGGGGATATTTGCCTGGGCTGCAAATTCCTCCAAGGTGTCCGCCATAAAGAAGTCTGCACAGCCCTCCGCTCTGGCCTGAGCAATGATCTCTTCCATCGGGATCCCGTTGAACCGCTCAAAGGGCTCCGGTTCCCGGGGAGGCGCGTTGGGATCGGGATTGCTGTCCATGGGAGGACCAGAGGGATGGAGCCGCTGATCTTCCAGATACTGCTGGTACATTGCCTCGTCCAACAGAGAAACAGCGCAACCTTGGTACTGGGCATGAACGGCATTTCCGGTATACCCGGGATTTGTACACAGGTCCTCCCGCATGAAGCGCTGTCCCTTCTGGTTTACCATCAGATTGACCGGTTGGCGCAGGCAGGCCAGTGCAGGGGCAGTTCCCAGCGGACCACCGTAGCCCTTGGTCAGGCCTACATAGGTATCCATCATCATTGGGGCTTTCTGTCCTCCTACGGCCCAGATCATTTTCAGTCCATCTCCGCAGGTCTCGGACATATCAAAGGTGTACATGATGTCCTGATCCATGGTATAGCCAGCATCGTGGACCATTTCCGGGCTGCCGGAGAAGCCGCCTGTGGCGACCACCACGGCTCTGGCAGATACGGAGAAGGGACCGCCGGCGCGGTCTGTGCCAGACAAGCCCACAACAGCGCCATCCTGTACGGTCAGCTCCTGCACAGTGCTTTCCAGGTGGAATACGACGCCGCAGGCGTTTGCACGCTCGGTCAGTACCTCGGCAATGTTTTTGCCTTTGTGATTAAAATTGTGCTGGGTCTGTTTTCCGCCTTTATAATAAGCGCTGACAGATTCAAACTTGATCCCCATGGATTCCAGCCAGTCGATGGTGTCTGCGGACAGGTTGATATATTCAGAGACCAGTCTGGCGTTCGTGGTCCAATGGGTGAATTCCATCATATAGTTAAAGGCCTGCTCTTTGCTGAGGTCCACAAAGGACCGTTCCTGGAGGCTGCTTTCCACCGCAAAGGGGCCGATACCGCCATTGCGGAGGCCTCCGGTTTTATTCCGCTTGTCGAATACTGCTACGGATAGACCCTGGCTGGACGCCTCAACGGCCGCAGCCAGTCCCGCGGGACCAGCGCCAATAATGGCAACATCACAGTTTATTTTGTTCATTGAAATCAACTCCTAAAGAGAAATGGGAATGGAGGTATGCCAGATGTACATGAAAGAACATCCGGAGGGACGGCAGGCACATGATGCCTTTATGGCTGAGCAGCTGTTTGGCAGCTGCATGGACAGAGATGAGGTTCAAAGAGCCTTTCGGAAAATGAGTATTCCAGCGGAAAACCGGTGCTTTTATGTCTCCGTTCTGACGCCGGTTAATCTGTTAGAATGTGCAAGACGGGAAAACCTTGGCCGGTATGACATGTTGCACCTGGCGGCAACCGAGGTGGGGCGCTGCTGCGGTGAATTGGCAACCGATGATTTCTGGATCCTGAGCGGTGCGCTTCCATCGGAGGTTGTAGTGCTGTTTTCTGTTTGTGTGGAGCTGTTCTACCGTGACCGCAGAGCCTTGGAGCAGCAGATTACCGGCACGCTGCAAAGGGTCATGGAGACCTGCAATATATCCGGAGTTTGCTGGCGTGCGTATACCAGCCATCCCACACTGGAATTCGAACTACTCTCTCAGACCTTTGACCAGGCCCGAGAGCTGATGGCGGCAGCTGTCATGCTAGGCCTTACCGATCAGAATATCAGCTATGAAGACCTGTGCGCGCCTGGGGCAGAGATCTATACGCCGGAGTATATGCGAACCATCCAGCAACAGGAGGGACGCTTTTGGGGCGCCCTGTCCAGAAATGACTTTAGAAAGGCTCAGTCCGTACTGCATGAAATCATCGCCGTTCAGTTCCAGCTGGGCCGTATGAACATCCAATGTGCATCGGCCATGTTCTATGCCTTGCTGAATAAGGTGCGCTGCGCCATTGACTGCATGCGCCTGCTGGCAGGCCCGGAAGCCTTTGAGGCATTTGAAACGGCCCCCAGGATCCTGTACCGGAAATCGCTCAAGGAGGTAGAGGAGCAGATCGACGTGATTTTTGACACCTTCTATCACGATGAGAGCAATTCCGCATTGCCTCCACCGTGGCTGACAAAACTGTCCGAGTACATCAACGTCAATTTCTGCGACCCCAGCCTCAATATCGCCACGGCCGCAGACCATTTCGGCCTGAATCCGGCCTATGCGTCCAGAATTTACAAGAGGTTCTTCGGGCACAGCATTCTGGAGAAGATCAATCTGCTGCGGATCGAACGGGCAAAACAGCAGATGCTGGAAAACTGCCTGCTGAAGGACATTGCCATAGCGGTGGGCTATGACAATCCGCAGCGAATGAACCGGGCGTTTCAAAAGTATACTGGCCTGACACCAAAGGAATTTATGGAACAGCACCAAACCCTGGACTTTTGAGAAGGCTCCTGCGAATGCGGGAGCCTTCTATTTGCACTTACTGCGCTGCAAGATAGGTATCCACTGCATTCTGCCAGCACTCTACGCATGCTGCGATATCCATGGCTTCGATGTCAGCGACATAAGCGTCGAACTCATCCAGGGAGCGGGCGCCCGTGATGAATTTTGCGATATTCTCGCTTACATAAGTCTGAATGTTGGAGTATTTTCCTGCATAGATCTCGGCGTCCAGGGCGCTAAGCTGTGCAGCCGCGGGGATGGACATGAGGTTGTCCACATCAATGGTGGACATCCAGATGTCGCCTGCCTCTTGCGCAGATGCGGGGTATGTGGAATTGAATCTGTCCTCATAGAGATAGCCGACGCCGGTCTGAATGGCATACAGGTTGCAGGCTACGATCGTTCCCAGACCATCGGGGTTGTTGCCGATCAGGTCTGTGAAAACGGGATTGCCGTTGCCGTCATACTCAAAGGTCTCGCCTTCTACGCCATAGCTGTAGATCAGGGAGCCCTCCTCGCTGAAGGCGAAGTCCACCCATTTTGCCACGGTCTCGATATTCTTGCAGGTCGCGGAGATGGACAGGGAATTGGATTCCACGGTGCTACCGCTGTAGTTGCCCAGCCGGTTCAGGTCACCCTCATTCATGACGGCGTCCTGAATGGCGACACTGTCAAATCCTTCGTCAATCGCGGAGGCGACATGCTCGCTCATGATCTGGCTCATGTGGTACCAGAGGCCGGTGCTGCCGTCGGTCACATCACCGGCGGAGACCTGGATGTCACTGTTGTTAAGGTAATCGGGGGAGATCAGCCCTTCGTTGTACCAGGAGTGCATCATGGTCAGATAGTCCTTAAAAGCAGGCTGAATGGGGCCGTAGGCCACAACACCGTTGTCCTGATAGTAAGCGCCAGTAGAGCTGGTCACATCGGTATAGGCTGCGACGCCATAGCCAGCTGTCAGATAGTTGCCGCTGGGAACGCCGTTGGGTCCCAGGAAAAGTGCACTGGTGGCACCCTTTTCATTCTTGAAAAGGGTCAGCATTTCGTGGTAATCATCGTAGGTGACAATATCCTTGGAATCGATGCCCAAATCGTCCAGCCAGTCTTTTCTGACAATGGGGCCTATACCCGGCTTCATGGGATTGCGGTTGAGGGTGAAGATCTCGCCAATATTGCCGTCGCTCATGAGGACCTGACCGTAGACGTCTGGGTCAGAGATCCGGTAAGCATAGTTGGGCATATATTCGTCGATCACATCCGTCAGTTCCATGAATACGCCATCTTCGACCGCTTTAATGGCGCCGCCCGCGTAATAGCGGCTGCCCCAAACCATGATGTCGGCGTAATCTCCGGAAGCGACCATCAGATTGAACTTCTGATCGGTCTCATCCGTGACTGCCCAGAAATCCAAATGAACATTTGTCAGTTCCTCCAGAAGCTGATAGGTGATATTGTCGTTCATTGTGTTGAGGTAGCTTGCCACCATGGGGCTCATCTCGAACCAGTAGCTGATGGTCTCTGTTTCCTCGCAGATCGGGAGTTGGAAGGCGTCAGGGGCCTCAGTCGCATCAGCCGCCGCGGCATCAGATGCCTCAGCGTCGGCAGGCTGTTCCGCTTCCACCGGCGCGTCGGCTTCCGGAGCGTCCGCTTCGGGGACGTCAGCGGCAGGTTCACTTGCAGAAGCCTCCACAGAGACTTCCGGCGCGGGAGTTTCCGCGGACTGTCCAAAACCGCAGGCAGAAAGCATGGAACAAAGCAGCATCAGACAAAGGGCCAGGGCAAGTAGACGACGGGATGGATACATTTTCATACATATTGCTCCTTTTTCCTTTTAGATTCATGAACGTTCATAGTTATATCATAGGAAATTCTCTTGGAAGATACAACAAATATTTTTGTATTTTAATCGTCGTTTTCGTACATAACGTACATTTTTTGCAGAGGTCGATGGCCCCACAATGATTTCGAGCATAACATTTTCGTTATGGTAGATTTTTTATTCAGCATTTCACAAGCGTTTCCGCAGATGATATATTAAAAATGAAAAGGATTTGGCCAAATCCATTTGTGTTCTTATACGATTATAGAAAGGATGAATGTTATGCAAAAAAAGTTGTGTATATTCGGCCTATGCCTGAGCCTGCTGATTTCCCTGCTTGCCGGCTGCGGAGGTTCCACCGAGGGTACCGCCAGTGCAGAACAGGTTTCCGCAGAGACATCTGCGGAGGTATCTGCCCCTGAGGAACCCGATGCCGCGCCAGAGCCGGTCGAGGCGGAAAGTGCGCTGGAAGCCTCGGTGGAGGAACCTTCCGCCGAGGATCAGGCTCCGGCAGAAAATGAGACCATTACATATTTCCCGGTGGATGAGAGCGTTGAGATTTCTGTTTGGATGGCGTATCCGCCCATCTTTGGTGGGATCGCGGATAATGGCCCTGCCGATTTCAGCGTATATCAGGAACTCCAGGCAAGGACGAATGTTACGCTGACCTTTGACTCCTGTTCGTTCATCGGGGCGAACGAAGCCTTTAACCTGATGGTTGCATCCGGCGATTATGATGACATTCTCTGGAGCCTCGCTTCGTATTACACAAACGGGTACGATGCGGCCATCAACAGTGACGTTATCATTGATTTGACAGAGTATATTGAGGCATACATGCCCAATTACTCGGCGTATCTGGACAAGGATCCCGCAACCTATCGAAACTCTGTTATCACCAATGAAGGCAATATCGGATACATCAGTTATCTGGAGGACAACACCAATTCCTTCAATCAGAACGGGTTCTGTATTCGTGCAGACTGGCTGGAGGAACTCGGCCTTGAAAAGCCTGTCACCATTGAGGAATATGAGAACGTGATGGCCGGATTCCAGACGGAGCTTTCCGTGGCGCACCCAATGTATATGAACAAAAATGGCTTTTATTTCGGCGGTTACCTGGGTTCGGCCTTTGATATCAGTACCGACTTCAATACCAGCGAGGGTGTGGGCAGACCGTACTATGTAATCGATGGAACCGTGTCCTTTGCACCGCTCGAAGACGAATTCTACGATTACCTTTCCCTGGTACATGACTGGTATACAAAGGGCTTTATCGACCCGGATTTCATTACCAGCGGCTCCGACGAGAACCAGGCCGACAACGAGCAGATATACAACAATGAAATGGGCATCTGGATCACAGCGGCAAATACCATCAACTATAATGAGTATAGTGACGTGGAAGAAGGCTTCTCCGCCGAGGCGTTGAAAAGCCCCAGAATGACAGCCGATCAGGTACTGCACATTACGCAGCAGACCCTCTATGTCTCTTCCGTCGCATCCGCTTCCATCAGCACCGGTTGTGACGAGGATAAGTACGAGACGGTATTCCGCGTGCTGGATTATCTCTACACGGACGAAGGCATCACCCTGATGAACTGGGGAACCGAAGACGTTTCCTATACCGTGGACGAGGACGGAACATACCACTATACAGACCTCGTGAAGAACAACCCGGATGGCTATAACCAAGATGTCACGATCACATATTACACCGGCGGCAGTACGCTGATCCTGGGCGTCAAGGACCCGGCGACCTATAATGACCTGTACTCCGAGACCCAGCTCGCAGCCATGAATGTCTGGACGAATGCGGACGATGGCGATTATATGCTGCCCACCGGCACCACGATTCTGGCCGCTGACCAAGATGACTACAACGCAAAATGGAGCGATGTGCTGACATATCTTCAGGAATGCATCGTGCGCTTTATCGTTGGGGATATGAGTCTGGAATCGGATTACGAGTCCTTTGTAGACAGCCTCATTACAATGGGCGCCGAGGACTGCGTGCGTTATATGCAGGTTGCATATGATAGCTATATGTCCAGATAATCAGTGCGATATCGGGTATCCTCTGTTGCCGTTCACAGATAGAAGCTGATGTCTCCAATACAGTCCATGCCTTGGACGCAAGCCGTATAGAAGTTGACGAACTCCGTTGCTACAACGGATAATCCTTTTGTTCGAAGATATACATATCCGATCTCCCGGCGAAACAGATCGGATCGAATCCGCAAATAGGCCCCCGGGCATTTTGCGAAAGCGGCCTTTGATACCATGCTGCAGGGGACCATCATTGCATATCTTCCGTTCAGGGCGTATTCGCTCAAGTCAATTCTGTCATTTGTTTCAAGCTGGATCTGTGGGGCTCGAGCATGTTTTTCAAACAGGCGGATCAGAGAAGGCCGGTCAAAAACAATGTCATTTACCAAGAGCGGGAGTCTGGAGAGTGCGTCCACCGCAATTTCAGATGTCCCGTACAGTGGGTGGTTTGTTGGTAAAAAGACAAGCAACTCCTCAGAGTACAGCGGAACATAGCAGAGCATATCGTCATGAAATACGTCTGGCGAAATAACCAGGTCGAGATAACTGGTTGTCAGTCTGCTTTGCAAACTATCAGGCGGCAGGATAAGCTGACGGATCTTCATATCTGGATGTGCATTGCAGAAGGGCTTTATTGCCAGCATGCCAATATCGCTATAGGTGAACCCAACGGAAAGCTCATTGATTTTTTTGTGTGTTGCACACCTGCAGATGACATTGTCAAGCATCTCAAGGCACTGGTCAATAGTCTTCAGGAATTCCACTCCCTCGGCTGTGAGTACAGACCGGTTTGCTGTACGGAAAAAAAGCTGGAAGCCGAGATCGGCCTCTAGCCGCTGAATGATGCGGCTGAGTGCCGGCTGAGAGATATGAATGATTTCCGCGGCCTTTGTAAGGCTTTCTGTGCGGGCTGCAATTTGAAAATAGCGAAACTGCCTGATATCCATAAAAATTCCTCCATATCTAACACATCAACTACATTTTTGAAAGGTGATTATATGCGGCGAGATAAGTTTCATGCTGAAGAGCTCCTGACCAGGTTTGAGGACCGTCGGGAAATACAGAATCTGATGGGGATTCTGTCTGGGTATTACTTGATAAAAAAAGAAGGCGATATTTTTAAGGATCTGTGGTCCGCCCGCGAGGACGTATCTCTGGGCCTCAATCACGGGTATTACGTTGGGAAGACCGCTGTCAGTGAATACTATAAGGTTCTGGGGGATATGGTGGTATTCAAAAGCGGTTTGATCGCCCAAGGGCTTCCAAGAGAAAAGACGGAACACCTGACGGAAGCGGAACGAAAGGGAATGGGTCTGATCGACTACCGGTCGCTAGATACATCCGTACTTGAAATTGCAGAGGACCGGCAAACAGCAAAGGGAATCTGGTATTGCCGCGGCTCCTATGCGGATGTTACCACCAAGGGCCCTGTGTCCTACTGGCTCTGGCAGTACTATGCTGTGGACTTCATATTGGAGGATAACACCTGGAAGATATGGCATATGCTTCAGGTTTCCGACGCAGATACTCCCTGCGGCAGGAAATGGTCCGCTCCGGCGGTCGATTACCCTGAGCTGGAGGCCTTTGCAACGGCTGAAGATATACAACTGCCGTTGCCGACCGTGCAGTGCGTTGTTCGTGAGTGCTATAGCCCCCTCCGGAAATGGACACCGTCCCCAAGATTACCGGAGGAATACGACACATTTGCAAACACCTTCAGCTATGGATATGAAGAAAAAGTGAGGGCTTAACCATGAAAGAGATGAATTATCATTACAGCGATGAAGAACTGGTAAACAGAATCTGGGACAAGGAAGAAATCAAGGACTTAATCAGCCGTCATGCCTACTACCAGTCTTCCGACCTGCGGGAACTGGAACTGGACACACTCTGGGTCCAGTCCAGGGAAAACCAATGGACTGCAACGCTGGGCAGCAACTGGGGCTTCTATGTTGGAATGCCCGAAATCAAAAGGTACTATGTGCAAAATCATAGGAAGCACAGGCAGGACCAGTTGAAACCCTATATTGCCGCGGGCGTTTTGACCGAATGCGGGGATGAAAACCTAGGCTTCGGGTGCTGGGATATGCATACGATCAGCTCTCCGCTGCTCCAGCTTGCAGGCGACGGAAAAACTGCACGGGGCCTTTGGTACGACTGTGGGCAGCTCACAGTCGGAAGTCCTGATGGAACTGCGGATGAAAACTTTATTTTCGGCCTGGTCGCGGTTGATTTTATCAAGGAAAACGGCAAATGGAAGATCTGGCATATGATTCTGGAGAACGATCACACCGTTCCGGTCGGTGAACTCTACAGCAACATTCCTGTCTATCGCAACCAGGGCAGCGACCCAGCAGAGGTGGAATTTGGAATCCCTACAATTCATGAGCTGGTTCATGATTCCACCTATGGCTGGGCAGACCATTTCCCGGATATTCCCGAGCCCTATGACACTTACACGGATGAGAATAGCTATAGTCAACTTGGTAAGCGTGCAAAGTACTATACGATCAGCCGGGAGTATGATATTCCCAGTGTTATGGCCAGAGATAAGAGATGGGAGTGACGCTGTAATGAACAGGAATTTAAGCTTTAAGGAGCGCCTGCACAATGCGCTGGCGGTACATGAAATCGAAAACGTCAAGGGAATGCATGGTTACACCCACGCCTGTGGACGGGGTGCCCGCGAATGGTCTACCATATGGAACAGAAGCAAGGACGCGACGTGGGCACATGGCTTTGGCCGGATGGTCGGATTTGAAGAGATCTGGTACGATTCTGTTGTCGGCGTGGATATTCTCCAGTACCAGCAATATGGAGAATTGGTTAAAATGTATCCGGAGATAGCAGGGATGGATCCCCTGGCAGTGGGCAGCGGCAGCTTACATACGCTTGCCTCTGAGGTAATCGAGATCGCGGATGACGGAAAATCGGCCAGAACCTTCTTCCTGACACCCGGCCCGCAGATCGGAATCATTCACCGGAGCGGGCATCGGGTGGCCGAACTGCTCTGGGAGCGCTACGGGTCAGACTTTGTCTATGAAGATGGACAGTGGAAATATTTCCATGAGCAGGTCTGTCCGGATGTCTTTTCCGCATATGACACGGCAAACTGGGCCCATGACAGGTACTATGATGAGATCAATGGTGTTCCCATGCGGGATGGCGGTGGAATCCTTCCTCCGCTTACAGAGCCGGGGACACGGCATAATGACTATACGTCATCGCAACCTGTCCAGAATACAGTTCCGTGGCCGGTTCCGTATCAGACCCTGGATGATGATAATTCTTATGCCCCCGGCTATAACAATCCGAATCATTTCTAATGCATCGGATGGCACAGACAATGCAGAGCCAGGGACACGGCACACAGCAGGTCACAGCCCAAAAGACCAGCTTCTAAAATAATTATATAATTTCAGGAAATGAATACTCAAGCTGCAAATTATGTGTGTGCATATTAAAATCATACTTATCCTACATTTTTCCGTGCTGTTTCATCGTTTCTTGCACAGGTAATCATATTACTGATGGTGTGGAGGATGATACCGGAGCCCTGCTGTCCCGGTTGTCAGGTCTGGGCACACTGCAGCAATCGTCTAAAATACCGCGGTCAGGACCCGAAACGGGATTCCTGCCCGCGGTATTTGCACTGAAATATAATGGTCCCATAATTTCAGACCACAGCTCGAAAAATTATCGTGAACATGGTAAAATACAGCAAGAAAGTGAAAAGGAGACGACACCATGACACGAAGAACA
>ERZ857955.2394-NODE-2394-length-12282-cov-3.285761_pt1 | contig 12282 bp, 15 predicted proteins | sample MGYA00519956_ERZ857955 | MGnify/ENA primary metagenome ERZ857955 (study PRJEB31778, sample SAMEA3449378) | human gut metagenome | biome: human gut; feature: human-associated habitat; material: faeces | place: United Kingdom | collected 2010/2012 ...
TACGTCCATGCTCATGTGCTCCGCCTTGGCGATGTCCAGAATCTCGTTGATGTAAGTGTGCAGTTTCATTTGTAAGACTTCCTTTCCTTTTTTGTTTTATGTGAATGGTATGTGCGCATACTTTGCCTGTTCCCGCTGCCCGCAAGGGGCGGCTTTTGCTATGTCTTTAGCATGGCCAGCAGTTCGGTGTATTCCTCCTCCGTCAGCTTGTCGGCCGCAAAGAAAATATCCAGCTTGGTTTCCATGCCTTGGGTCTGGCCGCGCTCGATCATGCGCTTCAAAGCACGATACAGCATCTCTTACACCTCCTCTGTTACGCCCAACTCCAGCAGAATCAGGCGGTACTCGAAATCTATAAGCATAGTGTCTATCGCGTCCTGCATCGAATCCATCCCGGATTGCTTTTCCAGCGTGGCAGCGGTTGGCTTGTAATAGTGATTACCGTCAGCATCGATTGCCTCCACATAGCCAGCCCGAGGCGGTAAAGTTGGTTTTATAATGGCCATAAATTATCACTCCAATGCTTTAATGTAGGCGTAGGCGTTAGGCAGGTCTATTTCTGGGAGACCTGATTCTGGTGAGTAGCCGAGCACGGCAACATAATCGTCCTTTCCGGGAATTAACAAGTAGCCATTGGCATATACAACCCCAAATGGGACAAGTGATGATAAAGTCTTCGTCGTCCACGTGCCGCTTAGGCTTGTCGCATAGGCGATTTGACCGCTTCCGCCTGAATCACGCCCAACCGCTATCCAGGTGCTGTTCGCATATATCACACCTCTGAGAGCATAACCCACGGAAGAGTACCCTGCCCATAAAGTCTTTATCGTCCATGTACCATTCGGACTTGTCGCATAGGCGATTTGAGCGTAGCGTTGGATACCGTTATAATATTCCCCACCGACTACCCAGTAGCCATTACCATATGCGACACTGTAAATGTGGTTATGGTTACTATATTTGGTGGAGCCCCACAAATCCTTCGTCGTCCATGCGCCGCTTAGGCTAGTCGCGTAGGCGATTCGACCGTAGTAATCGCCCCCTGTACCGCCTACTACATAATAGCCGTTACCATATGCGATGCTGCGGACTGTATCGGAGGCAGAACCGCTCCACAAATCCTTCGTCGTCCACGTACCACTCGGGTTTGTCGCATAGGCGATTTGAGCGTAATTGTAGGGAGATGAATAGACATATTTATTTCCGCCCGCTATCCAGTAACCATTAACGTATGTGATGCAGCGAAGGGAAGTGAATGCGGTATTATACCCCTTCCACAAATCCTTCGTCGTCCATGTACCATTCGGACTTGTCGCGTAGGCGATTCTGCCGTAAGTATAGCTACCGTCACAATACGCCCCGCCAACTACCCAATAGCCGTTACCATATCCGACGCAGTTGATCTCGCAATTGCCGCTTAACGACGAGCTGGACGTCTTCCACAAATCCTTCGTCGTCCACGTGCCGCTTAGGCTTGTCGCATAGGCGATTCGGGCTGTACAGGAGCTAGAACCATCGTAATACTTTCCGACCGCTACATAATAGCCGTTACCATATGCGATGCTGTTGATCCAGCTATTGTAACTAGACGTACCGGTCCATACATCCCTTGTGCTAGGAGTCAACCCAAACCCTTTCGCTATAGCGTACAGCTCAGGATAGTCCTCCTCACTGATCGCTTCGCCGTTACACAGCAGCCAATTGTCGCCGAGATCGGTTCTCACCGTGATTTTAATATCGCCGATTTTAGGGAGTATGGCCACAAAAGCGTCATCCGGCGTTGCAGTGCCTGACAGTCCGAGCAGCGTCTTCGTATCCTCCGAAAGCGTCTCCTCTTTTGTATACGCCCCTACTTGGGCCGCAGTCACTTCGTGTGGATTCTGCTTGTCGCTTTTATGTGCGGCGTAGTTCCCGCCCACAGAGGCCTCAAAAATGCTCATCAGGCTCGGGTTGCCCTCCACCGCTGCCTGCTGCTCTTCGCTCATAGGAAACCCAAGGGTGTATAACCAGAGAATGTAGGGCAGGTCATCCGACGTGGGCGGGTAGTAGGCGGGCTGGCCCATATAACTGAGGAAGGTCCTGGTGTCTGTCACATGAACCTCATGGCCGCCAGACACCGCCTCCAGCGTCACGGACGCCAGCTCCAGGTCGTACACGTCTTCCGTCTGCGTCAGCTCAGTCACAGCCAGCAGCTGGAAGTCACGCACCGCCATCGACTTGTCCATCCTGGCAACTATCTTGCAGTTCTGGGACACGGTGACGGTCTCTGTGCCGTCAAAGACCGCCATGCGGCCCCGGACATAGACCGCCCCGGCTGAGACCACCAGGGTCAGCCCGCTCTGTACCTGTACCTTACATGCACCGGCGTCGGCTCCGGCAAATACCCCGGCCTCGCTGAAGAACGGGGCAAAGAACGCGGCGTGATCGTCGGCGTCATACTCCCGGTCATAGCCGCTGGGGTGGGTTGTCGTGTCGCTTGTTTTGACGGCATTAAAGAAATAGCTTTTCACTGTCCTCACTCTCCCTTTGCGATCTGCCGCTTCAGGCGGCCAAAGACGTTCAGCGGGGCCGTACCAAAGGTTGCGGTATGCTTTACGCCGCTGCTGCTGTACCCGGTCTGCATCTCCGTCAGCCGGGCGTCCATCGTCACGCCCCACGCCTTGTTCTGCACCGTAACCAGATCCCCCACCCTGTAGTCCTGCCGGTAGACATAGGGCCCCTCCGCAATCTCACAGGTAAAGCTTTCAGCGGCCTTGAACCCCTCCGCCTCGATAAGGGCCAGCCGCTTAAGCTCGTTATATTCATCCCCGGCCACGGGGGTATCGGCGGAAATATCCAGATGCTTCTCCCGCCTGCGGATACCAGCCGGTTCCTCTTCCCCGTCCCGGATATAGGTCACGGTTAAAGTCTCGTCGGCGAACTCGCTGCCCGCCATGGTGGTGTAAAAGAGGTTCCGGCTGTCCGACGTATTCCGCTGGTAAGCCTGGGAGAGCACGGTCCTGCGCTCAATCTCAAAGATGACCCGCTTCCGGCCGCTCTGCCCCGCCGTGTGGTCCAGGCCCTCCACCACATCGAAGACCAGCTTGTGCCTGGAGAGGTCGGGGACAATGTCATACCCCAGCTCCGCCGCCTCCCCCAGTGCGGCCAGTACGTCGCTGAGCACCTCGTGGCGGCTCATGTACTTGTCCCCGGCCACCCCCCTGCCCAAATCCGGGGCCAGCTCCAGCCCATAGACAGCGCGGTTGGCGGGGGCCTCCGGCCCCAGGTTGGCTGATACAAAGTGCTTCATGATCTCCTCGGTGGTCCCCGTCTGGGCGTCATAGCCCTGGGCGCCGGTGACAGCGGTAAACCCCGGCGGGATGGTGATGCGGTCCGAAGTCAGCCCCTTGAGCTGCCGGCCGGATACCGTCAGCAACTGTCCGGCACTCTCCACCGACAGCGACAGGTCGTCGATAACCCCCCAGAACACCCCGTCAATCAGGGCCAGCCGCCCAATTTTCAGCTGTTCCGCGTGGCGGGCCTCCCACGGTATGGTCACAGTAAAATAACCGGGTGTGTACAGCCGTTCCACCAGCGTCACGCTGGTGGCCGCTGTGGCCCGTCCTGCCGTACGAAACGTAGGAATCGTGCTCTCCGGCGGGTCAAATATGCGGATTTCTACCGGCAAATTTTTTCACCTCTTTTTGGCTTTTTTAATTGACATTATCACGGTATCGTGATATACTATAATCAGAAAGGAGGTCAAGAGATGCCGGTCATCGCAAGGTTCTACGGTATGGTTGTTAAGATGTATTTTCTCGGAAGCGAGCACAACCCGCCCCACATCCACGTTGTCTATGGCGAATACCTCGGCGTGATAGACATTCAGACCCAGGCAATGCTCGAAGGAGACCTTCCCCGCAAGGCCCTCTCAATGGTTCAGGAGTGGACGGGCCTACATCAGGCCGAACTGCTTGATATGTGGAAAACGCAGCAATTCCGGGCTCTGCCCCCGCTGGAATAAGCGGGGCGCATTGCCCTGTCCGAAAGGAGAATCAAAATGTTTCATAAGGTGAAGTCCGTCACCCCCATGCAGGATATGGTACTTCTGGTCCACTTCGCAGAAGGTCAGGCCAAACGGTATGACGTGAAGCCTCTCCTTGACCGGCTGCCGCCCTTCCGGTCCCTTGCAGACGTCAAAGGGCTGTTTGACCAAGTGCGCGTGGACGCCGGCGGTTATGGGGTATCGTGGAATGACGATTTGGATCTGTCCTGTGATGAGCTGTGGGAGCACGGCCAAAGTGTCGTCACGCCTTTTGACCGTCTGATCGCGTTCGGAGATGCTACCGACATGTGGGGGCTGAATGAAAGCACCTTGCGCAAGGCTGTCTCCTACCGGAAACTGGTAGAAGGGATAGACGTAAAAAAATTTGGGAAGCAGTGGGTGGTATCCCTAGACGCGATGGAACGCGAATATGGGAAGCCCCCCGCCAGGCCGGAGCCTTAATGCTCCGGCCATTTTTATACCCCCAGGCTCGGAATCCGATATCTCACATAGGCCACTGGCGTGTCCTCGGGGGCCTCGTTGCTGATGGTGATGCGGCTGCCGCCGGGCTTCAGGCACCACGGGGTGGAGTCCAGGCTCATCCAGTGGCTCACGTCTTCTTTCTCATGATAGTCCCCGGATTCGTCCCGCTCCCACAGGATGGCGGTCACGTCCTGCATGTCGATAACCAGCTTCTGTCCCTCGGCGATAGCGTGCTCAATGGTCACAAACTCCCCGGTGTCCAGGTTGGACACGGTGACATACTGGCTGGTGGTATAGACCTCTATGATGGGATAGATATCCACCCCTGTTGGATTGCTTCCGGTGGCGTATGGGCTGAAGGCGCCCATAGGCTCTTTGACGGGCGTCCACGTAAAATGCCACAGCCGGGTAATCACGCCCAGCGTCTCCACTATCTCCTCCGCGCTCTCCCAATAGGGGGAATCTGTGGTAAAGGTAATATCAATGGTGGAGTACGTCCCAGCAGGCGATCCAATCGTCGGGGTGGCAATGGGGCGGCAGCGCACCTGTACCGCCTCATCCTCCTTGTAGTAGGTCAGGGTCCCCCAGCGGTTGGGCGCGAACGCCTGGTGCAGGCAGGCCCGCTGCCGGTCGTACTCCGCCTTTGCCGGGTGGAGCCGGTCGCCGAAGATCCACATGCCCCCGGTGAGGTTGACCGTCCGGGCGTCCAGTGCCGTGTGCCAGGTGGTCACGCCGTCCTGCCTCGGTGCGCGGGAGGTCTCCGCCGCGGCCCCCAGGGTGGAGGTAAGCTCAGTGAGATAAAAGGGCCCCCTGGCGTCAAAGGCCACGGTCCACCCGTTGTCCGATACCCATGCTGCGCGTCTCATTGCTCCGCCTCCTACCGGTCCATTGCGTCCAGCGCCTTTTTGACCGACCGCTCAATCTCGCCCTCGGTCAGCGCCCGCGCCTCGTTGATAGTCACGCTGGCGCTGTTGGTGTTGTTGGTCACATTGGAGATCTCCCTGGTGATGGCCCGTGCGGCGCCGGCCGCCACCGCCCCCACCATCTCCCCCAGGGCGGAGGCCTCTTCCGCCGCGCGCTCGCTGTAGCCACCGTCGGAGTAAGGTACATAGTCCGGGTCGTCCTTGTACTTCTCGTTGGTGTACCACATGGCATACGCCACATCGCGGTCTACATCGTTTGCCTTTGCTATGGCGATAACCTCGTCGCTGTACACCCGGCCGCCGCCCGCCCCTCCGCTTCCGGAGGAGCCTCCTCCGCCGCCCACATTGGATACGGCGTCCTGATACGCCCGTTCGGCGGCTTTCAGCGCCTCCTCATACTTTGCCTGGGCCTGCTCCAGCGCCGCCTCGTAATCGTCCTCCAGCCTCTCCAGCGCCGCCTCATAGTCCCTGGACGCCTGCTCCTGCTGCTCTTTGGCAGCGTCCTCAGCGGCCGTTATCTGCTCCTTGACGGCCTCCTTTTCGGCCTCCTTCTCCCGGTAGAAGGCCGTGTCTTCCTTATCCTGGACAGCCTCCTGCAGGGCCTCCTGGAGCCGAACCACCTCTTTCTCCCACTCTGCCCGGTCTTCATCGGTGCGGGCGTAGGCCAGCTGCGCCTGGGCAGCCTCCAGCCGCTTCCGCGCCTTTTCAATGGCGCCGTCCTGCTCCTCATCCTCCCGCAGCTCCTTCCGGGCCTGAATCTCAGCGTCGATGCCGTCAATCACAGCGTTCAGCCGCTCCTTCTCCAGGGCCAGCTCTGCCTGAATCGCGGCTTTTTTCTCCTCATAGGCGGCCTTGGCGGCTTCCTTCTGCTCTTTGTAAGCGTCCTCCAGGGCGTCCTTCTCCGTCTCCAGCGCGTCCTTCAGCTCCTCCAGGCGCTCATTGTAGGCCTTCTCCAGTGCGTCAATCTGGGCCTCGCAGGCCTTTTGGGCGGCGGCCAGGGCTTCCTCCTGCCGCTTCACCTGATAGTTGTAGATCTTCACGTTGGCCGAGCGCCATGCCTCGCTGTCCTCCTCCAGGAACTTATCCCGGAGCTGCGCAAGAGCGCGGTAATACTCTTCTTCTGTAACAAGCCCCATGTCCTGAAAATACTCCAGGTCCGCCAGCTCTTCAGAATAGGCCTCCTGGTTGATGCGCTGCATTTCCTCCTGGTGCTTCCGGGTCGCGTCCTCCCAGGCGTCAGAGCCCTCTTCCAGATGTTCGTCCCGGAGCCGCAGCAGCTCCGACAGATACTCCCCTGTGGTGATCTTCTCCCGCTCCAGCGCTTCCTCCAGGGCGGAGAGCTCACGGTCATAGGCCCCCTTCTGCCACTCGTACAGCTCTTCATCCAGAGCCCGGCGCTGCTCCAGGTTCTCCGTCAGGTGATCCAGCTCCTCGACCGCCTCTTCGTAGGCCTCCAGATCGCGCTCGGCCTGTGTCTTCTCTTTCGAGGCGGTCCCGGAAGAACTGCCGCCCTTCCCAGATGTGTTGCTGCCATAGTCCCGCCCAAGCATGGCGGCGGCTTGCTCATAGTTGTTGTAGCTCTGTTCCGCCTGAAGTAGCTCATTGTATGCATCCTGATACGCATTCCCTTTTGCGTAGTAACTGGCTGCCTCGGCTTCGTTTTCCGCATTTGCTCCCATGCTCTGGTATAGTTCTGCCAGGGCTTTCACCTGGTCTTTTACCGCAGTAGTTGTTGCGCCGATGGCGCTCAGCTTATCCGCCTCCGCATCCACAATCGTCTGAGCTGCGGCCGCGGCGTTGTCAAAGGCAAGCTGATACTCCGCTTGCTGGGCCGCCATATAATCCTCCAGGGCCCCCTCGGCAAGTACATAGCCGTCGGCAGTGGCAACCAGATACTTAGTCAGCTCCGGGTACTTCTCTGCCAAGGACCGCAATGTATCCAAAGACAAGCTGCCGCTGTTGTCGCACTCCTTCTGCGCTTTGGTCAGAATTTCATAGCTACCCTCTACTTTTTCCAATACAGTTGTCAGGCCATTCAGACTTTCTGTAACGGAATCTGTTGTATTTGCAGCCTGCTCAAGCCCGGCATTCAAGCGGTTCTGTGCGGCTACCGTCTTATCAATTTGGCCGCGCAGCCGCTCCATTTCAGCGGCATTCGCCTCTTGAGCGGCAGTTAATTCATTTATGGCATCACGCCAGTCAACCTGAGCCTGGGACACATGCCCGGTCCGCGCAGCCCCCTCTTCCACAGCCTTGCTGTACTCCCGCTGTGCCTCCGCCAACTCAACGGTGATTTGCTCCTGCTCTATTTGCAGTTCAGCATACCGCCGGGCATCTTCCTGGGCCTGTTGGTATAACACCTGCGCCTCTGCCGCTGCAATCAGGGCCTCGGTGGTCATATTGAGCGATTCGGTCTGCTCATCGTAGGCCAAAGACAAACCCGGAACCGCCTCGTTAAGCTGATCCACAATGTCCAGAATGGCCGCCTTGGAGGCTTCCGTCTTCTCTTCTTCCGCTATCAGTCCATCAAGCGCCGCCACCATAGCCGTCATGTCCTGCCCCTGTTGGCGGATACTGGCGCTGGTCTCTTCGTATAGCTTTTGGGATTCCTTTAAGCTGTCTACAAATTCATTCGTCCGCTCTGTAGTCAGCGCAGTGGTCAATGCCAAAGTGCCCAGCACTGCCACCAGAGTCCCGACCGCCGTCACCACCGCTCCAACAGGGTTGGCGTTCATAACGGTATTGAGCCCGGCCTGTGCGGTTGCAGCCGCATTCAGCGCCGTCTTCAGGGATTGATAGACAGTAATCCCGGCAGAGACAGCCTGTGTCACGCCCCCGGTCAGCTTCATCATGGGGCCCAGGGCCGCCACAAACAGCCCTGCCTGGACAACTGCTTTCCGGGTCCCCTCATCCAGATTGTTGAAACTCTGGATGAGCTCATTAATCTGTGCGATGATGGGCGTAACAACAGGCAGCAGTTCACTCCCCAGCGTGGCCGCCGCTTCTTTCAGGGACTCCTGCAGAATGCGGAGCTGGTTGGCCGTACTGTCTGAGGTCCGCGCAAAATCCCCCTGCGCGTTCTTCGTCTGGCTCAGGACATATGATACCGGACTGCCACCTGCTGGGCCTGATCCATGTCCTTGTAGGCGCTCTCAAACCCCTCTGCCATAGCGTAGGCCTCAAGGTTGGTCTGCGTCATGACCACACCCAGATTTTTCAGGCTCTCCGTCTCGCCGGTAAAAATGCTCTTCAGCGCTGTTGACGCCTCATCAATGGAGATATTCTTAAACGACGCAAGGTCGGCGGCCAGACCGACAAGGCTTTTGGACATCTCCGCCGCCTCGGCGCGGCTGTATCCCATTGAGGTCGCCATATCGCCAAACAGGGCCGCCATGTCCAGCGCCGTCCCCTTGGCCAGGCCATAGGAGGTCAAAGTGGTGTCTGACCAGCTTTTGACTCCCTCAGCTGCGTACTCAAAGGCCACTTCAACCTTGTTCATAGCCTCTTCCGTGTCGCTGGCGTACTTCACCGACGCTGCCCCGGCGGCTGCCAGGGGCGCGGTCAGCCCAACCGTGAGCTTATTGCCGATGCTGTCCAGGCTCCGGCCGGCCGCCTTCAGCTCATCAGAAAACTGATTCATCGCCTCGCTGTTCTTCCGCACCGCTTTTTCGGTTTTGGTTACTGCAGCCTCAGCGTAATTCAGTTCCTTTTGCCACTTCTGCACTTGGGCGCTGTTCTCTCCAAACTCCTTCTTTGCATTCTCCAGCGCTTCCTTTATGACGGCTACCTTCTGCTTCTGCAGCTCCAGTTTCTTATTTAACCCATCAGACCGGGCGCTCAAGGCCGCCATAGACTGGTCGTTTTTGTCATACGCCGCCGTAGCCTTGGCGGTCTCAGAGGACAGGACTTTTTGCGCGTTCGCAATAGATTTCAGCTTGTCAAGATATTCGCGTTCACCAGATATGGATACTCTGGTGTCAAGTTCACCTGCTCCCGGCACCCTGTTCACTCCTTACTTTGGATACAATTGCGCCATTTCCTTCTCCGTCAGCAGGCGGCGCGTCTTTTTCCCGGTGTCTCTCATGTCGGACAGCCGCCCGATGACAGACACAATGTGCATGATTGGCAGTTCATAGATCAGCTGCATGTCCACCCCTGCGGCAGCCATGAGGGCAAGGATGTTGTACTCATCAAACTTCTCTTTCTCCCCATTCCGGCGCGGGGCCAGAGGATCCACGGCAAGCAGCACGCTCCGGGCCTTCAGCGCCTTTTGCCGGAATGCGCTGTCCCTCCGTGCCAGCCGGGCGAAGTCCAGCAGCTCCGGCCTATCTGCCTCCACTATCATCAGGTGACACATACGCAGCAGCCGCCCCTCCGCCTCCTTGGGTGTCGCAGCGGCATGGAGGTCGTTAACCGTGCTCTCCCCATACTGCGCCCGATACCGGATAGCTGAGACGGCGGAGGGATCCAGCCTGAACCGGACCCCTCCAATTTCCATCTCCATTCTCATGATCAGCCGCCGGAGGCAGCCAGCTTGGGCACAGGAACCGTGTCGCCAAAGGTGGCATACCCGGTGTCGCTGGGGCGGGCCACATACATATAGGCGGTCCTTCCCATGCCGTTATCGTCCAGGTACTCATCCGTCCCCTCATTGTCCATCACGGGCGTCCCATAGGCCCGGAACGGATAGGCGTAGGTGCCCAGCTCAATGTTCTCCGTGTCGGTGCTGTAAGTCTCGGAGCCCTTGCCAACTTCCACCTCGTACATCCACACCTTCACCTTGGAGGGCTTGCCGTCGGCGTCGCGCTCAATAAACTCGTAGTAAAGCGCGCCGCGCACATAGGCGGCTACGTTGGTCCGGATCAGGCCGTTTGCCCCCTCCATGGCGAAGCCGGCCATTTTCTCAAATTCAGCGTCGGGGGCCGTGGTACTGAACTCCCCTTCGTACCCCTTGTCGCTGGGGATCCGGAACAGAAGCCGGTTGTCGGCATACTGCTCCACCGCATCCAGCAGCGCCGAAGGGTTGATGCCCTTGGCGTAGGGCAGCGCCACAGGGGTTCCGTAGCCTTCCGTTTCTTTTGGCGCAAATTTTACGCCCTCGCAGCCGTGATATCCGGCCGCCTTTGCTCTCGTTGCCATTATGATTCCATCCTTTCTACATACTCCAGCCACACCTTGCGCATGGCCTCTACAACTTCGTCCTTTGCCGCATCGTTGGCCTCAGACATCCAGTGGGTTTGCTCAATCCTGGAGGTTCCGTACTCTAAAATAAATCCCTTCTCTGCATTGCGCGTACCATTCCGATCCCGCCCCTGGGGCCAAACCTCCTGATACCAGCCGTCCCTTCCCTCCTTCACGGGACCGGCTCTTATGCTGTCGAACATATCACCGGTATCAATCAATCCCTTCTCGATGATAGATCCGCGCTGGTACTCCACCAGAATATCAGTCCCAGCTTTCAGCATCTCCGGCGCAGCGTCCGGCAGGAGCGCCGCCCGCCTGGCGATCTCCTGTTCCAGCTCCTCCAGGCCTACCATGTTGAACTTAGCCACGGTCTACCACCTCGCAGAGGATGATGTGATGGATGTACCCGGTATCCTCTTCATAGGTGGTCTTTGGGGCCTCAAAAGCGACCCCGGCCCCGTCAAGGGCGTCTGTGATATCCTGGAGGGCAGGATCCAGCTCCTTCCGGGTAAAGAGATCCACCTGAATTTTTCGAACCAGCAGCGGGCCTCCCTGCTGGCGTCTACCACCATATTCCCGCCACACTGCATAGCTGCCCGTCTGTTTCCCGGTGTAGTGGCGGCAGTTTGGATAGGCCCCAGCCAGGACAGCGGCAAACTCACGCAAGGTCATCTGCGTCCATCCTCTCCAGTTCCACGTCGGTAACGTTCAGCCCGTCGCTGTCATGCGTCTGCTGTACCTGCCGCACCAAATACGCTTCCTTGCCTATCTCGCACAAGTCGTTCGGCCGGATTGTGCGGTCCTGCCAAACCCGGATCAGCATGTCCACCCGTTCGTTGTTCTGCAGCGCAACCCGGTAACGTGTCACGCCCACTGTCCGCTCCTCAAAGAAGTGCTCCGACTTGAACACCCGCCTCTGCTCTGGCATCATCCCGGGCTCTGCCGCGTCCTCCAGGCCGTAGAACCGGCATACCCCGGCGTCAAGCATCAGGCTCACCGCCCTTGCCATACTTCATGTCCAGCCGCATCCGGCGGAGATATCTCGGCTCCACCTCTCCCGATATCCGCTTGCGGTACATCCATGCGGCCGTGCCAATCAGAAGCGCAATGTAGTCCTCGCTGCTGTCGTCCCGGACCCCCTGCCTTGCAAGATTGGACGCGGCCGCACGTAGATAGCTCTCCAGGAGCGGCTCATCCGGCATCTCACCGATGCGCTGAAGGTCCAGTTTTAACAATTGCATTTTTACTTCATCCAGCATCGGTAAGCTCCTCCTTTTACGACTTCGTTACAGAGACCGTATAAACCTGCTCGGTTGTTCCATACCTTACCGTAATTGCCACCGTGTTTGCTCCATCCTCCCAGGCGGCCGCTGTCTCATTGGTATGCGGTTCCCCGTTAACCTCAATGGAAACGGAAGCCCCCTTCCTGGCTGCTATGGCAGTCATTTTGTTTGTCGCATCGCTTGTGCTGGTCTCATAACTGAGCACCGCAGGATCGAACCCGGGCGTCAGCTCCAGCGCCCCTATCGCCAGCGAAGACAGGGACGCATCTAAGGGTTTGCCGTATCTGCGGCAAAGGTAACAGCGGAGGCCGATACCGTAGCGCCATTCATGCCCATCGCCACAAACGCAGCTGGAATAACAGCCATGCCGTCATACCGGGCAATG
>ERZ857955.2398-NODE-2398-length-12260-cov-3.596231_pt1 | contig 12260 bp, 6 predicted proteins | sample MGYA00519956_ERZ857955 | MGnify/ENA primary metagenome ERZ857955 (study PRJEB31778, sample SAMEA3449378) | human gut metagenome | biome: human gut; feature: human-associated habitat; material: faeces | place: United Kingdom | collected 2010/2012 ...
CGAGTCCATTCCCAGAACAGGGGCCATCGTGGGCTCCGGCGGCATGATCGTCATGGATGAGGACACCTGTATGGTGGATATGGCCCGTTTCTTCCTGGACTTTACCCGGAAGGAATCCTGCGGCAAGTGCAACTACTGCCGCATCGGCACCAAGCGGATGCTGGAGATCCTGGAGCGCATCACCCGTGGCGAGGGCAGAGACGGCGACATTGAACTGCTGGAGGAGCTGGCCGGCAAAATCAAGGACGGTTCCATGTGCGGTCTGGGCCAGACTGCGCCCAACCCGGTCCTCACCACCCTGCGCTACTTCCGAAACGAGTATGAGGACCATATCTATCATAAGAAGTGTACCGCCCACTCCTGCAAGGCCCTGATCCGCTACGAGATCACCGACTCCTGCAAGGGGTGCACCCTCTGCGCCAGGAACTGCCCTGTCGGGGCCATTACCGGCAGCATAAAGGAGCGCCATGCCATTGATCAGGAGAAGTGCATCAAGTGCGGCAAATGTATGGACTCCTGCAAGTTTGCCGCCATCGTAAAGGACTGATGGGAGGGAAAGGGCTATGAAACAGTACAGACTGAATATTGACGGCAGAGAGGTGCTGGGCCTGCCCGGCCAGACCATTCTGGAGGTGGCTCGGGAGAACGGCATTTTCATCCCCACCCTCTGCTACGACGAGCGCACCAACATCTATGGGGCCTGCGGCCTGTGCGTGGTGGAGGTGGAGGGCAACCCTAAGCTGGTAAAGGCCTGCGCTACCGAGATTGCCCCCAATATGGTGGTGCGCACCGCCACGGAGCGGGTAAAGGAATCCCGCAAGACCAACCTGGAGCTGCTGCTCTCCAACCATGTGGGCGACTGCCGCCCCCCCTGCGTACTCAACTGTCCCGCCGGGACCGACTGCCAAGGCTATGTGGGCCTTATCGCCAACGGTCAGTTTGACGAGGCGCTGAAGTTGATCAAAGAGCGCATCCCCCTGCCAGGCTCCATCGGCCGGGTGTGTCCCCATCCCTGCGAGGACCACTGCCGCCGGGCTCTGGTGGACGAGCCCATCTCCATCGCCTGGCTCAAGCGCTTTGCCGCCGACTGGGACCTGTCCGGGGAGGAGCCCTTCCTCCCCGACATCGCCCCCGAGACCGGCAAGAGCGTCGCCATCATCGGCGGCGGCCCCTACGGTCTGTCCGCCGCGTACTTCCTGCGCCAGATGGGCCACGCCGTGACCATCTACGAGGCCATGCCCAAGCTGGGCGGCATGCTGCGCTATGGCATTCCCGAGTATCGGCTCCCCAAATCGGTGGTGGACGAGGAGATTGCCACCATTGAGCGCATGGGGGTGGAGCTGGTCCCCAATACCAGAATCGGCGTGGATATCTCCTTCGACGCCCTGCGTAAAAACTTTGACGCCGTCCTGATAGGCGTGGGCGCTTGGGTGTCCACCGGCACCGGATGCCCCGGCGAGGACCTGCCCGGCGTTATCGGCGGCATCGACTTTCTCCGCCGCGTTGTGCGCAACGAGCCCATTTCCCTGGGAAAGCGGGTGGCCGTTGTGGGCGGCGGCAACACCGCCATGGATGCCTGCCGCACCGCCGTACGTCTGGGGGCTGAGGAGGTCTACAACGTCTATCGCCGCACCAAGGATGAGATGCCTGCCGACCGCCTCGAAATCGAGGAGGCCGAGGAGGAGGGCGTCGTCTTTAAGAATCTGGCCAACCCCCTGGAGATCCGCGCCGGGGCCGGCGGCCGGGTGAGTGAGATGGTGCTCCAGGTCATGGAGCTGGGCGAGCCGGATGCGAGCGGCCGCCGGGCTCCCCGCCCGGTGGAGGGCAAGACCGAGGCGCTGGCTGTGGACACCGTTATCCTGGCCATTGGACAGAAGGTAGACGCCTCCGGCCTGCCCGGCCTGGAGCTCACCCGCAAGGGCGGTGTGGTCTACGACAAAACGACCTTCCGCACCTCTCTGCCCGGCGTTTTCTGCGGCGGCGACTGCGGTAACGACAAGATCTCCATCGCCGTAGAGTCCATCGGAGACGCCCGGAAGAGCAGCTATGTCATCGATGCATGGTTGCGGGGTGAGGAGATCGCCTATGAGCGGCCCTACGTGGTGGAGCGGCATGACATCACCGAAAAGACCTTTGAGGACCGGGAACGCCAGTGCCGCCCCAAGATGGAGCAGCTCGGTCCCGAGGCGCGAAAGGACAGCTTTACCGAAGTGGTGGCCGGGTTCACTCCCGAGCAGGCCATGGCCGACGCCCAGCGCTGCCTGGAGTGCGGCTGCCACGACTACTTCGAGTGCAAGCTGGTGAACTATGCCAACCAGTACCACGTCCAGCCCGACCGCCTCTCCGGCGACATCAACAAAGTGGACTACCACGACGACCACCCCTTCATCCTCCGCGATCCCAACAAGTGCATCCTCTGTGGGCTGTGCGTCCGGGTGTGCGACGAGGTCATGGGGGTAGGCGCTCTGGGACTGGTCCACCGGGGCTTTGACACCGTTGTTAAGCCCGCCCTGGAGACCCCCCTGGCTGAGACGAACTGTATCTCCTGCGGCCAGTGTGTCAGCGTGTGTCCCACAGGCGCTCTAGGTGAGCGGCTCTCCCTTCGGAAGAGCGTTCCACTGGAGACTGCCTGTACCGACACCACCTGCTCCTTCTGTTCTGTGGGCTGCTCCATGCATTTGGAGACCGGGGCCGGAATGCTTATCAAGGCCGTCCCTGACAAAGAGGGGCCTGTGAACAAAGGACTTCTGTGTGCCAAGGGCCGCTTCGGGTTTGACTGCGCCGAGCTGGAGGACCGGCTTCTCTCCCCCATGGTGAGAAAAGTCGGCGCGCTGGAGGAGAGCGACTACCAGGAGGCCGCCGTCCGGTGCGCCAAGGGGCTGGAGGCTGTGGCCGCGCGGCACGGCAAGGAATCAGTGGCCGTCTCCGTCTCCGCCCGCCTCACCAACGAGGAGGCCTTTGTGATCAAACAGCTGGCAGATAGCATGGGAGCCAAAGTCCTGTGCTTCGATCACCGTAAGAGCGGACTGAAGCGGGTCCTGGGCTTCGACGCCTCGCCTAATACCATCGGCGAGCTGCTCTCCACCGAGGTGATTCTGGCCGTGGGCTTTACCGCCTCTGCCTCGGTGCTGCGGGTAAAGCTGAAGCAGGCCGCTGAAAACGGGGCTAAAATTGTGCTCATCAACCCCGAGGGCTTGGAGCAGGACCTGCCTTTCCTCTATAGATCCATCAGCGTGAAAAACGACCTCTCTTTCCTGAAGGAGCTGGCCAGAGCCCTGCTGGATCTGGGCAAGACCTCCAATGCCGAGGGCTTCGGCACCTTTGTGAAGGACCTGGAGGGAGTCGCGCCCTCCGATGCGGCCCGGGAGACGGCCGCCCTCTATGCCGGGGCCAAAAAGGCCATGATCCTCTTCCAGCAGAACCTGCTCTCCATCGACGCTGCCACTCTGCTGGGCGAGCTGGCCGTCCTCTCCGGACATATCGGCGCTCCCCGGGACGGTATCGTACAGATCAAGGCGAAAAACAACAGCCAGGGGCTCATTGATCTGGGTATCGACGCCGGCGCCGAATCCATGACAGGCGTCAAGGCTCTGCTTACCTTTGGCGAAGATCCCGCCCCCGCATACTTAGAGGGTCTGGAGTTCCTGGCTGTGTGCGATACACACTTGACCAAAACCGCCAGTCAGGCTGACGTGGTCTTCCCCGGTACGGGCTTTGCCTGTGCTGACGGCACCTTCACCAACACGGAGCGCCGCCTGCAGCCTGTCCGGCCTGCCATTGAGCCCGACGTACCCCTGCTCAACTGGGAGGTTGCCGCCGCCGTGGCCAATGTATACGAGACCGTCCTCCCCTACGCCGACGAGGCCGACATCTCGGCCGCCATGGACGCCGCTCTGCCCGGCTACCGGAACGCCAAGGTGGGTGAGGTGTCCGGCGGGGTGCTCACCTGTACCGCTCCTAAGTTCGTCCACGTCCATAATGATCAGCCGCTCGCCGAGGCCATGCCCTGCGCCGACCATCTTATGAATCTCATGGAGAGCCGGATGCCCAAATAAGAAAAGCCCCCTCACATACAGCGAACGCCCGCCCCTAAAAGGGGGCGGGCGTTCGTTTTGTTTGCCGTCAGTGCCGGAAGAAGCCAACCGCGGGATTGGCCAAATCGAAGGCCAGAACGCACAGGATGAAAGCCATCAGAATACAGCAGACCACAAAGAGGCGGTGTATCCAGGTATCCTTGCTACAGATGGCCTGCTCGTACAGCCGGATAGTGGCTTCGGTGGGGGCCCCGGGGTGCTCCGCCTCTCCGCCCTCAGGGCGGATACCGGCCAACTCGTCCAGCGACCCGCCCAGGGTAACCACAAGATCGCAGACAGTCTGAAAGCTCGGGTTTTCGGTCTGACCAGACAGGATCCGGTTGATGGTCCCCACTGGGACCCCGGATAAATCCGATAACTGCTGATTCGTCATCTGCTTCTTGTCTTTCAAGGCTTTGAGCTGTGTCGTGATTGTCATATTATCACCTATGATCCATTCGTTGATCGCGCTCCGCGGCGTGCCGCGGGCCACCGGCGCAAATTTGCGTATTGACCCCCGGGAGGGCGCGATTGTATAGTGGCACCACGGAAAGCGCTTCCGCCGGACGGACGATAGGTTCATAATAGGTTACCGCAATATCTCTATTATACCTATCGCCCGTCCCATTTTCAAGCAGAGAGTGAGTGAGAAGAAGAAATGTTGGCAGCCAAGTCCAAGTCAAAGATGGCCCCGAAGACAAGGATGATGTACATTCATTGCCTCATCGCCCTGGTCATCGGCCTGGTGCTGGCCATCGCCCTTCACCCCGGCAACGGTCTGACCCAAATGGGCATCTGGGTCATTGCTGTAACCATCCCGACGCTGTATCTGTGGCTGACAGTGAATACCCATTGGACCTCGATCCTGTTCCTGGCCATGCTCATCATGACCCGGGTCATGACCCCGAACGAGGTATGGGCGGGCTCCGTCGGCCACTTCGCCGTCATCACCATGATCATCTTCATGGTGCTCAACCAATGTCTGCGTGAGACCGGCGTCATTGATAAAATCGCCACCTGGTTTATCACCCGCAAAATCGTCCAGGGAAGGCCCTACGCCTTCCTGGCCATGTTCTTTGCCTCCAACATCATCATCGGTATGTTCATGGAGAACCTGTCCCTGGCCGTCATCTACGTGGGCCTGGCCTCCGTACTCTGTGAGAAGCTGGGCGTAAAGAAGGGCGACCCTTTCTATACCTGTATCTTCATGGGAACCCTCTGGGGCAACGTCATCCTCTCCATCGCTTCCCCCATCGCCCACGCCCTGCCCAACATCATTATGGGTCTGGCTGAAACCCAGCTTGGCATCACCATCACCTACGGCCAGTGGCTGGCGGTGGGCTTCCCCTTCGCTGCCATCATGTATATGGTCATCCTGATCTGTACCCGCATCTGGCATGTGGATATGTCCGCCTTCCAGAATTTCGATCTGGAGGACATGAAGCGCAGCAGCCCCCCTCTGGACCTGCGGGGCAAAATCTCCGCCGTCGCCTTCATCCTGGTGGTGCTGGCTATCCTGCTGCCTGAAATTCTCAAGGGCGTCTTCCCAACCGCCTGCGGCTACCTCACCGGCATCGGCGTGGTGGTCCCCGCCATGCTGGCGCTGGCCGCCCTGTGCCTCATCCCCGTCAAGGGCACGCCCATTCTGGATATGCCCCAGGCCATGAAGGCCGTCCCCCTGCCCGTGGTCCTCTTCTCCGGTATCGTTTGTGTCATGGCCACCCCTATCTCCTCCGAGGCCACTGGCATCAACATCTGGCTGGGCAATATCCTGCGCCCCGCCATCGAAACCCTGTCCCCCCTCGCCATCATCGTGGTACTGGTGGTCGGCGCCATCATCATGACTAATTTCATGTCCAACACCGTCACCATGGTCCTCTTCTTCAATCTGGGCGTGGTGCTGCTGGATTCCGGAGCCCTGAACATGGGGGCTTTCACCATCCTCATCGCGCTGGCGGCCTCCATGGCCTCCCTGACTCCTTCTGCCGCTGTCCCTTCTCCTCTGTTTTTTGGTCCAGAGCACTTGACTATGAAGTCCACTGTTAAAATAAATCTGCTCTTTATCGTACTCTCCTTTTTGGTGCTGATGTTCTTCGCATGGCCTCTTGCCCAGGCAATCATCCGCCTCTGAGTGATACCTGTTGTATTCCACTATCTAAACAAATTGAGACTCACCTCGCCCCGCCTGACACTGTACCACTATAATTTCTATATCGGCATTATGTCCGCTACCAGCAGAGACCTCTGGCGATGTTCCCTGTTCTTCCCCCATGAGCTGATATACTCCTATTTATCTTTTCTATGTTAGTATGCCGACAGATCATGTCTCTCTTTTCTTTCCCGCCCGTCCCGGAAACTGGGGACGGGCGGATTTTTCTGTTCTCGCTTTGTGAAAAATTTATCATTTTTGCAAGTTCCACTTTTTTAAAAATCAAAATGCTTTATGTTTAAAACAGACTCTTTTTCTAATGCATTGTTATCTCTTTCACAACCCCCTTCTGTCGATTTTCACCCAGTTTGCAACTTCTAACAAAAAAATAATCGTTAAAATATTAATTATCCAATTATCTATTTACTTTTTTCCATTTTTCATTTATGATATTTTCAAATCAAAAATGTGAACCAGTTAGTTTAACTATTCCGTTTTTGAGTTGTTAGGAGGTGCAGATTTTGAACAAGATGGCAGGAACTCCGTCACAGGAGTGCGCGTGCTGCAGCTGTGGAGCTGAGAGCCAAGATGCCCTTCTGGAGCGCATTGGAGAGCTGGCCCGGTCATATCGGGGACGGGAGGGCTCCCTGATACAGGTACTCCATATGGCCCAGGGCATCTACGGCTATCTGCCTCTGGAAGTCCAGCAGGTGGTGGCGGATAGTCTGGATATTCCTCTGGCCGAGGTGTCCGGCGTGGTGAGTTTCTATTCCTTTTTCTCTACACAGCGCCGGGGAGAGCACACCATTCGGGTCTGCCTGGGCACTGCCTGTTACGTACGGGGCGGCAAGCGCATCGTGGAGCGGCTCCACGACATTCTGGGGGTGAATGTGGGAGATACCACCCCCGACGGAAAATTTACCTTTGAAGTGGCCCGCTGCATCGGAGCCTGCGGTCTCGCGCCTGTTCTGACCGTCAACGACGTGGTGTATAAACGGGTCAATCCCGACAATCTGGAGCACATTCTGTCCCGATATACCCAGGAGGAGGTAGAGGCGGTATGACGGTAAAAATGACGTCCCCCGGCGTCCTCAAGGGCATCAAGGAGGCCTATCTGGCCAGACAGGCGGGCTATGAGCGCCGGGTCATGGTCTGCGGCGGCGCCGGCTGCGTCTCCTGTCACTGCCAGGAGGTCAAGGCCGCTCTGGACGTGGCTTTGGCCGGGCTGGGAATCGCGGAGCGGGTCCAGGTGCTGGTCACCGGCTGTATCGGCATCTGCGCCGTGGGTCCGGTGCTGGTGGTGGAGCCCGAGGGGGTCCTCTATACCAGTATGACTCCTGAGAAGGTTCAGGAGGTAGCCCGCCGCCATCTGCTGGAGGGTGAGATCGTGGAGGAGTACACCTTCTACGACCACAGCCAGCACAGGCGGGTTCCAAAACGAAATGATATCGGCTTCTTTAAGGAGCAGGTCCGCATCGCTCTGCGCAACTGCGGCCAGATGGAGTACGCCTCCCTGGACGCCTATGTTGCCCGGGATGGATACGCCGCCATCGCCAGGGCGCTCACCGCTCTGGAACCCAGAGACGTAGTGGAGGAGCTGAAGGCCTCCGGCCTCCGGGGCCGGGGCGGCGCCGGCTTCCCCACCGGAGTCAAGTGGGAGGCTGGGATGAATGCTCCTGCCGGGCAGAAGTATATGGTGTGCAACGCCGACGAGGGCGACCCCGGCGCCTTCATGGACCGTTCCATTCTGGAGGGCGATCCCCACTCTCTTATTGAGGGCATGATGCTGGGTGGCTACGCCATCGGGGCCGATAAAGGATATGTTTACGTCCGGGCCGAGTACCCCCTGGCGGTGGAGCGGCTAGAGCACGCCATCGGCCAGGCCCGCTCAGCCGGGCTGCTGGGCGAACACATTCTGGGCACCGACTTTTCCTTCGACCTGGAGATCCGCATTGGCGCGGGCGCCTTTGTCTGCGGCGAGGAGACTGCCCTCCTGAACTCAGTGGAGGGCCGCCGCGGCGAGCCTCGGCAGAAGCCCCCCTTCCCCTTTGAGTCGGGCCTTTTCGAGCACCCCACTATCATTAATAACGTGGAGACCCTGGCGAATGTCCCTGCCATTCTGGAAAAGGGCGCGGCCTGGTTCCGTCAGTTTGGCACTGAAAAGAGCCCCGGTACCAAGGTTTTTGCCCTCTCAGGCAAGATCAACAACACCGGTCTCGTGGAAGTGCCTATGGGTATCCCCCTGGGCGACATTCTCTACACCATCGGCGGCGGCATCCCCGGAGGCAAGGGCTTCAAGGCTATCCAGTCCGGCGGCCCCTCCGGCGGCTGCCTCACCCGGGAGCACCTGAACACCCCGGTGGACTATGAGTCCCTGGCGGCGCTGGGCGCCATCATCGGTTCCGGCGGCCTCATCGTCATGGACGAGGACACCTGCATGGTGGACACCGCCCGCTACTTCATGGACTTCATCCGGGACGAGAGCTGCGGCAAATGCCTCCCCTGCCGAGTGGGCACCAAGCGGATGCTGGAGATCCTGGAGCGCATCACCGAGGGCAAAGGCGTCCCCGGCGATCTGGACTTGCTGGAGGAGCTGGCGGAAACGCTGAAGCAGACCGCTATGTGCGGCCTGGGACAGACCGCTCCCAATCCAGTGCTCTCCACTCTGAAATACTTCCGCGATGAGTACGAGACCCATATCTACGACAAGCACTGCGACGCCGGGGTCTGCTCCAACCTGTACATCTCCCCCTGCCGCAACGCCTGTCCCGCCTCGGTCAACGTGCCGGGCTACATGCGCCTGGTGGCCGCCGGGCGGCTGATGGACGCCTACCGGCTCATCCGGCAGGACAATCCCTTCCCCGCCGTCTGCGGCCGGGTGTGCACCCACCCCTGCGAGTGGCACTGCCGCCGGGGCCAGGTGGACGAGGCGCTTTCTATCTGCTCCATCAAGCGCTTTGTGGGCGACTTCGCCCTGAAGGACGAGTTTGACATCCCGGTGGTGGAGTCCCTGCCCGCCACAGGCATGCGGGTGGCCATCATCGGCGCGGGCCCCTCCGGCCTCACCTGCGCCTACTATCTGGCCCACCTGGGCCACCAGGTGGACGTGTACGAAGCCGAGCAGGTGGCAGGCGGCGTGCTGTACTGGGGTATCCCTGAGTACCGCCTTCCCAAAGACGTGCTGGCCAAGGAAATCAGGGCCATCGAAAACGCCGGCGTGCGCATTCACACCGGCATCCGCATCGGCGAGGACCTGTCTATGGAGGACCTGCAGGCCACCACCGACGCTGTATATATCGCCATTGGCACCCAGAAATCCAAGCTGCTGGGCGTACCCGGCGAGGAGCTGCCCCAGGTGGAGAGCGGCCTCTCCTTCCTGCGCCGGGTGGGGCTCAACCGGGATCGCTCTGTCCCCCGCCGCTTAGTGGTGGTGGGCGGCGGCTCCACCGCCATGGATTGCGCCCGCACCGCCGTGCGCCTGGGGGCCGAGGAGGTCACCGTGGTCTACCGCCGCACCGAGGACGAGATGCCCGCCGGGCGGGAGGAAATCGCCGAAGCCCGGGAGGAGGGAATCCGCCTGGAGACTCTGGCCGCCCCGGTGGAAATTCTGGAACAGGACGGGGCTGTCTGCGGACTCCGGCTGGACCGGATGGTCCAGGGCGACTTCGGCAGGGATGGCCGCCGGCGTGTCCGCGCCGTTCCGAACGGACAGTTCGTCCTCCCCTGCGACGGCATTGTCACCGCCGTCAACCAGGAACTGGACGACGCCTTCCTGAAGGTGGCTGAGGATGGCTCCGTCCCCTCACTGGAGGTCAACCGCTTTACCTCTCAGACCAGCCGCGAGGGCCTCTTCGTGGGTGGCGACGCCTCTCCCTGGGGGGCCAATGTGGTCATCCAGGCCATCGCCGACGGCAAGCGGGCCGCCGCCAGCATCGACCGCTACCTGGGCGGCTCCGGAGAGCTGAACAAGGGCGAGGAGATCGACCTCCCCGCCATTCCCGACGAGGAGGTGGAGGAGCATCCCCGCTTCCCCACCCGGGTTCTGCCTGTGGAGCAGCGCTGTGACAACTTCGACGAGGTGGCCTGCGGCTTCCATCGGCTGGACGCCATGGCAGAGTCGCTGCGCTGCCTGCACTGCGACAGGAGGTAAGGGCACATGGTTCATCTGACAATCAACAACAAACCCGTCTCCGTTCCGGAGGGAACGACCCTGCTGGAGGCAGCCAGGAGCGTGGGCATCGAGGTGCCCAACCTCTGCTATATGAAAAATGTCCACCAGTACGGCTCTTGCCGCATCTGCGTGGTGGAGGTGGAGGGGATGCGCAACCTCCAGGCCTCCTGCATCACCAAGGTCCGTGAGGGCATGGTGGTGCAGACCAACAGCGCCAAGGTCCGCCGCCACCGCAAGGTCCTCTACGAGCTGATGCTCTCCAACCACTCCAAGGACTGCTTGTCCTGCTCCCGCAACCAGAGCTGCGAGCTCCAGGCCCTGGGTGAGAAGCTGGGAGTGACCGAGTGCCGCCTGGAAGGGGAGCGTACGCAGCGCCTGGTGGACGTGTCCCCCTCCATCACCCGGGACACCTCCAAGTGCATCCTCTGCCGCCGTTGTGTCACCGTCTGCAAGCAAATCCAGCAGGTGGGCGCCATCGACGCCCAAAACCGGGGCTTCGACACAGTGGTGAGCCCCTCTATGGGGCTGCCCCTCAACTCCACTGCCTGCGCCATGTGCGGCCAGTGCACCGTGGTCTGCCCCACCGGCGCGCTCACCGAGACTGACGGTCTCACCGCCGTGTGGGCCGCCCTCAGCGACCCCAAAAAGCGCGTGGTAGTCCAGACCGCCCCCGCCGTCCGGGCCGCTCTGGGGGAGGAATTTGGCTATCCGGTTGGCACCCCCGTCACCGGCCGGATGGCAGCCGCCCTCCATGAACTGGGCTTTGACGATGTGTTTGACACCAACTTCGCCGCCGACCTCACCATTCTGGAGGAGGGCACTGAGCTTCTCCAGCGGCTGGACGCCGCCCTCAAGGGGGGCGAGGCCACTCTGCCCATGATCACCTCCTGCTCTCCCGGCTGGATCAAGCATATTGAGCACGCCTATCCCGACGAACTGGACCACCTGTCCACCTGCAAGTCCCCTCACACCATGCTGGGAGCGCTGACCAAGAGCTATTACGCCGAAAAGCTGGGCATGGATCCCCGCGACATCTTCACCGTGTCCATCATGCCCTGCACCGCAAAGAAGTACGAGATTCAGCGTCCCGAGATGGGCGACAATGGCATTCCCGATGTGGACGCCGTCCTCACCACCCGAGAGCTGGCGCGGATGATCAAGAGCGCGGGCATCGACTTCCGCAGCCTGCCCGAGATGGACTTCGACGCCCCCCTGGGGCTCTCCACCGGCGCGGCCGATATTTTCGGCGTCACTGGCGGCGTGATGGAGGCCGCCCTGCGCACTGTCTACGAGCTGGTCACCGGGCGGGAGCTGCCCTTCGAAGGGCTCCATGTCACCCCCATTGTGGGACTGGAACAGGTCAAGACCGCCTCAGTCACCATCGCGGACACTCTGCCCGCCTACAAGCACCTGGAGGGGGTCACGGTCAACATTGCCGTCACCTCCGGCCTGGCCGGAGCGGATATTCTGATGGACCAGATCGCGGCAGGCGAGTCCCCCTACCACTTCATCGAAGTTATGGGCTGTCCCGGCGGCTGTATCAGCGGCGGCGGCCAGCCCCGCACCGACTGCGAGGACTTCCGGACCCTTCGCTCCAAAGCTCTCTACTCCGAGGATGAGCGCAAGGTACTGCGCAAGAGCCATGAGAATCCGGATCTTCTCAAGCTCTATGAGACATGGCTGGGCGACATCGGCGGCCACAAGGCCCACCATCTGCTCCACACCCACTACGTCCCCCGCGGGCTCTACAACGAGCTGCTGGAGGAGGCGACCTAGGACCAGCGCTGTCCTATTCTAAAAACAAGCTCTGCCATGCATCTGCCCCACAGAGGCGCTCTCCTCTGCACAGAAAAGCCATCAGGCCCGC
>ERZ857955.2399-NODE-2399-length-12257-cov-5.311260_pt1 | contig 12257 bp, 8 predicted proteins | sample MGYA00519956_ERZ857955 | MGnify/ENA primary metagenome ERZ857955 (study PRJEB31778, sample SAMEA3449378) | human gut metagenome | biome: human gut; feature: human-associated habitat; material: faeces | place: United Kingdom | collected 2010/2012 ...
GGCGTCCTCGCGGCGGAACAGGCGCTGCAGCTTGCGCTCGATGGGCGCGTTGCCCTTCTGCACCTCGGCACCGCAGGTCTCAAGGCTTGTCAGCTTGTGCGCTTTGGAGGAACCGGTGGCACCGCCGACACCGTCGCGGCCCGTGCGTCCGCCCAGCAGGATGACGACATCACCCGGGGCGGGCTCCTCGCGGCGGACATGGCTGGCAGGCGTCGCGCCGACAACTGCGCCGATCTCCATGCGCTTGGCGGCGTAGCCGGGGTGGTACAGCTCTGCGACCTGACCGGTGGCAAGGCCGATCTGGTTGCCGTAGCTGGAATAGCCCGCGGCAGCCGTCGTGACCAGCTTGCGCTGGGGCAGCTTGCCGGGCATTGTCTCGGAAACAGGCTTCAGCGGGTCAGCCGCACCGGTCACGCGCATGGCCTGATAGACGTAGCTGCGTCCGGACAGCGGGTCACGGATGGCACCGCCAATGCAGGTCGCCGCGCCGCCGAAGGGCTCGATCTCGGTGGGGTGGTTGTGGGTCTCGTTCTTGAACAGGAACAGCCAGTCCTGCTGCTCACCGTCCACGTCACACTTGATCTTGACGGTGCAGGCGTTGATCTCCTCGCTCTCGTCAAGGTTCTTCAGAATGCCGCGCTGCTTCAGCGCCTTGGCACCGATGGTCGCGCAGTCCATCAGGGTGCGGTTTTTCTTGTCGCGGCCGGTCTCGGCGCGCAGTGCCATGTAGCGGTCAAATGCGGCCTGCACAAGCGCGTCGTCGATCTTCACGTCGTCCAGGATCGTGCCGAACGTCGTGTGGCGGCAGTGGTCGGACCAGTAGGTGTCGATCAGACGGATCTCGGTGATGGTCGGGTCGCGGTGCTCGGATTTGAAGTAGTTCTGGCAGAATACGATGTCCGCATGGTCCATCGCCAGGCCTTTCTCATTGCGGAACGCTTCCAGCGCGTCGTCGTCCAGCGCGGTGAAGCCGGTCAGTGTCTCGACCTCCGTCGGGATGGCAAACTCCATTTTCAGGGTGCTGCGCTCGTCAAGGCTTGCCTCGCGGGCCTCGACGGGGTTGATGACGTACTTCTTGATGGCGGCCAGGTCGGCGTCGGTCAGGTCGCCGTCCAGCAGATAGACGCGGGCGGAGCGCACCGCGGGGCGCTCGCCCTGGCTCAGCAGCTGGATGCACTCGCTGGCAGAGTCAGCGCGCTGGTCAAACTGGCCGGGCAGGTACTCGACGGCAAAAACGGTCTTGGCGTCGGGCAGCTTGTCGTAGGTCACGTCAACAGGCGGCTCACTGAACACGGTGGGCACAGCCTGCTGGAACAGCACTGCGTCGATGCCCTCGACGTCATAGCGGTTCAAAAGGCGCAGACCGGTCAGATTCTGGATGCCGACCAGATCGACCAGCTCATGCAGAAGCCCCTGTGCCTCGCCGTCAAAGCCGGGCTTTTTCTCAACATAAATGCGATATACCATTGTATTTCCTCCTGAGAGTTAAATTTGCAGGAAGTGACGGACGGAAAGCCTTCCCCCCTGGGGGGAAGGTGGCCGAGGCCCCGTCCGAGGGCGGATGAGGGGAAAGTGTACCGCTGTATCCCGTTGACGGATCGCTGCGGGAAGTTTGCCCTCATCAGTCACCTTCGGTGACAGCTTCCCCCCGATGGTGAAGCCTTTTTACTGCATTGCTGCCAGCGCTCTTGCCCCAATGTCACTGCGCTTGTGCAGCTTGTCGAAATGGATGCTCTCCGTGGCAGCATACGCCTTTTTCAGCGCCTCGGGCAGGGTGTTGGCCGTGGCGGTCACGCCCAGCACGCGCCCGCCGTTCGTGACGAGCCTGCCGTCCTTGATGGCTGTGCCGGCGTGGTAGACCGTCACATCGGCGGCATCCAACTGGCCAGCGGTCAGGCCGGTGATCTCCTTGCCCTTCTCGTAGGCGAGGGGATAGCCGCCGCTGGCTAAGATGACACAAGCCGCCGCGCCGTCGCTGAATTTGACATCGGTATTGTCCAGCGTGCCGTTCGTTGTGGCCTCCATCACGGTCAGCAGGTCGCTTTCCAGCAGGGGCAGCACGACCTGCGTCTCGGGGTCGCCGAAGCGGCAGTTGTACTCGATGACCTTCGGGCCGTCGGGGGTCAGCATCAGGCCGAAATACAGGCAGCCCTTGAAGGGGCAGCCCTCGGCCTGCATGGCCGCAACCGTGGGCAGGAAAATCTCCTGCATGCAGCGCTCGGCGACTGCGGGCGTGTAGTAGGGGTTCGGGGCCACGGTGCCCATGCCGCCGGTGTTCAGGCCCTCGTCGTGGTCGAGAGCACGCTTGTGGTCCATGCTCGAGACCATCGGCTTGACGGTCTTGCCGTCGCAGAAGGACAGCACGCTGACCTCGGGGCCGGTCAGGAACTCCTCGACGACCACATGGTTGCCGGACGCGCCGAACTTTTTGTCCAGCATGATCTCCTTGACGCCGTCGGCGGCCTCCTGCTCATTCTGGCAGATCAGCACACCTTTGCCCAGTGCCAGACCGTCCGCCTTGATGACGACGGGGTATTTGCCCTCGGCTTTGATGTAGTCCATGACCTTCTCGGGGTCGTCGAACGTCTCATATTTGGCCGTAGGGATGCCGTATTTCTTCATCAGGTCCTTGCTGAACACCTTGCTGGCCTCAATGCGGGCCGCGGCCTTGTCGGGACCGAATGCCGGGATGCCCACAGCGGCCAGCGCATCGACCATACCCAGCGCCAGCGGGTCGTCCTGGGCGACGACGACATAGTCAAAGGCTTCTTCCTTGGCAAATTTGACCATGGCGTCCACGTCGGTGGCCGGGATGGCCTTGCAGTGAGCGTCATAGCTGATGCCGCCGTTGCCGGGCGCACACCAGATCTCGGAGCAGCGGGGGCTTTTTTTCAGCGCGCGGATGATGGCGTGCTCACGCCCGCCGCCGCCGACAACCAGAATTTTCATAAGCGTCCTCCTTGACAGCACAACAGCCCGCGACGAAAAATCGCCGCAGGCGAGTTGTTTTTTGCGTTTAATGATGGAACAGCCGGATGCCGCAGAACGCCATCGCAATGCCGTACTTGTTGCAGGTGTCGATCACCTGTGCGTCGCGGATGGAGCCGCCCGGCTGTACAATGGCGGTCACGCCGCTGCGGCGCGCGCGCTCGATGTTATCGCCGAACGGGAAGAAGGCATCACTGCCCAGGCTCACACCAGTCACGGCATCCAGCCAGGCGCGCTTTTCCTCGGCGGTCAGCGGGGCCGGTTGCTCGGTGAAGGTCTCGGCCCAGACATCGTCGCCGATGACATCCTCCGGCGTGTCGCCGATGTAAACATCGATCGCGTTGTCGCGGTTCGGTTTGGCAATGTCAGCGCGGAACGGCAGGTCCAGCACCTTCGGCATGTGGCGCAGCTGCCAGTTGTCGGCCTTCTGGCCCGCCAGACGGGTGCAGTGCACGCGGCTCTGCTGGCCCGCACCGACGCCGATGGTCTGGCCGTCCTGCACGTAGCAGACGCTGTTGGACTGGGTGTATTTCAGCACGATCAGGCTGATGATGAGGTCGCGGCGTTGCTCGTCGCTGATGACCTTGTTCTCGGTCACAACGTTCTGCAGCATCGTCTCATTGGAAATGTCCAGGTCCTGACGGCCCTGCTCGAAGGTCACACCAAAGACCGTGCGGGTCTCCAGCGGCTTCGGCTCGTAGTCGGCGTCGATCTGGACGATGGCGTAGCCGCCCTTCTTCTTGGATTTCAGCACCTCCAGCGCGTCGGCGTCGTAGCTGGGCGCAATGATGCCGTCGGAGACCTCGTACTGAATCAACTTCGCGGTGCTCAGGTCGCAGACATCAGACAGCGCGATCCAGTCGCCGAAGCTGGACATACGGTCCGCACCGCGGGCACGGGCGTAGGCGCAGGCCAGCGGGGAAAGCTCGGTCTCCGGCGCAATGTGGTACATGGCGCGCAGGGTCTCATCCAGCGGCAGACCGATGGCCGCACCGGCGGGGGAGACGTGCTTGAAGCTGGCGGCAGCGGGCTGGCCGAGTGCCTTCTTCAAATCACGCACGAGCTGCCAGGAGTTGAACGCATCCAGAAAGTTGATGTAGCCCGGGCGTCCGTTCAAAATCTGCACAGGCAGGTCACTGCCGTCCGCCATATAGATGCGGGCGGGCTTCTGGTTGGGGTTCGTGCCGTATTTCAGCTGAAATTCGTTCATATTAACCCTCCACAGCGGTGTATTTATTCAGGATAATGTCCTCGTACTCGCCGGTTTCCAGCTCGATGCTGCGGACAAACAGGCTGACCTTGTTGTCCTCGTTCAGGCTCGCCCACAGCTTGTCGGCAAACTTGTCCGCGTCGTTCGTGTCGATGGCGACGCGCAGCGGCTCACCCGCAAAGCTGGGAATCGGCGCACCGTTCTTGACGTAAGTGCTGATGAAGTGTCCCTCACCGGCCACGGGCTGCGGGTAGTCGAAGGTCTGGCGCTGCACGCTCTCGGCGTTGCCCTCGTCGGACTTGACGATGGACAGCTTGTAGCCGCCGCGGCGCATATCGACGACGCCGGAGATGCGCGGGGTAAAGTTCGGCGCGTCGTCCTCATAGGTGCGGGTCGCCAGCGCAGCCTCAAAGCTGTAGCCGGGGAAAAGATTGCCGTTCATGAACCGGGCAATCGTGTCAGTCTGGTCGCCGTTCGTGACCACGGTGGTCTCCCGCAGGGTCAGCACAGCGTTGTAGATGATGAGGTGCGGATCCTCGAGCTTGGCCGGGTCAGCGGCTACTGTGCGGATGCCGCCGTCGATAGGCTCAAACACACGGTTGCGGCTGTTGGCGCTGCGGCCCATGATCCAGTAGGCGACGAACGCCTTCTGCCCGTCGGGGCTTTTGCCCAGCACAATGCCGCGCCCGGGGTAGTCATTCCCGGCAAGATATTTGTAGATGTTTTTTTTCATAATTGACCTCGTTTTGGTGTATACAAAAACATAAAACGGGATGTGGTGGCAAGGCTCTCCCCCTCAGTCCGCTGCGCGGACAGCTCCCTCGCAGAGGGAGCCTGGAAGCCTTGGCCCCCTCTGCGAGGGGGCTCCGCCCGCAGGCGGTGGGGGAGAGAACTTTGCCATTGTTGCGATTTTACACCTCGTCACTGCACACCATCGCCAATGCCTTGGGCAGCAGCTGCCACTCGGCCTCGACCATGACGCGCTTCTGCAGCGTCTCGGGGGTGTCGCCGGGCTCCACGGCCACGGCCTTCTGCAGCAGAATGGGCCCGCCGTCGCATTCCTCGTTTACAAGGTGGACGGTAGCGCCGGTCAGCTTCACGCCGCGGGCCAGCGCGGCCTCGTGCACGCGCAGTCCGTAGAAGCCGGGGCCGCAGAAGCTGGGAATCAGGCTGGGATGAACATTGATGATTTTATTGCGGTAGGCCGCAATGACCTTTTCGCCCAGCACGCTCAAAAAGCCTGCCAGCACGACCACGTCAATACTGTGCTTCTGCAGGGTGTCCAGCAGAGCGGCGTTAAACGCTGCGCTGTCAGCGTAGTCCCTGCGGCTGACAACAGCGGATTCCACACCGAAATTGGCGGCGCGCTCCAGCGCGTAGACGCCGGGCTTGCTGGCAACGACCAGCTCGATTTTGCCGTTCGGGTTCTCGCCGCGGCGCTCGCTTTCCAGCAGCGCCTGCAAATTCGTGCCGCCGCCCGATACCAGTACCGCTACACGCTTCATACCAGCTCGACCCCGTCGCCCTCGACGATGGTGCCCAGACGGTAGGCGTCCTCGCCGTGGGCCTTCAAAATGGCAATGGCCTTGTCTGCATCCTCGGGCGCGACGGTCAGCACCATGCCGACGCCCATGTTGAAGGTGTTGAACATATCGTGCTCGGAGATGCCGCCCTCGCGCTGCATGACGTCGAACAGGGCAGGGGTGCGCACATCGGCCTTGGCAATGTGGGCCGCACAGCCCTTCTTCAGGCTGCGGGGAATGTTCTCATAGAAGCCGCCGCCGGTGATGTGAGACACGCCCTTGACCGTGATCTCGTCCATGACAGCCAGCACGGGCTTGACGTAGATCTTCGTGGGGGCCAGCAGGGCCTCGCCCAGGGGCTTGTCCATGCCGTCGAAGGTCTTTTTCAGCACATCGGGGTTGTTGTCGATGTCAAAAATTTTGCGCACCAGCGAGAAACCGTTGGAGTGTACGCCCGTGGAGGGCAGTGCGATGATGACATCGCCCGGCTGCATCGTGGAGTTGTCCAAAATCTTTGCCTTGTCGACCACGCCGACGGTGAAGCCGGCCAGGTCGTACTCATCCTCGGGCATCATGCCGGGGTGCTCGGCGGTCTCGCCGCCCACGAGGGAGCAGCCCGCCTGGACGCAGCCCTCGGCTACGCCCTTGACGATCTCGGCGATCTTCTCCGGGATGTTCTTGCCGCAGGCGATGTAGTCGAGGAAAACCAGCGGCTTGGCACCGGCGCAGATGACGTCGTTGACGCACATGGCCACGCAGTCGATGCCGATGGTGTCATGCTTGTCCAGCAGCATGGCGATGCGCAGCTTGGTGCCGACGCCGTCAGTGCCGGAAATCAGAACGGGATGCTCCATGCCGGTGCAGTCCAGCTCAAACAGGCCGCCGAAGCCGCCCAGACCGCCGATGCAGCTCTCGGTCATCGTGCGGGCAACATACTGCTTCATCAGCTCAACAGAGCGGTACCCGGCGGTAATATCCACGCCTGCAGCGGCGTAGCTGGCAGAATAGCTTTTTTCCATGTTGAACTCCTAAATGTGTTACATTACTCGGAAAATCGGGTGGCAGCGGCAAGCTCTCTCCCTCCGGCGCTGCGCGCCACCTCCCTCGCAGAGGGAGGCAAGGGGGCTCCGCCCGCAGGCGGTGGGGGAGAGAAGTTTGCGCTACTGCTGCGCTTCCGTCGTTATGATTACAGCTTTTTATTCGTCTTAGACTGGCTCAGCGGCTTGTCGTAGACAATGTCCATCGTCTCGGTGGGCGGGGCGACGGGGTATTTGCCGGTAAAGCAGCCCGTGCAGAAGCCGCACTTGCTGTGGATGGCCAGCTGCTGCACATGCTCAATGCTCAAATAGCCCAGCGTGTCAGACCCGACCAGCTCGTTGATCTCCTCGACGGTGTGGCCGGTGGCAATCAGGTCTTTCTCGTCGGGAATGTCGGTGCCGAAGTAGCACGGGTGGGCGAACGGCGGCGCACTGATCCGGTAGTGTACCTCGGCAGCACCGGCCTCGCGCAGCAGGCGGATGGTGCGGGCGCTCGTCGTGCCGCGGACGATGGAGTCATCGACCAGCACAACGCGCTTGCCCTTGACCGTGGACGAGATGGCGTTCAGCTTGATGCGCACGCTGCTCTCGCGCTGGGCCTGGCTGCCCTGAATGAAGGTGCGGCCTACATATTTGTTCTTGATAAAGCCCACGCCGTAGGGGATGCCGCTCTCCTGCGCATAGCCGAGCGCTGCATCCAGACCGGAGTCCGGTGCGCCGATGACGACGTCGGCCTCCACGGGATGCTCCTGCGCCAGAAACCGGCCCGCCTGCAGACGGGCCTCATGCACACAGGTGCCCTCGATGACGGAATCCGGGCGGGCAAAGTAGATGTACTCAAAGACGCACATCGTGTGCGGCGCGGCGCCGCAGTGATTCTCCATCGTGCGCAGGCCGTTGCGGTCGGCAATAACGATCTCGCCGGGGCGCACGTCACGGATGAACTTCGCACCCACGGCGTCCAGCGCACAGCTCTCGCTGGCAAAGGCATAGCCGTTGCCGTCGGGCAGCTCGCCGATGCACAGCGGGCGGAAGCCGTTGGGGTCGCGCGCCGCGATCAGCTTGGTGTGGGTCATAATGACGAGGGAGTATGCGCCCTCAATGTCGTCCATCGTGCGGCTGACGGCCATCTCAATGTTCGGCGTCAGCAGACGGTTCTGGGTCAGCAGATAGGCGATGACCTCGGTGTCCGACGTGCCGTGAAAGATCGAGCCGCTCATCTCGAGCTTGCGGCGCAGCTTCGGCGCGTTGACAAGGTTGCCGTTGTGGCAGACCGCCATAGCGCCCTTGCAGTGATGCAGAACCATCGGCTGCGCGTTGGAACGGCTGCGCTGGCCCGCCGTGGCATAGCGGACATGGCCAGTAGCCATCTTTGCGCCGCGGGGCAGCTCCTCCAGCACGCGCTTGGTAAAGACCTCGCTGACAAGGCCCAGATCGCGGTAGCCGGACAGCACGCCGTCGACGTTCAGCGCAATGCCGCAGCTCTCCTGGCCGCGGTGCTGCAGGGCGTACAGCGCACTGTAGACGGCGCTGACCATATCGGTCTCGCCGGTCTTGTCATACATACCGAACACGCCGCACTCCTCGTGCAGGGACTCGGTGTATTGGGAAATTTCGCTCATTTATTTGCTCCAATTGTCGGAATGGTAAAGCCGTAGGGGCGGATCCTATATCCGCCCGTGGGTCGGCTGCCTCTTGCGGGCGCATATGGAATGCGCCCCTACGGGAAAGCGCACGGTAAATTATGCGGGTGCAATCAGCCCAGCAGGCGCTTCATGACTTCCTGGTAAGCGTCGGCTTCGCCGCCCATGTTGCGGCGGAACAGATCCTTGTCCAGATGTGCGCCGGTGGTGGCGTCCCAGAAACGGCAGGTGTCGGGGCTGATCTCGTCGGCCAGGATGATCGTGCCGTCGGACAGGCGGCCAAACTCGAGCTTAAAGTCCACCAGACGGATGTTAGCGTCCAGCATGATCTTCTTCAGCACCTCGTTGACCTTGAAGGCATACTTCGCGATGGTGTCCAGCTCCTCCTGGGTAGCCAGGTCGAGGGCCAAGGCGTAGTAGTGGTTGATGAACGGGTCGTGCAGATCGTCGTTCTTGTAGCTGTACTCGAGGATGGGGGTCTTAAAGACCTTGCCTTCGGGCACGCCCATGCGCAGGCTGAAGTGACCGGCTGCAACGTTGCGGATGATGACCTCCAGAGGCACGATCTCGACCTTCTTCACAAAGGTGTCGCGGTCATTGACCTCCTGCACGTAATGGGTGGGGATGCCCTCCTTCTCGAGCTTCTGCATCAGAGCGTTGGACAGCTTGTTGTTGACAATGCCCTTGTCGCGAATGGTGCCCTTCTTCTCACCGTCACCGGCAGTGGCGTCATCCTTATAGTGGACCATGACGATCTCGGGATCGTTGGTAGCGAAAACCTGCTTGGCCTTGCCTTCGTACAGCTGCTCTTTGACTTCGTAATTCATGAGAAACGCTCCTTTTTATAGTATAATATAGTAAAGTATGTATGTGCACCTGTCTTTGGCTTCCCCTTTGGGGGAAGGCTCTTTTACAGTGCTGCGGCTTCGGCGGCAATGGCGGCGTCCTTCCTGGCAATCGCGGCGGCGGTGTCGGCGCGGAAGTTGTCAAGCTTCGCGGCCAGCTCGTCGTCGGCCACGGCCAGAATCGCCACAGCCAGATACGCGGCGTTCTTCGCGCCGTTCAGCGCTACGGTAGCCACGGGAAAGCCGCTGGGCATCTGCACAGTGGCCAGCAGGGCGTCCAGACCGTCCATGGCGCCGCCCTTCATCGGGATGCCCACAACGGGCAGGGTGGTGTTGGCGGCAAAGGCACCGGCCAGGTGCGCAGCCATGCCGGCAGCGCAGAGAATGACGCCGTAGCCCTCGGCACGGGCGCTCCTGGCGAACGCGGCGGCGGCCTCCGGTGTGCGGTGGGCCGAAAGAATGTGCGCCTCATACGGCACGCCGAAATCCTTCAGCACCGTGCAGGCACCCTTGACCACCGGCCAGTCACTGTCCGAGCCCATGATGATCGCAACTTTTTTCATACGTTTTGAAACCTCCCTTACAAAGCAAACAGCGCAGTGCTCCGCATCAGGATACACTGCGCTGTGGTGTCGACGTAAAAAGGGTATGATGGTACAGAACACCCGCGAAGAAGCCAATACGCTGCATTGCGTTTGCCACGGAAGATCCCCCTTTAATAAAAGTAAGATGTGCCCTGTAATTGTAGTGTAAACGCTGGGCAAAAAAAATGCAAGCGCCCGGCGGACATTTCAGCCAAAAAACGGTGCAAAAGGGTTTTGACCGTCGCTTTTTGTCGTTTTTGATGGGTCTTGGGGGGCAGTTGTCATACTTTAAAACGGCCTGTAAAATTTTGCTGGTACAGGGCACAAAAATATGATAAAATAGAAAAAATACATAAACAAGGAGCTTTGTATGATTGCACCCAAACGACGCCTGACAAATCACGCCCTGCACGGCAGGGAGGAATGGGTCAAGCGCATCTTCCGCGACCAGATCGCCGAGGCTGCGGGCATCCTAGAAGTCGTGCTCTCCGGCATTGTGCTGGCGGCTCTGCTCATGAGCATTGTCCCGCTGGTGGAGCTGATGCCCGGTCTGCTGACCGATGCCGACAGCCTGGAGATCCGCACCTTTCTGGAACGTGCGCTGGACATCGTCATCGGCATCGAGTTTATCAAGATGCTGGCCAAGCACAGCCCCGGCAGCGTGCTGGAGGTGCTGCTCTACGCCATTGCCCGCCACATGATCGTCGGTCATGAGGACGCCGTGCAGAACCTGGTCAGTGTGGTGGCCATCGCGCTGATCTTCATCATCCGCAAGTATTTCTTTGTGCCGTCCTTCGGCCACAAGATGCCCGGCGGCAAAATTGCCCCGGACATGGAGCAGAAGGACGCAGAGACCCCGGAAGCAAAAGCGGGGGACATGGCGGAATAGCGCCGGCCCGCCCCCAGGGACAGCGCCGCATGGTATGCCGGGGCCATTGGTGCGAACGGCGATAATTTGTAAGCCTGTGTGACAACTATTAATAAGAATCCCCCTTCCGGGAACAATGTAGGGGCCGATGCAAGTATCGACCTCTACAGCCTCCCGGAAGGGGGATTCTTTATTCTACGATTTTACCAAACTTTCCAATCAGAACAGACCCGTGATCTTCCCGTGTACATCCACGTCAATGTCCATGGCGGCGGGGTGCTTGGGCAGGCCGGGCATCGTCATGATGCTGCCGCAGACAACGACCACAAAGCCCGCACCGGCGCTCAAACGCACCTCGCGCACATTCAGCGTGTGACCCTCGGGCGCACCCGTCAGCTTGGCGTTGTCGCTGAAGGAATACTGCGTTTTGGCAATGCAGACCGGCAGCTTGCCATAACCCAGCGCGGTCAGCTCGTCCAGCGCCTTTTTTGCGGCGGCGGTGTAGCTTACGCGGCCTGCGCGGTAGATCTTCGTGGCGACGGCCTCGATCTTATCCGTCAGCGGCGCGTCCAGCTCGTAGGTGTACTGCACCTCGGCGCTGTCGTCCAGGATGGACAGCACGGTCTCGGCCAGCGCCTTGCCGCCCTCGCCGCCCTTGGCAAAGACCTCGCTCAGGGCGCAGGGCACACCGGCCTTGTTGCAGACGTCATAAATAACATCCATCTCCTCCGCAGTGTCGGTGGGAAAGGCGTTGATGGCAACGCAGACCGGCAGACCAAAGCCCTGCAGGTTCTCAATGTGGCGGGCCAGGTTCACGCTGCCCGCACGCACGGCCTCGGCGTTGGGCTTGCCCAGATCGGGCTTGGCCACGCCGCCGTGGGACTTGAGCGCGCGCACCGTGGCCACCAGCACAACGGCGGCGGGATGCAGCCCGGCCGCGCGGCACTTGATGTCAAGGAACTTCTCCGCGCCCAGATCCGCGCCGAAGCCGGCCTCGGTCACAACGTAGTCGGCCAGCTTGAGGCTCAGCCTGGTGGCAATGGCACTGTTGCAGCCGTGGGCAATGTTGGCGAACGGACCGCCGTGGATGATGGCGGGGTTGTGCTCCAGCGTCTGGACAAGGTTCGGGTCGAGCGCATCCTTCAAAAGTGCGGTCATCGCGCCCGCCGCGCCGATCTGTCCGGCGGTGACGGGCTGGCCGTCGTAGGTGTAGGCGCAGACGATGCGGGACAGGCGGGCCTTTAAGTCCTCCAGATCGGTGGCCAGGCAGAACACCGCCATGACCTCGCTGGCAACGGTGATGTCAAAGCCGTCCTCACGCGGGGTGCCGTTGACCTTGCCGCCGAGGCCGTCCACGATGAACCGCAGCTGGCGGTCATTCATGTCCATGCAGCGCTTCCAGGTGATGCGGCGGGGGTCAATGTTCAGCGGGTTGCCCTGCTGGATCGAGTTGTCGATCATGGCAGCCAGCAGATTGTTGGCCGCGCCGATGGCGTGAATGTCGCCGGTAAAGTGCAGGTTGATGTCCTCCATCGGCACAACCTGAGAATAGCCGCCGC
>ERZ857955.2404-NODE-2404-length-12225-cov-3.181923_pt1 | contig 12225 bp, 9 predicted proteins | sample MGYA00519956_ERZ857955 | MGnify/ENA primary metagenome ERZ857955 (study PRJEB31778, sample SAMEA3449378) | human gut metagenome | biome: human gut; feature: human-associated habitat; material: faeces | place: United Kingdom | collected 2010/2012 ...
CCTCGCCGTTCGTCATGGAGCTTCCTTCCTACCACATGCCCACGGTGAAATCCATCCTGATGTCCACGTGGGACCGCATCAAGGGCTACATCGTCAAGGCAGGTACGATCATCTTCCTGTCCACCATCGTCATCTGGCTGCTCATGAACTTCGGTGACGCGGGCGAGGGCTTCGGCTTGCTCGATACCGAGATGGACGACTACATCCAGTACAGCCTCATGGCGGCATCGGCAACGCGCTTGCACCGATCTTTGCGCCGCTTGGCTGGGCAAGCTGGCAGAACGTGGTGGCAACCGTCACCGGCTGGATCGCCAAGGAGAACGTCGTCGCCACCGTCGGCATCCTGACCAGCCTGGGCGATGTGGGCGAAGCCGATCCCACCATGTGGGCCGCGTTCGCCGCCCTCTTTGCGGGCTCGGTGCCGGCCATCCTCGCCTTCTGCGCCTTCAACCTGCTGTGCGCGCCGTGCTTCGCCGCCATCGGCGCGGCTCTGTGCTCCTCTGACTACGAGGAGCATGACTTTGACAGCCTTCTCAAAAAGCTGGAGGAGAGCGTGGACAACACCACATTGGTGGATACCATGCCCCCTCTCTTCAGCGGCCAGGCGGAATACGACGCCTTTATTACCCGGCACAACGCCTCTCACCCCCCCGAGGCCGATATCCTCACCTATACGGGGGATGCCTGGCTGGGGATTGACGCCGGATCCACCACCACCAAGATGGCCCTCATCGGCCCCAAGGGAGAGCTGCTCTACACCTACTATCACTCCAACCAGGGCAATCCGGTGGCCATTGTTTTGGAGCAGCTGAAGGAGATCTACAGGCTCTGCGGCGGCCGGGTGAACATCAAGGGAGCGGCTGTCACCGGCTACGGCGAGGATCTCATCAAAAATGCTTTCTCCTGTGATCTGGGTCTGGTGGAGACCATGGCCCACTACAACGCCGCCGCCCACTTCAATCCCGATGTGGATTTCATCATCGACATCGGCGGTCAGGATATGAAGTGCTTTAAAATCCGAAATGGCGCGGTGGATTCCATCATGCTCAACGAGGCCTGCTCTTCAGGCTGCGGTTCCTTTATCGAGACCTTTGCCAGGGCCCTGGGCTACGAGATTGCAGATTTTGCCAAGCTGGGCCTCTTTGCCGCCCACCCAGTCAATCTGGGGTCCCGCTGCACGGTGTTTATGAACTCCAGCGTGAAGCAGGCCCAGAAGGACGGAGCCAGTGTGGAGGACATCAGCGCCGGGCTCTCCATCTCCATTGTAAAAAACGCTGTCTACAAGGTCATCCGCGCAGCCAGCGCCGACGACCTGGGCAAGCACATTGTGGTCCAGGGCGGCACCTTCCACAACGACGCGGTGCTCCGCGCTTTCGAGCAGGAGCTGGGCCGGGACGTCACCCGCCCCACCATCGCGGGTATCATGGGTGCCTTTGGGGCCGCTCTGGCGGTACGGGATCTGCACTTGGAGCGCTCCTCTCTGTTGAGCCCGGACGCTTTACAGTCCTTTACCCACAGTGCAAAGCCCGTGACATGCAATCTGTGCACCAATCACTGCTCCCTTACCGTCAACTCCTTTGACGGCGGACGGAAATTTATCTCAGGAAACCGCTGTTCCCGCCCCCTGGGCAAGGAGAAGGTGGAGATGCCCGATCTGATGCACTATAAGTATCAGAAGCTTCGCGCTCTCCATGGCAAGGGGAACGGCACCGGCGTCCGCGGTCGTATCGGCATCCCCTTCGGGCTCAACATGTATGAGAATCTGCCCTTCTGGTATGCCTTCTTTACCCACCTCAATTTTGAGGTTGTCCTCTCCCCCGAGTCCTCCCGCAAGCTTTACTTAAAGGGACAGCACACCATTCCGTCGGATACGGTCTGCTATCCCGCCAAGCTCCTCCACGGCCATGTAGAGGCCCTGGTGGAGGATGGTGTGGATGCCATCTGGTACCCCTGCATGTCTTACAACAATGACGAGGGCATCGGAGACAACCACTACAACTGCCCTGTGGTGGCCTACTACCCAGAGCTTCTGGCTGCGAACGTCCCGATCCTCCGGGAGACCAGGTTCCTGGACCCCTATGTCGGCCTCTGGAGGCGCAAGGACTTCGCCAAGCGGGCTGCCCAGCTGATGCAGGAGACCTTCGATATTCCCAAAAAGGAGACTGCCGCCGCCGTGTCCGCCGCCTATGAGGCCTATGAGGCCTATGTGAAGGACGTGCGGGAGACGGGCAGGCAGTACATTGCGCTCGCCCGCTCCGAGGGGCGTCCCATTCTGGTGGTCTGCGGCAGGCCCTACCACATTGACCCCGAGATCAACCACGGCATCAACGATCTCATCACCTCCTTCGGCTTTGTGTTGGTCACAGAGGACGCCCTCAGCTATCTGGAGGGCTACGAGGCGCGCAAGGTGCTCAACCAGTGGACCTTCCAGAGCCGGATGTACAATGCCGCCCGGTATGTGTGCACTCAGCCCGATATGCAGGTGGTTCAGCTGGTCTCCTTCGGGTGCGGTACCGACGCCATCACGACCGATGAGATGCGCACCATTCTGGAAGAGGGCGGCAAGCTGTACACCCAGCTTAAAATTGACGATATCAGTAATCTTGGCGCGGTCAAAATCCGTATCCGCTCTCTGATGGCCGCCATGGACGCCCGCAAGGCCAAGGATGGACAGTAAGGCGGTTTGGGCCGCAGCCCGTGCGCAGCTGGCGCTGGATTTGGGATGTGATCCCGCCCTGCTGGACAGTCCGGACAATGAGGCCGTCTTGTGGCAGGACCGGAAGGGCCGGCGCATGTACTGCGCGGATACGCCCTTTCTGGAGCTGGCCGTATGGAACGGCAAGCTGATCGCCTCCTGCCGCCCCTCCCTCCTGTCCTGGATCCGTGAAAATCTGCTGCCCTGTCAGGCGGAGTGGCTCTTTCTACCCCGCAATTTTCGACGGCTGGAGGCCGGCCTGGCTCCCTTTGGCTATGAATTAGGGGACGCCCGGCATTTCTATCTGCCCGTCCTCCCCTGTGCCCAGGCCGTCCCCCAGGGGCCGGTATGCTGGTATGAACAGGAAGCCCTGGAGCAATTCAGGGACGCGGATACCTGGAGCGAGGCCTTGGCGTTCAACCCTTTTGCTCCCGATATGCTGGCGGTGGCCGCTCTGGATAAATCCGGCTCTCCCATCGCCATGGCCGGAGCCAGCCGGGACGGCGCCCACCTCTGGCAAATCGGAATCCGTGTTCTGCCTGCCTATCAGGGCCAGGGGCTGGGGGTCAATCTGACCGCCCTTTTGAAGGACGAGCTTCTGCGCCGCGGCATCGTCCCTCTGTACAGCACGGCGGAAAGCCATATCATCTCCCAGCATGTGGCGCTGAGGGCCGGGTTTTCCCCCGCCTTTGGATACCTGTATGCACGGCGTATGCAGACGAAAGGAACATAGACCTATGGCTGAGTTAGTTTATGATAAGACCGGGCGTCTCCTCTTTACTGAGGAGATGAAGAAAGAGTATACCATCCTCTTTCCCACCATGCTTCCAGTCCACTTCGATCTCATTGCCCGGATTCTCCAGAATGAGGGCTACAAGATGGAGATGCTCACCACCAACCACCGGGGGATTGTGGACGAGGGCCTGAAATATGTCCACAACGACACCTGCTATCCCGCCCTGCTGGTCATCGGCCAACTCATCGATGCGGTGAAGAGCGGAAACTATGATATGCACAAGGTGGCCCTCCTCATCACCCAGACGGGCGGCGGCTGCCGGGCCTCCAACTACATCCACCTGCTGCGCAAGGCGCTGGAGAAGGCAGGGCTTTCCTTTATTCCTGTTATTTCCCTGAATCTCTCCGGCCTGGAGCCCAATCCCGGTTTCAAGTTAGGCCTCGGCATGCTGCGCAAGGCGGTTTTCGCCATCATGTACGGCGACTTCATCGTCCAGATTGCCAACCAGGTGCGGCCCTACGAGGTCAACCCCGGCGACACCGACGCCGTCATTGAGCAGTGCGAGTCCTCCCTTTTGGAGGGGATGATCCAGGGCAAGGGCCTCTCCTACAAGAGCATGGTGAACAACTTCGACAAGATTGCCGCCGCCTTCAGGGCCGTCCCCGTATCCGGCGAACCCAAGGTCCGAGTGGGCGTGGTGGGCGAGATCTACATCAAATACTCCCCGCTGGGCAACAACAATCTGGAGAGCTTTCTCCTCTCCGAGGGCGCGGAGCCGGTCGTGCCCGGTCTCACCGACTTTATCATTTTCAAGATCTATAACCGTGAGGTGGATGTGGGGATCTACGGCGGAAAATGGATCAAGAAAAAGGCCTGCCAGCTGCTCAAGGGCTACGTGGAGAAGTGCCAGCGGGCCATGATTGCCGCCATGGAGCGCAGCGGCTTCCGGGCCCCCGGCACCTTCGAGGATCTGCGCCGCCTCATCAAGGGCTACCTGGGCGAGGGCAACAAAATGGGCGAGGGCTGGCTTCTCACCGCCGAAATGCTGGAGCTCATTCACTCAGGCACCCCCAATATCGTCTGCACCCAGCCCTTCGGCTGCCTGCCCAACCACATCGTGGGCAAGGGTATGATCCGTAAGCTGAAGGACGACTACCCCTACTCTAACATTGTGGCTATCGACTACGACCCCGGAGCCACCAAGATCAACCAGGAAAACCGCATCAAGCTGATGCTGGCCAACGCCCGGGCCCTGGCCAAGCAGGGAGCGGGCGGCGAGGGCGGGCGGGCTCCTGCCGGGGCGGGCAGGGAGGAATCTGCAGCCGTATGAGCGAGGCGCTTCACTTTGTAGACGCTTGCAAGGAAGAACACTTTACAGCTATGTCTCTGATCCACGCCCTGGGATGGCGGACCACCTACTGGGACGCGGTGCCGGCCGAATATATGGCCGCCGAGATCACAGACACCCACTGGGTCCCCTTCTTTCGGGAGGATTTCGTCACCGGTCATTGTCATGGTCTTTTGCTTTACAGAGGCGACACTCCTGTAGCCTGCGGTAATTATGGCCCTGCGCGGACAGGGCCCAGCCCGCGGCAGAGCAGCCTGCTGACTTTTCATACCCAGGGCTATGAGGGTTGGGGCGAGATCATCTCCTTTTATACCCATCCGGAGGAGACGGGCAAGGGCTACGGCTCCCTTCTGATGGAGGAAATGCTCCGCCGCCTGAGGAACAGCGGCTTTCCCAGCGTCTATGTGCTTGTACTGCGGGAGAATGAGGGGGCCCGGCGCTTCTATGAGCGCCATGGCTTCCGCTGGGACGGCACCCATGAGGATATTCCCTTTCCCCCCGATACCACCTGCGTGGATCTGCGCTATGTACGAACTGGATAACAGACAGCGGGTTTCCAGCTGGAAACCCGCTGTTTTACGGAAGGTGAACTGCAATTGAGAGAGAATAAGATGGCGGTCATGCCGGTGCGCCGGCTGCTGCTGAACATGTCCTGGCCTATGATGCTCTCCATGCTCATTCAGGCCCTGTACAATCTGGTAGACAGTATCTTTGTGGCTCAGCTCAGCGGCGCGGGCTTTGAGGCCCTGTCTCTGGTCTATCCGGTGCAGACGCTGATGATCGCCGTCTGTGTCGGCACTGGAATCGGGGTCAACAGTTTGCTGTCCCGGCGTCTGGGTGAGGGACGTCCCGAAGAGGCCAACGCCATGGCCCTGCACGGCTATCTGCTCTATTTCCTGACCTGGGCCGCTTTTTCTGTCGTCAGCCTTACGCTGCTACGCCGCTATATGTGGTTCTTTACCGACAACCCTGTTACCGCCGTCTATGGCCTGGACTATCTGACCATCGTCACGGTGGGGTCTTTCGGCATGTGCTGGCAGTTTGCAGGCGAGCGGGTGCTCCAGGCCACTGGCAACGCGGTTGGCCCCATGATTATCCAGGGTCTGGGCGCCGTCATCAATCTGATTTTGGATCCCATGCTGATTTTCGGGATCGGGCCGTTTCCCAGGCTGGAGGTAGTCGGCGCCGCCCTCGCCACCATCATCGGCCAGTTTGCGGGAATGATTGTGGGGCTCATCATGGTTCGGAAAAATCAGGTCTTGGTCCTCCATGTACGCGGATTTCGTCCGAGCATGGAGGTCGTCCGGGAAATCTACCGCATCGGCCTGCCCGCTATCGCCATGCAGGCTCTCACCACCGTTATGACGCTGGGGATGAATAAAATTCTGGCTATGACCTCTGAAACCGGCGTCTTTATTCTGGGCGCCTATTTCAAGCTCCAATCCTTTATTTTTATGCCGGTCTATGGTCTGAATAACGGCCTCATTCCGGTTGTCAGCTTTAACTATGGCGCAGGCAGCCGGAGGCGGGTCGAAGGCCTGATTCACTTTGCACTGGTTATTGCCGTGGTCATCATGGCGGCCGGCACCCTTCTGCTCCTTCTGATTCCCGGCCCTCTGCTGCAGCTCTTTGACGCCCCCGCCGCCGTCTTGACGGACGGTATCCCAGCCCTGCGTACCGTCTCTCTCTCTTTTGTCTTTGCCGGAGTCTCCATCATCCTCTGCTCCGCCTTTCAGGCCCTGGGCTGCCCGATGCAGAGCCTGGTCATCTCTCTGCTGCGGCAGGCCGCCATCCTCCTCCCGGCCGCTCTGATCCTCGGACTGGCGTTTCCAGGGGCAATCTGGAGTTCCTTTTTGATCGCCGAGGCCGTCTCCTGCCTGATATCCTTCCTCTTCTACCGCGTTATCCGGCGGGACACAATCTCTACGTTGGAGGGCTAGAGCGTGAAAAAATTATTCGTGCTCCTCCCCGCTCTGCTTCTTCCACTCTCGGCCTGCAGCCCACAGCAGCCGGCGGGCGCCTCTCCTGCTCCTCCGGCCGTGTCGACGCCGGCCGCCCCCGTCTCTCCCATGCCCTCGCCGCAGCCGGATTCCGGCCCCCTGTGGTGGGAAGACATCTCCTTCTCGGATCTGCCTTCCGCCTGTTCTGAGCCGGAGGACATCTCTGCAGGCAGCGGCGGAATCTATCTGCTCGCCTCCCTGCCCGAGCAGGAGCTCTCTCTGTACGGCTACGGCGGAGAGATGGACGGTGCGCCCTGCGGCATACTGATTGGCCAGGGCACCGGCCTGTCCCCCTTTGATCAAGTCTATCTCTCTGCGGAGAGTCCCGCCCTGCCCGAGTTGTGGTGGAACGATTTTGACGGTGACGGCAGCGGCGAACTGGCCGTCAAGTACCTGCTCGCCAACGGGGCCAGCAGCCTGGTCTATGAGCTGCATATCTATGAGCCTCAGCCCGATGGAGGCTGGACGGACCACAGTCTGACTGAACGCGAGATTGACGCACTCCTCTCCGCGGCTGTGGAGTACCGCTTTGACGCCGCCGCCGGCATAGCCACCGCCTCTGTTCCCGGCGAAGATGCCTCCTACCGCCTTGGAGACCAGGATCCCAACCCGGTGGAGGACTATGCCCTCTCTTTTACGGGCCGCACCTTTTACCGCTATGAGGACGGCTTCTTTACCGGCGTCTTCGGCGCCGGCCTCTGCCTCCAGGGCCTGGAGACCCTCCAGTATTTTGCCACCGTCACCGCCGACGTGGTCTACGACGGGAACGGCTTTTCCCTGGAACATTTGAGACTAATGGAGATCGGCGGAGTTTAGGGCTTGTTTGAAAATTGGCGATGTGCCCAGCGGCGAGGAATTTTGGTCCGCTGGCAAGCAATTTTTTCGCCGGAATCCTGACGGATTTCAAGGAAAAATTGCGCCGTCCAGCGGTCAAAAGGCCTGCCGATTGGGCATGTTGACTTTTTTCAAACAAGGCCTAAGCGCGCCACCCCCGCCGTTCTCCGCTTCCGGCTCTGCAGCTCCTGCCGCCCTTATGACGTCTCCGGCGCATGCGCTTCCTGTTCCTGCACCTCACACTCCCGTCCACACTGGTATTGGCCGACGTTTTCCGGCGGTATGCGGTCCGCAGGAGACAGCGGATGTCTATTCTTCCTGCCCTGTCTGCCCTGTGCACCAATGCTCTTGCAGGGAATCCGTCCGAATTCTTCCGCATATAGTTTTCTTTTCATAGCTCTTCCTCCTTACAGCGGTTGGTCCCGGCCTTTCCGTACGGGCTGCCTTACACAGTCTGGTAATATGCAAACTTGATGCCAGCTCCGATCCGCCTCCTGACTGCCTGGCGGTCAAAGAATTAGCCATTCATTTCCCTGTTATATGTACTGCTTTTTTACATTTGCGCAATCACATCTGTCCAAAAAGCGAACATGGCCGGCAGAGCTGCAGAGCTCTGCCGGCCATGTTTTAAGTTTTAAGCGTCGCCTGTACGGCCCCAAAACGGTTCGCCGCCCGTTTGCCCTACAGCTCCTTCTGATAAAAGCACAAATTTCCGTCGGCGCAGGGGATTTCGGCAAATTGGACTTTGCTCATATCAACCCTCTCCCATATCAAAGGGTGGCTTGTCCCGCTCCTGTGCAAAGGCGTCACCTTCATAGGGAAACTCCTCGGGGACAGGCTCGGACACTGGGGGCTCGTTCATCCCCTGCTTAAACTGCATCTCCTGCCACTGTTCCTTGGTAATGAGCACCTGGCGGGGCTTGGAGCCCTCAAAGGGGCCTACAACTCCCTTCTCCTCCATCTGATCCACCAGCCGGGCGGCCCGGGAATAGCCCAGCTTCAGGCGGCGCTGTAGCATGGAGACGCTGGCCATGCCGGTTTCCACCACAACCTCAATGGCCGAGGGCAGGAGCTCGTCGTACGCATCCCCCACGTCTTCAGGCGCCGATCCGCCCACGCCCTTGCTTCCCTTCTCCTTCTCAGCGGCGTGCTGCTCAATTTCATGGATAATGGCATCGTCGTATTCGGCGCCGCCGCTGTTTTCCTTGATGAAGCCCACTACAGCGGCCACCTCTTCATCAGAGATGAGGCAGCCCTGCACCCGCTGCGGCTTTCCGGTCCCCAGGGGGAAATAGAGCATATCGCCCCGGCCCACCAGCTTTTCAGCGCCTGTAGTATCCAAAATAATGCGGGACTCCAGGCTGGAGGCCACTGCAAAGGCAATTCGGCTGGGGATATTGGCCTTCATCAGGCCGGTAATGACATCCGCAGAGGGCCGCTGGGTGGCGATGACCAGGTGCATGCCGCTGGCGCGGCCCATCTGGGCCACCCGGCAGATAGACTCCTCCACCTCCTTGGCGGCCACCAGCATCAAGTCGGCCAGCTCATCTATCACCACCACAATCTGGGGCATCTTCTCCATGCCCTCGGTACGGGCCGCCATCGCATTGTAGGAGGCCAAATCCCGGACTCCCACCTCGGAGAAAGCCCGATAGCGCTTCATCATCTCCACCACTGCCCACTGGAGCGCCCCGGCGGCTTTCTTTGGGTCGGTCACCACCGGAATCAGCAGATGGGGGATCCCGTTGTAGATACCCAGCTCCACCATCTTGGGGTCTACCATAATAAGGCGCACCTCTTCAGGCGTGGCCTTGTAGAGCAGAGAGATAATGAGGGAGTTGGTGCAAACCGACTTGCCTGAGCCCGTGGTACCGGCGATGAGCATGTGGGGAAGCTTGGCGATATTGCCCACAATACAGTTTCCGCCGATGTCCTTGCCCACAGCGAAGGCCACCTTGGAGGGGTGATTGCGGAACTCCGGGGAGTCGATAACCTCGTGGATGTACACAGGAGAGACCAGCTTGTTGGGCACCTCAATACCCACCATGGAAATCTTGTCCGGAATCGGGGCGATGCGCACCCCCTGGGCGCCCAGGGCCAGCGCGATATCATCGGACAGGTTGGTAAGCTTGTTAAGCCGTACGCCCTGATCCAGCTCTACCTCGTACCGGGTCACCGACGGTCCCCGCGTAACGTTGACAATCGCAGCGTCAATGCCGAAGGATCGAATGGTATCGGAGAGGCGGGCCTGATTGGCTTTCAGCTCTCCTGCAACGTCCGTCCCGGAGACGCCGGCACCCTCGTGGAGAAGAGAGACCGGCGGGTACTGATAGGCCGGCGGCCCCTCTCCCAGCTTTTTCTCAATATCCTGGGCGACCTCAGCCGCCGCCCTGGCGGTCTCAGCAGCCCGCGCCTTGGCGGAAGGTGTGGGAGGAACGGCGGGCTCCCGCTCAATCTCGGGCATGGGAGGTATGGGGGGCTCAGGCGACGGAACAGGCATCTCCGCTTCCTGGACAGGATCCGGAGGTGCCGAAACAGCTTCGGCGGCGTCCGGCACCGGGATCTCGGAGGCCGCCTCGGCAGCCTCCGGGGCTGTCCCTCCGGTGAGCACCTGATCGGGGGCGGGCACCCGGGGCTTGCGGTTAAAGAAGCTCTCCTTCTTTTGGAGCGGAACAGGTTCCGGCTCACACTCCGCCAATGGCCCGTCGTCCACGGGAATATCAATATTCGCCCTGCGCCGGACGGCGCTCTCTTTGGATACCGCCCCCACGGCGGCAGGCGGCACAGCCCGCTCCCGCCCTCTCTGACGCCGGGGCTCCGGCTCGGGAGGCTCCTCCTCATACTCGGCACGCGGGGGACGGCTGCGGATCAGATCCACAATGGCCGCCGGAGTAATGTGGAAGGCCGCCAGCGCCATCGCCGCAATGGCCAGTACAAAGACCAGCCCGGCCCCCACCTTGCTGAACACCGCCGCCAGGGCCAGGGCCAGCAGCCCGCTGCCCGCTCCTCCGCTCTGAAGCGCGCGTCCCTCCGTCCAGAGCTGTTTGAGCAACGCAAGCTCCCAGACATAAGTGCCCCTGGCCAGAAACAGATGGAAAAGGGCGCCCACCATCACCGGGAGCAGGAGCGCGCACCACACCCGCAGGCGTACGGGCCGCCCCCGGTGAAAGCCAAGCACCACAGCGGCCACCACCAGCATGGGCGGCAGAATCCAGAAGCCATATCCGATCAGCCCCTTTACCACGCCTACGTAAAACTCAATAAAAATACCGTCTATGTGGAAGTAGCCCAGGGCTGCGAAGACAGCCAGCAACAGGCATACGACCGCTCCTACCTCTCTCCGGACAGGCCGCGGAGCACTGCCCTTCTTCCCCCGGCTGCCTGAGGCTCGGGAGGAGGCCGAACGCCCGCCCCCGGAGGCTGTGCGCTTCCCACCTGTGGTTTTCTTCTGTGCGGTGGCCATGGAATATCAGTCCTTTCAGGAGGTAAATTGCTATTTCAGCAGCGTCAGCTTCACAATCCCTGCAATCAGAGAGCCCAAGCCGACGGCCCAGCAGTAGTAGGAGAACTTCCCGAACTTCCCCTTGTCTGCCAGCATGTTGACCAGCCGGATGGCAAAGTAGCCCACCACAGCGGCCACCGCCACTCCGACCAAGTAGACGGGCATCATTCCGGCGTCTATCCCCAGCTCCACTGCATCTTTAAACTCAAGGATATTGGCCCCGAGAATGGCCGGAAGAGACATCAGGAACGAAAACCGGACAGCAAATTTCCGGTCGAATCCCCGCAGCATTCCCACCGAGATGGTTGTGCCCGATCGCGAGAGGCCGGGAACGGTGGCCACGGCCTGTGCGCAGCCCACAATCAGGGCATCCACTACCGTGGCATTCTTGGCTGTCTTTCGGCCCTGGGAGATACGGTCGGAAAAGAAGAGCAGAAAGCCGGTGGCAATCAGTGCGCAGGAGACAAAAATCGTGTTGCCGAAGAGCGCGTCCACCTTATCTTTGATCAGTAAGACTGCAAACAGCGGCAAGGTGGCGATGATGATCATCAGCACCATCCTGCGGGCCGGCGGCGGCGTCCCCCCCTCCCTGCGGGAGACCAGCGCGGCAATCCCAAGAAAAAACTCCCGGATCATCTCTACAATGTCTCTCCAATAGACGATAAACACTGAGATCAGTGTGCCGAAATGGAGCAGCACGGTGAAAAACATCTGTGTCTCCTCCATGTTCTCCATTCCAAAAAAGGCCTGAAACAGGGCCAGGTGGCCGGAGCTGGAGATGGGCAGAAACTCCGCCACGCCCTGAAGAAAGCCCATAAAAACGGACATGAGATAGGTCAAGGCAATTTCCTCCTTCAAATCTTGTGGACATACAGATATATATTATCACAGTTGGAGAAACAATTCCATCCTTTTTCCGGGGCAGGCTCCCGATTCCTCCTGTGCCGGATTTTTGCAGCAGGGGGCCGGGGCGGCAGCGCTGGCCGCCCCCGGCGCATATACTGTTTCGCCCAGGCTGAGACCGAGATATCCGACGGACACAGGCATAAGTTTACCGTTGCAGCTCTGATCAACGATCCCACAGGAAAATAGGCTGTCAGAGTACAGGCG
>ERZ857955.2405-NODE-2405-length-12223-cov-36.664530_pt1 | contig 12223 bp, 11 predicted proteins | sample MGYA00519956_ERZ857955 | MGnify/ENA primary metagenome ERZ857955 (study PRJEB31778, sample SAMEA3449378) | human gut metagenome | biome: human gut; feature: human-associated habitat; material: faeces | place: United Kingdom | collected 2010/2012 ...
ATGGCGCGGTACATGGCACCGGTATCCACATAAATATAGCCCATTTCAGCCGCCAGACGGCGTGCCAGCGTAGATTTGCCTGCACCTGCAGGCCCGTCGATTGCAACAGATACCATGTTGTATCTCTCCTTTTTAAACTGAACGATTTAAAATGGCCTCCGCATTCGCTGTGGCCATTTTCAGCGGAAAATCATTTTAATATTTTTGCGCTCTGCGGAGCGCTCCAAACACATTTTCACCGGATAGGGTCGTAACGGAGAACTGCATTGCTGCTCGTTCCCTTCAGGAACAGTTGCGCAGCGGTCTGTGAGACTATCCCGGCAACAACCCTTTTTGTGAAAACGTATTTTGAAAACGACCGCAGTCGTTTTCAAAATACAAATCAAAAATCTATTCCTATAAATATGCCCAGAGCAGCGCGGAGGGCATTTAAAATTGTTTTATCTGTAATTACAGATTTTTTGCAAACGCCTGTGCAGTGCAGAAGGCGATCTGCAGGTTGTAGCCGCCGGTATAGGCATCCACATCCAGCACCTCGCCCGCAAAATACAGGCCCAGCGCCTTTTTGCTCTGCATGGTTTTGGGGTCCACCTCCCGCACGGACACGCCGCCGCTGGTGATCACCGCGTGGGCCAGATCGCCCCGGGCATCAATGGACACCCGCCAGTGCTTCATCAGCTGCACCAGCTCCCTCTTCTGCTCCCGGGTGATCTGGTTTGCCTTGGTAGCCGGGTCGATGCCCCAGCGCGCCACCATCACCGGCTGCATACTGGACGGCAAAAGCTTTACCAGCGCGCCCTGCGCCGCATGGTTTGCCAGCAGGGCAAAATCCCGCGTGATGCGGTCGTAAAGCTGCTCCTCGCTGAGAGCGGGCTTGAGGTCGATCTCCGCATGATACTTGTGTTTTTTCATGTCGCCCAGATGGCTGGAGGCGCTCAAAGTCAGCGGGCCGCTGATGCCAAAATGAGTGAACAGCATTTCGCCCTGCTCGTCAAAAATGGCCTTGCTGTCCTCGAACAGGGTCAGGGTGACGTTTTTCAGCGCCAAGCCCATCATCTTTTTGCAGTCCGCGTCATGGCTCACAAGACTGACCAGACTGGGCACCGGCTCGATGAGGGTGTGCCCGGCCTGCTGGGCCAGTTTGTAGCCGTCGCCGGTAGAGCCGGTGGTGGGGTAGCTCACGCCGCCGGTGGCCACCAGCACGGCATCCGCCCGGTACTCCCGGCCGGAGGTGCCCCGCACACCGATGCACCGCAGTGCCGGGCCTGCCTTTTTCTTTTTGGGGTGGCGCGGGTTTTCCGGTGCGGCGGGAGCTGCTTCCGGCTCCGGTGTTACCTCTTCCAATAGCAGCTTTTTCGCGCCGTCATGCACGAGTTCAGCATCCTGCGCATAGCGCAAAAGAGCCTGCCGGATCTCCTCGGCCTTGTCCGATACTGGAAACACCCGGCGGCCGCGCTCCACCTTCAGCTCCACGCCAAGGCCCTCGAACAGTTCCATGGTCTTTGCCGGTGGAAAGGCCCCCAGCGACGAATACAGAAAGCGCGGGTTCGTGCGCACATGGCGCAGAAATTCCTCTGCCGGGCAGTCGTTGGTCACATTGCAGCGGCCCTTGCCGGTGACAAGGATCTTCTGGCCGGGCTTATCCATGTGTTCTAGCACCGTCACCTGATGCCCCTGCCGCACGGCGGCACCCGCCGCCATCAGTCCTGCCGCGCCTGCGCCGACGATCAATACTTTCGCCATCCGTTTTCTCTCCCATCGCCTAATAATACGAGTATATCATACCAGAATCGACACACAAAAGCAATGTGTTGCCGTATTTCTGCCAATTACAACAGCTGGGCAAGGATGCTGTTCTGCACGATGAGACCCGCCGGGGTCAGGGCAAGGGTGCGGCCGTCAAAGCTTGCATAGCCCGCCCGGACGCAGTTTTGCACAAAGGTTAGCTGTGCGGTGGAAAATTCTTTCCCGTAAAGTTTTTTGTATGCATCCAGCGAAAGGCCTTTGCGCAGACGCAGCTGTAAAATAAGGTAGTCCTCTGCGCCGCAGCTGCCGTCCATCACCGGGGCGGCGGCATCGTTCAGGAAAGCGGCGGTGTCCGGCGGGTAGTAGAACCGTCTGCCGCCCATGCAGGAGTGCGCCGCCGGGCCAAGGCCCAGATAGTCGCCGCAGTCCCAGTAAATGAGGTTGTGTCTGCCCTCATAGCCGGGCTTTGCAAAGTTGGAGATCTCGTACTGTTTGTAGCCGTGGTGTTCCAGCTGTTCCACTGCATAAAGGTAAAAATCGGCGGCTTCATCGCCGGTGGGCAGGCCTTCGGGCGGATGTTTACCAAAGGCCGAATCCGGCTCGATCTTCAGCAGATATGCCGAAATATGGGTAGCCCCACCACCCTCGATCAGTTCCAGCGTTTCGTCAAACTCGGCTTCGGTGTAGTGCGGCAGTGCCAGCATGATGTCGCCGCTGATGTTCGCAAAGCCTGCGCGCCGCGCGGCGGCAAATGCAGCCCGCGCCTGCTTTGCCGTGTGCGGCCTGCCCAGTGTGCGCAGCTGGGTATCCCGGGCAGACTGCACCCCGAAAGAGATGCGGTTCACGCCCGCCTCCCGGAAGCCTGCAAGGCTTTCTTCCGTCACCGTCTCCGGGTTTGTTTCCAGTGTGATCTCGGCCCCCGGCATCGGCCGGGCCGCATCGATCAGCCGTTTTGCCTGCTCCGGGCGCAGCAGGCTGGGGGTGCCGCCGCCAAAATAAAGGGTGTCCGGCTGCAGGGGCCTCTCCGGTGCAAAGCGGGAAAGCTCCCGCACAAGAGCCTCCACATAGGCATCCGGTACGCCGCGCTCACCGGGATGGGAATAGAAATCGCAGTATCTGCATTTGGAAAAACAGTACGGAATGTGTAAATAAAGCCCAAGAGACATACAATATCACAGCCTTTTTCATGAAACGTTCATTTCTATGCAGTATACTATATTCCGTAGACCGGAGCAAGGAAAAAGTGTTCCGGCAGAAAGAGACTGGAGGAGTCCCATATGGATTACAATTACAATGGTTACGATCGAGGCTACACGGAGCCTGCCATGACCTCGGCTGACTATATGAACCGCACCTATCGCTGGATGGCGGTAGGCCTGCTCATCACCTTTGCAGCGGCGTTCGTTACAGCCGCTACCCCGCTGCTGTACGTTGTCAACTCGCTGTATCTGGTGTTCACCATCGCAGAGCTGGTGCTGGTGTATGTGCTCAGCTCCCGCGTGCAGAACATGTCGGTGGGCGGTGCAAGAGCCACCTTCTTTGCCTATGCACTGCTCAACGGCATGGTGCTGAGCTACTACTTCCTGATATTTGATCTGGGCACTCTGGTGCTGGCCTTCCTTGCCACCTCGCTGTACTTCGGCCTGATGGCGGTCTACGGCACTACTACCCACAAGGATCTGTCCGGCTGGGGTCCCAAGCTGATGATGGGCCTGTTCGCGCTCATCATCACCGGCTTTGTGGGCATGCTGTTCGGCATGAGTTTCCTCACCACGGTGCTGTACAGCGCTGTCGGTCTGGTGGTGTTCATGCTGCTGACCGCCTATGATACCCAGAAACTGAGCCAGATGTTCTCCTACTACGCCTATGACGGCGAGCTGGCCGAGAAGGCTTCCATTTACGGTGCACTGACGTTGTATCTGGACTTCATCAACATCTTCCTGTATGTTGTGCGCCTGCTGGGCATGAACAGCCGCCGCCGCAACTGATTTTTGATCCGCAAAGGCTCTCCCGAAAAGGGAGGGTCTTTTTGTTTGGTAATATCATTTAGAATATCCTCCGCTTCGCTCTGGGTATCAACACAGAAGGCCACAGAGGGAAGATGCATTTTCCGGCTGCAGCCCTTCCTGTGAAAGTGCAGCCCAGCCAGACCCGCAGGTCTGGCTAGGCTGCTATATTACAAAATATCATTTCCTCTAAATATGCCCAGAGCAACGCGGAGGGCATTTAAATAAAAGAATGCATAAAACCTGCCCTGCTGTCCCACACTAAGCCCAGAAGCAATGCGTACACAATGCAGCAGATGGGAGTAACGACAATGGAGCAGATCAAAAAGTTTTTGCGCAGCAGGGGCTTTACACTGGCACTGCTGGCCTGTCTCGTCGCAGCCGCAGCGGCGGGCGTGTGGGCAGTGCGCACCGTGCGGGATGAACTGAAAAAGAGCTACGACGACCTGACGACCCCGCAGGAAGAACCTGCACCGGAGCCGCAGCTCACCCTTGACCCACAGGAGGACGATGTATGGCAGCAGCCCGTGACCGACGCCGCAGAATCTGCGGCAAATGTACCCAAGCCCGCATCCTCTGCGTCCTCTTCTGGGGCGCAGTCTGGCTCTGGTTTGGTGCACGAACCCTCCGCACTGCAGGGCGCATCCTCGCCTGCCAGCAGTTCAGCTGCGCCTGCCTCCACGCAGCCCGTCTCGGGCAGGGTCTTGAACGTCTACAGCGGCGATGAGCTGGTGTACAGCAGCACCCTTGGCGACTGGCGCACCCACAACGGTGTGGACTACGCCTGTGCGCAGGATGCACAGGTGTGTGCTCCCGCCGCCGGTAAGGTGACCGCCGTGGACACCGATAGCCGCTGGGGCAGTGTGGTGTGCATCGAGGACAGCGCCGGGCACCTGTGGCGGGTGTGCGGCACAGCCGACCCCACGGTGCAGACCGGCGACGAAGTGAGTGTGGGCCAGATACTTGGCCGTGCAGGCAGCATTCCCAACGAATGCGCCGAGGAGACGCATATCCATCTGGAAGTACTGCAGGGTGAGCAGTACCTTGACCCGGCAAAGCTGCTGAACTGATGCAGTTTTCCGTATCCCCTGCGTATTTTTCAGTAAAATATTCCAAGCAGCAAAAAATCGGAAAGGCCGTTCTGGTCTTTCCGATTTTTCATTCTATAGGATAGATGCAGGCTCAGGCATTTTCCAGCTCAACCACCGGCCAGCCCAGAAGGCGGATGGCTTCGCGGTCGTGGGTAGCCAGCAAGACAGGCTTTTCTCCGCAGCACTCCCGCAGCAGCGCCGCAGCAGCGGCAAGGGTGTCCGGGTCCATGCCGGTAAAGGGTTCGTCTAACAGCAGCGTATCGCTGGCGGCCCACAAAGCCCGCAGCAGAGCCGTGCGGCGCTTCTGTCCGCCGGAAAGCCGTGCTGCAGGCAGGGCCAGTGCGGCAGCGTCCATGCCAAACTGTTGAAAATCTTTTATAATTTGCTTCTTGTATTGTTCTGCACTGCCGGGCAATACCAGCGTCACGTTCTGCACAGCTGTCAGCTGCGGGCAGAGCCGGTCTTCCTGAAACACTGCTGCCACCCGGCCAACGCCCTGTACTATGCCAGAAGTTGGTTCTTCCAGCCCCATGAGGATGCGCAGCAATGTGGTCTTGCCCCAGCCGCTGGGTGCCCACAGCACCGCCGGGCCTTCCACCGTGAGGCAGAGATCCCGGAAAAGCGTTTTCTTCCCGAACTGTTTTGTCAGATGCTTGATGGTCAGCATTGCGGCACCTCCCCGGTCACGGCGCGGGTCACGCAGTCCAGAAGCAGCAGGAACAGCTTTTCAAACCCGGCGCTGAGCAGGATGATCACAAACGTCCATGCGAACAGCTCCCCGGTGGAAAGGGTAATCTTGGCTCGGTAGAGTGCATCGCCGATGCTGCCATTGGGCAGGCCGATCACCTCAGCGGCAACGCCGCTCTTCCAGCAGATGCCAAGGGCCACGCTGCATCCCTGCCGGAAGGCCGGCAGCACCGCAGGCAGCCACACCGCCCGCAGCCGTCGGCCCAGCGGAAGGCGAAACACCTTCGTCATCTCCAACAGCTGTGGGTCTGCGCTCTGGATGCCGGTGCGCACCGCACCGTACAGCACGGGCAGCACCATTAAAAAGCTGATGAGCACCGAAAGCGATGCCCCCCGCACCCACACCAGCGCCAGAATGATAAAGCTTGCCACCGGCGTGGCTTTGACCAGCTGCAGCACCGGAGCAAGCAGCACATCTGCCGTGTGCCACGCCTGTGCGGCCACAGCCAGCACGATGCTTACAGCCACGCCCAGCCCAAAACCCAGCAGAATGCGCCCGGAGCTGAAACCCACCCGCTGCCAGAACTCTGCCTGCGGCAAAAGCTGCAAAAGAGTGCGCACCGCCTGCACCGGCGAAACAAGGAACACCTCCTGTCCCACCGCCATGGCGGCGCACTGCCACACCGCCAGCCAGAAGGCCGCAGCGCCCAGCCGCTGAAAAAATTGTTTATGTTGGTTCATGGTTCTTTCCTGCTCCTGACGGTCTGAAATGGCCTCCGCTCTGCGGATCGTATAAGTATCATACCACATCTTTTTCCAAACGCCAATGACCCGTGCATCATGATGCATAAGAGCTTATCATGCCTGTCATTACTTTTCTTCATGTTTTTCTTTCTTGACATGAAATGCATAAAACGATAAACTGAACTGTATAAATCACTGTCATCTTTGATGCAGGAAAGAAATGAGGTGTCTGTCCTATGCAGAAGCTTTCCGGCAAAAATCTGCTTCTGGTCGGCTTTACACTGTTTTCCATGTTTTTTGGTGCAGGCAATCTGATCTTCCCACCGCATCTGGGCGCGCAGGCCGGTACCAGCCTCTGGCCTGCCTTTGCGGGCCTTGCCGTCAGCGCCGTCGGCCTGCCCATTGCGGGCGTGGTGGCTGTGGCACGGGCAGGCGGTCTGGATAAGCTTGCCGGCCGGGTGCACCCGGTGTTTGCCGTGGTATTCACAATTTTAGTGTATCTTTCCATCGGCCCGTGCCTTGCCATCCCCCGCACGGCAAGCACCTCCTTCCAGATGCTGGTGCCGCTGATAGGCGGCGGTACCGGGCTGCAGCTGGCCTACTCGGTGCTTTTTTTTGCAGCGGCCTTTCTGGTGGCGCTGCGGCCAGAAAAGCTTACCGACTGGCTGGGCCGCATCCTCTGCCCCTGCCTGATCGTGCTCATCGTGGTGCTGTTTGCCGGGTGTCTCACCCATCCGCTGGCGGCACACTACGGCACACCCAGCGCAGAGTACGCAGCCCTGCCCGCTGTGCAGGGCATCCTGTACGGCTACCAGACCATGGACACGCTGGCCGGGCTGAATTTTGGCGCGGTCATCGCCCTGAACATCCGCGCCCGGGGTGTTACAGAAAGCCGTGCCGTGGAGAGCGGCACCATCCGGGCCGGTTTTATTGCAGGCGGGCTGCTGCTGGTGGTCTACGCCATGCTGGGCCACGCCGGGGCCGAGACCGGCACGGTGTATCCGGGCCTTGCCACCGGTGCCGAGGTGCTCACCGCTCTGGCACAGCAGCTGTTCGGCCGGGCGGGCCTTGTGCTTATTGCGGCCATTTTTGTGATCGCATGCTTCAACACCTGCGTGGGCCTGATCGCCTGCGTGGGTCAGTATTTTCATCAGCTGCTGCCCCGCATCCCCTACCCTGCCATCGCAGCTTTTTTTGCTGTGGCCAGTATGCTGGTATCGAACCTCGGCCTTGCTGCCATCATCCGGCTGTCCACTCCGGTGCTGAACGCCATTTATCCCGCAGCCATCGTGCTGATCCTGCTTTCCTTTATGCCGGGCCTTGAAAAGCACCGGGCGGTGTATCCGCTGTGCATGGGCCTGACCGCCCTGCAGAGCATCGCCGCTGCGCTGCCGCTGGGGGCAGTATCTGCCGCCGCCAACGCTCTGCCGCTGGGCAGCATGGGCTTTGGCTGGGTGCTGCCCGCAGCGGTGGGACTGGCAGCCGGACTGCTTTTAAACAAATCTGATTTGCAATAAAATAACCTGAAAGGCCCGGTTCCCATGTTACAGGGAGCCGGGCCTTTGCTATTTACTGCAGTTTTTTGCGTTTTTCGTAGTCGTTCAGGGCGGCAAGTGCTTCCTTTGCCATGGGCACCAAGGCTATCATGTTGAAAATGGTCATCAGGCCAATGCCCACGTCGCCCAGATCCCACACCACCGTGTAGGCCTGCATACCGCCGATCACCAGCATGGCCAGCGCGATCAGCTTATACACGGTCTGGCTCCACCAGTTGTCGCCGCACAGATAGGCCACATTGCCGCGGGCATAGTACAAAACGCCCAGAAAGGTGGAAAAGCTGAACAGCGCCAGCGTGGCCGCAATGAACACGACACCAAAGCCGCCCAGATGGTACTGCAGGGCAGTCTGCAAAAGGTCCATGCCCGCAAGTCCTTCCGTGATCTCCTGCGGCACCAGCAGCATCAAAAAGGCCGTGCAACTGCAGATCACCACCGTATCGATCAGCACGCCCAGTGCCTGCACAAAGCCCATCTTGACCGGGTCGTCGCACTCTGCGGCGGCAGCTGCACAGGGTGCCGAACCGCTGCCCGCTTCGTTGGAGAACAGGCCGCGCTTGACACCGTTCATCAGCACAGCACCAAAGCCGCCAGCCACGGCCTGCCGCAGACCGAACGCTTCCGCAAAGATGCGCCCGAACACCGCCGGGAGCTTGGGCAGGTTAAACAGCACGATGCCCACGGTGATGACAAAATAGCACACCGCCATGATGGGCACCATCACGTCCAGACTTTTCACGGTGGCATTCTTGCGCAGCACGATCACCGCCGCAATGGCCGTGAGCACCAGTGTGGTAGTAAGCGGCGGAATATGGAACGCATTTTCAAACGCGGAACTGACCGAGTTAGAGATTACCTGACTGATGCCGCACCAGCAGATGAGACCAGACACCGCAAACAGCGCCGCTACCACAGAGCGTTTGAGCTTTTTGCCGCGCCTGCGCTCCGCCAGCACATGCAGATAGTAGGCCGGTCCGCCGCGCCAGCCGCCGTACAGCGGGTCGGGCTGGCGGTATTTCTGGGCAAGGGTGGATTCGATAAAGGAGGTGGACGCACCCAGAATGGCAGTGACCCACATCCAGAACACCGCACCGGCACCGCCTGCAGAAACAGCGGCCACCACGCCCACCAGATTGCCCATGCCCACGCGGGTGGCGGTGGAAATGACCAGCGTCTGGAAGGAGGAAAGGCCGTTCCTGCCTTGCTTTTTCTCGCACACGGCGGCGATCATATCCCGGAACAGCCGCACCGGCAAAAGACGGGTGCGGCAGGTGAACCAGATGCCCGCCGTGAACAGCAGCACCACCATGAAGGAAATGCCGATGCCGCCGCCCAGCGGGATGGTGAACAGGTCGCCCCACAAAAGGCGATAGACGGATTCGATAAGATTTACCAGCAAGGCAGATTCCTCCTGTAGATCAATGGAATGAAGACGACAACTTCATTATAGTACAGTACAGAAGAATTGTAAATTCTAAAAAATCGATAGAAATAATCGATGGAACAGGATAACTTGACAAATCACATAGCTTCGATTATACTACAAACAGAAGGGGCGCTGACTGCAAAGGTCAGCTTTCCATCCCGTTAGTCAAAAAGATTGACCGCTCGAGTTGGGGAACTGTGAGGCGGTCAATCTTTTTTGTTATCATCGCTTTTCATCTGGGAAAACTTTGCCATGACCTCAACGGTCAGACGGATCACATCCACGACCAAGCTCAACAACGCGAGAATGAACGTGAGCAATGCGAGAGTCTCCAGCAGATTCATTCGATATATCCGGGTTGCGGCTCCCTGCATCTGCTTCGTGCCTTGGGCGGCACTCGCATCTTGCAGGCCGCGGCCCCAACAGCAACTCCCTGTTTCCGCCACTGGCGGCGGTCGTTGCCGTTGCTCTTCGCCTTCAAGGCTCCGGGCAGGGTACTTTCAAAAAAGTTTCCTCCCGGACCTCTGCTTGTTCTATGTAGAAATAGAAAAACCAGCGATACGGGATAGAAAGCATGACCACCAATTTTGCAATCAGCGCCTTATTGTTATTTTAACACAATCTTTTTGGAATTACAACACAAAAGCCGCCCGGCGGTCATACCGGGCGGCGGAGGAAGATGCACGCTGCTGCGCGCAAAACAGAAGATTTTTACAGAATGTCGATGTACTCACCGGCCAGCGCCTTGTTCATGCTGCGCACAGCACAGAACTTGCCGCACATGCTGCAGGTGTCGCTGTGGTCGTCCTCCGGCAGGCGGGCATCGCGGATGGCCTTTGCGGTCTCCGGGTCCAGTGCGCAGGCGAACTGTGCATCCCAGTCCAGCACACGGCGGGCATCGCCCATCTTATCGTCGATGTCCCGGGCGTGGGGGATGCCCTTGGCAATATCGGCGGCGTGGGCAGCGATCTTGGAGGCCACGATGCCCTGCTTCACATCGTCCACATTGGGCAGAGCCAGATGCTCGGCGGGGGTCACATAGCACAGGAAAGCTGCACCGCTGGCTGCAGCCACAGCGCCGCCGATGGCAGCGGTGATGTGGTCGTAACCGGGGGCGATATCTGTGACGAGGGGTCCCAGCACATAGAAGGGTGCGCCCATGCAGATGCTCTTCTGCACCTCCATGTTGGCAGCCACCTGATTCAGGGGCACATGGCCGGGGCCTTCCACCATCACCTGCACGTTGTGTGCCCATGCGCGCTTGGTCAACTCGCCCAGACGCACCAGCTCCTCGATCTGGCACACATCGGTGGCGTCAGCCAGACAGCCGGGACGGCAGGCGTCGCCCAGCGAGATGGTCACATCGTGCTCGGCGCAGATCTCGCAGATCTCGTCAAAGTGCTCGTAGAAGGGGTTCTCGTTGCCGGTCATGCTCATCCATGCAAACACCAGAGAGCCGCCGCGGCTGACAATGTTCATCTTGCGCTTGTGCTTGCGGATCTGCTCGATGGTCTTGCGGGTGATGCCGCAGTGCAGGGTAACAAAGTCCACACCGTCCTCTGCATGCAGGCGCACCACATCGATGAAGTCCTGTGCGGTCAGCTCAGCCAGATCGCGCTGGTAGTGGATGACCGAATCGTACACCGGCACGGTACCGATCATCACCGGGCACTCGTGGGTCAGCTTCTGGCGGAAGGGCTGGGTGTTGCCGTGGCTGGAAAGATCCATAATGGCTTCGGCACCCATGTTGACGGCGCTCATCACCTTCTGCATCTCCACGTTGTAGTCCTTGCAGTCGCGGGAGACACCAAGGTTCACGTTGATCTTGGTGCGCAGCATGGAGCCGACACCCTCGGGGTTCAAACACTCGTGGTGCTTGTTGGCCGGGATGGCAACCTTGCCCTCGGCCACCCACTGGCGGATCTCCTCGGTGGTGCGATACTCTTTTTTAGCCACGATCTCCATCTGCGGCGTGATGATGCCCTTGCGGGCAGCATCCATCTGAGTGGTATAAGTCTGCATACGCTCTGTTCCTCCAAATGACAGTTTATCTCTGAACAGCAGGGTGCTGGTCATACAAGGGTAGGGAAAGGCAGCCGTCATTCAGAAAAAACAGAACGTTCTGGATGCCGGCACCTGCGCAAAATACGCTTTTCATGTTGGTTTTCTCCATGAATTTTATAACGCGGCCCAAGGTGGTGTCCCCGGTTTGCCGCGGGATCGGTCAGATGATCTGCTCCGACAGGGCTTTCAACTCTTTGCACTCGGTCTCGATGTCGTCTGCTGCAAAGATGGCGCTCACAAGGGCCACGCCATCCACACCGGTGCCCTTGAGCTGCAGGATGTTCTCCTTGTGGATGCCGCCAATGGCCACCACCGGGATGTCCACGGCATCACAGATGGCCTTCAGGGTCTCGTGGGGCAGAACATCCACATCGGTCTTGGTGTGGGTGGCAAAGGCTGCGCCCACGCCAAGGCAGTCTGCGCCGTGCTTGACGGCTTCCAGTGCTTCCTCCACACTGTGGACGGAAACGCCGATCATCATTCCCTCGCCCACACGGGCGCGCACCTGCGCTGCGGCCATATCCTCCTGCCCCACATGCACGCCCTCGGCGTGGCAGCGGATGGCAATGTCCACATTGTCGTTCACAAAGAACGGCACGCCGTAGCGCTGGCACAGAGCATGGATCTCCACAGCCTCTTTCAGAAAAGCTTCGTCGTCCAGCTCTTTTTCACGCAGCTGCACACAGGTGACACCGCCCTTCAGGGCGCTCTCCACCTGTTCATAGAGGGTCTGTTTGCCCACCCATGCGTGGTCGGTGACGGCATACAGAAGCATGTTCTGCTTATCGCACTTCATAGTTTGCTCCTTCTTCCAGCTGATCCGGGGTCATATTGTAAATGGCATCGATGATATAATTGCGGTAGGTGGAGTTGCCGTCCAGCGGGGTCAGGCGCTTGTGGGCG
>ERZ857955.2408-NODE-2408-length-12207-cov-3531.725066_pt1 | contig 12207 bp, 3 predicted proteins | sample MGYA00519956_ERZ857955 | MGnify/ENA primary metagenome ERZ857955 (study PRJEB31778, sample SAMEA3449378) | human gut metagenome | biome: human gut; feature: human-associated habitat; material: faeces | place: United Kingdom | collected 2010/2012 ...
ATTATTTTATAGACTATCAAGATAAAGATAAATATAATGATTTATATGTTTATCAAGTTATAAATAGTGGTAGCTATACTCCAACTAGTAATCAAATTATTTATGGCAATTATGATAATGAAGCTAAATTTGGTTATTATGAAAATATTAATGGTGATGAACTATTTAGAATACCAGATTTAATATTTAAGTCTGAATCTATTGGTGGAGAACATACTAGAGGTTTTGTATATAATATGAATGATACCTTTAATAAGTTCTATATTAATGTTAATATTGATAATAATCTTTGGAATAAAATAAAAGAATTAGGTTATGTTGGTTGGTTTGTTAGTTATGAAAAAGTAGAACCTATTACTAGATATACAGGATTATTAACTAGAAAAGATTTTGCTAATATAGTTAGTAATGTTACATGGCAAGAATCTAATTATGCTGCTAAGCCAGGTTTTGTTTCTAATAATTATACTAGTGATAAATGTTATCTATATAGTGGTAGATTTGACATTGATGATACTATTAAATATGATTTTAATATAATTCGTATTGATGGTAAATGTACATTTGAACCGTTTAGAGAAAAATCTGATGTTGTTGATATGGTTGTTAATACTACTTATCCATATAGTTATAATATGCCTGTTATAGGAGTAATAAGTAGAAATGTATATAAACCTATTAATAATTATAAATTAGTAGTAGCTGATAGTATCGCAGATGATAGAGCTGGAAAAGGTACAGCATTAGAAATGGATGATTATAAAGAACTTTCTTTAGATGCTGAAACTATGTTTCTTGCTACTGTTCTTAATTGTACTAGAAATATTTATATTAATAAAGAAAAAGAACTTATAAGACTTAATGATGTTCGTTATTCTAGTGGAACATATTCTATTGAACATGGATATAATGGTAGAATGACATATGATGGAGTATTAGTATATAATGATAATAGAGTTATTATGAATGAAGGAGATTATAGATTATATTCACCTGATAATACTCCTTATTATTATACTGATGATATACGTCCTTGTTGGTTTGATAAACCTTTTGTTGAATATATTCAATTTCCTCTTTATAGCGATAAGTTCTTTGAAAGTAAATGTTTTAATAATGAACCTAGTAAAATAGCATTTAGTATTAAAGAAGAAACTGATACAAAAAGTGTTGCATTTGGTACGTTTGTAGAACCTAAAAATAGTGTTGATTTATTTAAAGACCCTATTGGTAATGTTGACCAATTTGTTCCTAAGTTATTAACTCAATATCGTAATGATATTATTAATATTACTCGTTTTGATAAAACTATAAGACGTAGTAATATTATTCAAGATGAAAGTGAAATTAATGCTTGGAGAGTATTTCCTATTGAAGGTTATAAAAATATTACTGAAAATAAAGGAATAATTACTAATCTTGTTGGTATTGGATATTATCTATTAGTACATACTCAACATAGTATGTTTATGTTTGATATCAATGCTGCACTTAAAACTAGAGATGAAAATGTACAACTTTATCAACCTGATGCTTTTGAAGTTGATTATAAAGAAGTCTTTACTAGTGATAAAGGTTATGGTGGACTGCAAGATGATTTAGCATATATAGTTGGAGAATTTGGTTATATTTTTTATAACGATGATTTTCATAAACTTTATCAATTTGATGATGGTCAACTTAAAATAATGGATGAAGATATTAAACTATGGCTAGATAAATATCATCCTAATAAAGTTAGATTTGCTCATGATAAATATAATAATCGTATTTTAATTAAGTTTGATTATACATATGATAATATAAATCCTGTTAGTAAAACTATTATTGAAGAAGCTCATAATGAAGTTATTAGTTTTAATTATAAAGTAGGTAGTTTTATTAGTTTACATGATTATTATTTTAATAATGCTTGGTCTACTAAAACTAAATGTTATTTTCAAACTGAACATAACAATGATAGACTTAACTGCCCTCTTCATGTATTTACTCATGAATATAATTATGGTAGATTTAATACTCACATGGGTGATGATAGTAGAAGTCTATATCTAGTATCTAAACAAGAAGTTGGCGATGAGCCTATATTAGTTCATAATAGTTATATTGATATTATAGTTAATGAATCTTATGAACTTATTAAGTTTCTTGAATTTATTAAATATAAAGTACGTAAAATATATATTCCTATTTATAGTGATAATATTAATAATCCTGTTGATTTAAGAGAACATCCTTATGCTGGTGATATACTTCGTATATTTAATGAAGATAATGATACTGATGATATAGATATTAATATTGATAAACTTAATGAATTTAATAAGTATAAAAAACCTTGGTATGAACTTACTCAATATAACTTTAATTATTTCCGTAATGCTATTAAAGAGCATCCTAATACAGTAAGTGATAAACTTCGTAGAGTATATGGTAATTATTTTGTAGTTCGTTTTATATTTAATAATTCAGATAATAAGCGCATTGAATTTGAAAGTCTTGAATGTGCTCAAACTCAATTTAGAAAATTATGATACAGTATAGAGATAGAAAAAGACAAAAAGCTTTTATTGGTGCTATTATTGGTGCAGCCGCTAGTATTGCTGGTGGTATTATTAAAGGTAATAAACAAAAGAAAGCTCAAGAAAAAGCCCAAGCTGAAGCTCAAGCTGCACAAGACCATAAAGATGCTTTACAAAATGCTCAAGCTTTAACTAGTGCTTATGCTAATCAAGATTATGTTGGTCAATATAATGATAAGCTTACTCTTAAATGTGGCGGTAGAGTTCGACGTAAAGCTAATTTTGGTACTGAGTTTGCTCAAGCTCTTCCCGGTTTAGGTAATCTTGCTAGTTCTATTACAGGAGTTCAAGGACTTGGTGAATTAGGTACTGCAATAGGTCAAGGTATTTCTGCTAATCAACAAATTAATGAAAATAAACGTATTGCTCAAGAAGCTGAACAGCGTAAACAACTTCAAGCTGGTCAACAACAACTTAATATTACTTCTGATAAAATGACTAATCCAATGACTATGTATCAACGTTCTAGTTTTATTAATAAATATAAATGTGGTGGACGTAGAAAAGCGTGGATTGGTGCTGCTATTGGTGCTGCTGGAAGTTTAATTGGTGGTATGTTTGGAAGTAAAGGACAACAACCAATTCAAGTTAAACAAGCTGACCAAGCTAGTTATAGTGCTCCTAAAACTGGTCTTGAACGTCCTGAATGGATTACTAATGGTACTGTTCAACAACCTGTTATGCCTCAATCAGTATATCGAGATAGGCTAAATGTATATCGCTGTGGCGGTCATAGACGCTAGTCTTTTGCTCTCTGTTGAATTATTATATATAGGTATGAACTATTAATCGACTGATAGGTTATCGTTCAGCAGAGAGCCTTAAAATCAATCAAATTACAATTTCTCATTATATTATATAAAATGCCTAGAAGTAATGGAAAAAAAGCTTTCTCAAAAGCAATATGCTGTTGGTGGTAAAATACCAAATGTAGTTGCTGGTGGTATTGCTCAACCTCTTGGTAATAATTTCTTTTATATGAATGGAAGAAAACATAGTCAAGGTGGTATTGATATTGGTCCTAGTGATAAAACTGGTATTGAAGTAGAAGGTGGTGAAGTAGTTGAAACTAATGGAAATGAACTTAAAGTTTATTCTGCACAACCTATTCTTAACGGTACTAGTCCTGCTCAATTAGTTATGGGTGGAGCTAATCCTAATAAAGTATTTAAAGCTCAAGAAGATTTTAAAGATAGAAATAGAATTAATGATGATGGAACTAAATATAAAGAAGGTGGTAAAATTTATCAAGCACCTGATGAATATAAAAGACAAATCGCTGAAAGTGGTTCGATAATTATTGGTGGTTATCCTACTATTGCTGGTAATAGAAATTATAAATTTATTAAAGGTTTAACTAAAGCTTCTAGAATAGGTAGAACTGCTACTAATTTTATTAATTTAGGTAGACAAAAGATTTATGATTTAGCTAATAAAATTGATAATACTTGGATTAATCAAGGTATTAAAGAAGTTTATAGAACAACTATCGGTAAACATGGTAGTAATCTTCCTAGAACTATTGATTATATAAATAAAAATAATATAAATGAAAATAAAAAAGCTATGGGTGGATTAAGTAGAGATAAAGATTATGGTTCTAAAAAGAAACCTTATCCTAGTGTAGCTAAAAAAGATTTTGCTGGTGGACATAGAAGTTATCCTATTCCTACAAAAGCTGATGCTGTTGATGCTTTAAGACTTGCGGGATTACATGGGCGTAGCGATGTTAAAGCTAAAGTTTATAATAAATATCCAGAACTTAGAAAGAAAGGTAATGTTGGATTAGTTGTTAGTATTAATGGTAATGTTAAGAATGGATTAATTCATTCTCCATCCTCTACGGGGGGTCTACGCGATAAATTTGCTGTTGGTGGAAATCGTATTAATCGTCATGGAAGAACTTGGGAATATGATGAACAAAATGGATATTATGTTCCTATAACTAATAGAACTATTAATAGAACTTCTGCTTATCCTATTAATAAATCTGCTAGAGGAGAAACTATTGTTGGTAGTGATTATACTTTTAGAAATGGAAGATGGTTTAAAAATAATACTACAAATAATAATACTAATAAATCTAATATTGATAATGGAAATCGTCGTCCTCAATATTATGCAGAACGCAGACTTCCTTTATTTGAAGATGGTGCTGGTATTACTAGTGGTTTAGTTAGAGCTGGTTGGAGTCATGGAAATAACAAAGGTGTTAGTATGAATAATACTAATATTCCTAATTTACCTACAACTAAATCCAAAGGGAATACCCCCCGTGGAGGACGTAGTAAGTCAAGTCAATCAACTCAATCTGTTCCTACTAAAACACCTCCTATTGCTGTTTATAATCGTAATCTACCTAAAATAGAAGCTAGTATTCCTACTACTTTACCTGTTTCTACTAGTACACCTGCTAAAGGAACTACATCTTCTGATGGTAAAGGTCAAGGTAAATTTAAAAATCTTACTACTGCTGATTGGATTGGATTAGGCAGTAATATAGCTGGTAGTTTAGCTAGTTATTTTGCTAGTAGAAGAGCTATTAATAAAATGAAAGGCCCAAGTCAACCTACTCTTATTAGTGCTAATAAACTTAAAACTAAATATAATATTAATCCTCAACTTGATAGAATTAGAGAAGATAAATTTGAAGCTTATCGTGATATTGATTCTAATACAGCTAGTAGTCGTGTAAGTTTAGCTCGTAAGCAACGAGTTCGTAATGCTGCTGGTCAAGCTGCTAATGAACTTTATGGTAATAAAGAAAATATAGAAACTAATCTTATTAATCAAGATAGACGTAATCAACAAAGTGTTCGTCAATTTAATGCTCAACAATATAATCAATATATAGATAGAAAAGCAGCATTTGATAATGGTATTAGAGAAGCTAAAGTAACTAATATTAATAATTTATTTAGTGGAATTAATGCTGGTATTCAAGATATGATTAGTAGATATGAAAATCGTAAAGCTTTAAATAATACTATTGGTGCGATGAGAGCATCGGCTCCTAATGTAGATGATAGAATTATGCGGGATGCTGGAGTTGATTATGATGAATTTATTATTCGTAAACGTAGAAAACTTGGAGGAAAACAATCATGCCGATAAATTTTTATACTCCTACTTTTAGACAACAAGTTAATCCTATTGACTTAAATGTCTTAGCTAGAACTTATAATACTCTTGAACAAGGTCATCAACAAGCTATTCAAACTAAATCTCAAATTGATGCTCAACTTGCTCAATTAGATTTAAATGAAGCTGAAGATGCTTGGCGTCAAGAACAACTTAATAAAGTTCGTAATGCTCTTACCGAAAATATGCAATATGGTAATGCTTATTCTAGTCTTGATGATATAGTTGGAACTTATGGAGATATAACTTCAAGTCCTGGAATGATTGGTCGTTTACGCGCTCAACAAGATTATAAAGCTTATATGGATAATCTTGATAAACGTACTGATTTATCTGAAGATTATAAGAATTATTATCGTACTGTTAATAAATATAATTATCAAGATATAACTGATAAGAATGGTAATGTTATTGGTGGAAGTAAATGGACTCCTATTGATAAAGAAGTTTCTGAAATTCCTATGAATCAGATACTTAATCAAGCACTTCAATGGGCTGCTAAAGAACAAGGCGGTGGTAGTCAAACAAGATGGCTTGATGCTAACGGTAAAGTTACTGATGATATTACTAAATCTGTTACAGGAGAGATTTATTCTCATACCAAAGGTGATTGGCAAAAATTAAGTAAAGCTAAACTTGCTGAAGCTGTTAAAGCTGTTATTGAAAATACTCCTGGTGCTAAAGCTAGTCTTGAACAAGATTATAAGATTGCTAAATGGAAATATGACCAAAATGGAAGTAATCCTGATATAACAGATAAAAATGGTATTCTACTTACTCCTGAACAATATCTTGCTAAACGTATTGACCCTTTCTATAATGCTGCAACTTTTTATAATCAAAGTAGTAATACTACTTATGGAGAAGCATGGAAAGCTCAATTAGCTTTATCTAAACAAGCTGGTTCTGGAAGTAGTGCTCAAAGAAAACAAGCTATTGATAATTTAACTTATAAAGGTACTCCTGTTCGTATTGATAATTTTATGCCTGCTCAAGCTCAAGCTGAAATTACTAGTAATAGACAATCAATAGCTGGATTACTTAGTAAATATAATCCTGATATTAATATTAATTTAAGTACTGCTAATCCAGATGATATTAGAACTAGTATTATGACTAATATTACTAATCCATCTGATAGAGCCTATGCTCTAAGTTATCTTAATGATATTATTGATAATCAAGAATATATTAATAGTCTTAAAGTTGGTAAATCTCAAGATAGTATTGATGGATTTGATACATATAATTCTATTATTAGTTTAAGTGATTTACCTAGTAATAAATATTCAGATAGATATAGCAAATATGTTAATCAAATATTTGGAGATAGTTCTGCTATTAGACAATATTTTAATAATGATGATGTTTATAATTCGTTTATTAATGCTCTTGGTGGAGAGAAAAAAGCTGCTAGTCTTGGTATAATATTTGGTTCTGATGGTAATGGTTATAGATATGCTGAATTACCTAAAGATTATCATAAATCTATTTATAGTTTTGGTAAAGCTGTTAAAGAAGCTGAAGATACTAGAAATCCTTTAAATGCTTTTCTTAATTCTGCTAAAACTAGATTCTTTGGTTATGGTGATAAATTTGTTAGAGTTGATTCTAATGGTGAAGAACATCATGCTGGATTACCAACAGGTAATAAAGAACCTTATATTGGTTTAATTGATTATGTTGATTCTCTTAAATCTAAAAATGATGCTGTTCTTGATGGTGGCAAAATAACTTCTTCTACTATTGGTATTAGTGCTTTAACTCCTGAATTAGCTGAAATTAATTTTATGATGAATGCTAATCCTGAAGAAGCTAGTAAACTTTCTGCTTATAAGAAGAATAAAGAAGAACAAGCTATGATGGCTATTCGTAGTGGTATTGATTTAACTCAAGGAGAAGCTTATATTACTAGTGAAAATGGAGTATTTGAACCTATGACTTCTGAAGATAGAAAAGCTTATACTGCATATCTTAGAAGTGCTAAAGAAAATGAAATTACTCCTACTATTGTTCGTGACCCAAAAACTGGTGATGTTGGAGTTCAAATTAATATTGCAGGTTACTATGATACAGAAGGTAAACTTAAAAGAGAACCTATTACTTTACTTGTAGGTAGTGGTGCTATTGATAGTTCTATTATTCAATCTTGGAATCAAGATACTAGTTGGAGAGCTGCTGGTAAAGTAGAAAATTATTATAATGCTAATAGACCTATTTCTCTTACTAATAATGCTGCATTTACTGGAATTGATAAATTTAAATTAGTGCCTAATGGTGGAGGTTTTAATTTAATTAATTCTACTAATAATCAAACTATTGGTTTAGTAAGTAAAGAAAATGCTGTTGATATTGTAGATAATTTATCTCAATGGGAACAAACTGTAACTGCTGTTAAAGCTGGTATGACAGTAGATGAAAATGCTGTTAAAGCTATTCAACAAAATGTTGCTACTAAACTTGCTCAACTTAGTGGAAGTACAGATCCTTATGTTATTCAATATTACTATGATGAATTAACTAATAATCTATATTAATATGGATGTATTAAAGTTTCTACAAGGTGGTAACAAAACACCTAATCCTGAATATAATCCTAAAACTAAAAAGGGGGCTATACAGCCTCCTATTTTAGTTGATTACAACCCTGGCACTTCTATTAGTGACCAGGGTCGTGGTCATTTATTTAGTCGTATTGCTGGGCAATCATATAATCTTAACCAATATGATATAGATAAATATGCTCCTTATGATGTTTATGTTAATCCTGTTGATGACCCAGAAAAACTTGATAAAGAACGTGCTGTTAATCAAAGTAATTGGGAACAAGGATTAAGAATGATTGGACAGATTGGTAATGAGATTACTGTTGGTACAGCTATTGGTTTTGCAGATTTAGCTGACGCTTTCTATAATATGGTTAGTAATAGTCCTAATGATTATCAATCTGAAATAAGTTCTGAACTTGAATCTTTAAAAGAATCTATTAATGAGCGTTTAGCTATATATAGAGAAAATCCTAATGCTGCTTTTGATATTGGAGATTTTGCTTGGTGGGCTAGTAATGCTCCTAGTATAGCTAGTTCTTTAACTCTTATGGTTCCTAGTACAGGTCTTGCTAAAGGTGTTTCTTTATTAGGTAAAGGTATAAAGTTTAATAAATTAGCTAATAAAATGGCTAATGCTATTAATATGACTCAAAAGAGTAGAGCCATTACTGGTAGAATAGCAGAGGCTACTGCTATTGGAGTTCCTTCTCGTTATCTTGAAAATTATCAAGAAGCTAGACAAACTTATAATGATATTGAAGATTATTCTAAAACTCAACTTGCTAATATGAATGATAAACAAAGAGAAGAGTTTTATAATAATAATCCTAAATATAAAGATATGTCTGATGAAGAAGTAGCTAAAGATATTGCTAAAAATAGTGCTGATGTTACTTTTGCTGAAGATTGGGCTAATGTTCTTTTTGATGTATGGCAAGTTTATAGTTTAAAGAACTTATGGAAAAATGCTTTAAGTGGTAATACAACTAGTTCCAGACTTAGAAATTTAAATATTTCATTTAATAGTAATATTGATGATGCTGCTGCAATTACTAATGTTTTAAGTAATAAAACTACTAAACAAGCTATTACTAGTACATTAAAAGATGTGGGTAATGATATTCTTCATGGTGTTAGAGCTGAATGGACAGAAGGGGTTGAAGAAGTTATTAATTATATAGCTAGTCAAAATGGTTTATATAATGGTAAAAAAGTATTTGATAAAGATATTCCTCAACAAACTATTAAAGATTATCTTCAAGACCCAATGTTATGGGAGCAAGCATTTTGGGGTGCTCTTGGTGGTGTTACTTTTAGTAGTGTTATGAATAAAGCTGGAGAGTTTATTAATAAACGTCTTGATAAAGATTGGACTTCTGCTGAAAAACAAAGAGAAAACGAAATTCTTGGTCGTACTGCTACTTTTCAAGCATATCAAGAAAGACTTAATAGTATTGCTAATGGTAAAAATCCATTTATAACTATTACTGATGAAAATGGTCAACAGGTTAATCCAGATATTATTACTGGTACTGAAGAAGAACTTCGTAATATAGCTGAAAAAGAATATATGGATAATATTATTATTAATTCTATGAACGCTGGTAATTTAGGACTTCTTGAAAGTTCTATTAATAGTAAAGAATTTAATGATAGTATTACTAATAAACTTGGATTACAACAGCAAGATAGTATTGAACTTATTAATAGATTTAAAACTGAAATTAATAATCTTAAAAATGAATATAATACTACTTTAAATAAAGTTAATAGACTTGGTGGCGGATTTGAAGTTGGTCGTATTATAGCTACCCAAATGGTTCATGCTCGTAATCGTCAAGAAAATTATAATAATCTTCTTAATTGGGCTAATGATGTTTTAAATCAAGATATTACAAATAATCATATTGAAGATGTTGATATTAATTCTGCTAAGAATGGTATTTATCAGCATATTATTAATAGTATTCAAAGAGATATTAAAACTATTCAAGATAATGCAGCAATTAATAATTCTGTTAAGCAAGAACGTATTGCTCAATTAAATGAACGTCTAGATGCTATTAATAAACTTTATACTCCTATTGATATTGAAAATAAAAATGATATTCAATCAGCTGTTCAATTACAAAAACAATATAATGAAGTATTTAAAGATTTAGCAGAAGTTGTTAATGCTGAGATTAATGTTGAGGTTAATAAAAATCAACTTAATCTATCTGATGATAATATTAAATCTCGTATAACTTATCTTAATAACTTCTTTGATAATAGTCGTAAAAAGATTGTTAATAAAGCTATGGACGATTTACGTAATGCTTATAAACAATATGGTAAAGAATATGTTAATTCTGTTATTAAAGATGCTAATAATGGTAATAAACCAAATATAGATAAAACTATTCGAGATGCTTATGCTGCACTTGATTTAAGTTCTAAAGGTAATGAACATCTTAAAAATACAATAGAACAATTAGCTGAGATTGCTGAGATTGAAAACGATGTTAATAATACTCCTAAAGAGGAAGAAGTTGCTCCTGTTAATCCTGATGTTAATGAAGTTAATGAAACTGATGTAGATGATGCTAACTCATCTCCATCCTCCACGGGGAGTATAGCGGAGCGAAGCGAAGCGGTTCCTAGTGAGCCTACTAATACTGAACAACCTCAATCTCAAACTGAACAACCAATTTCTCAAGAACCTATTAGTACTCCTAAATCTGAAGTTAATAATAATCTTCCAGATGATGATTTTGAACGTGGTCAAATAGGTACTGATTTAGTTTATGAAACTATTGCTGATTTAGAAGATTCTTTAGGACATGAGTCTACTAGTAGTGATTTACTTAATGCTAGACAATCTATTATTGATAAACTTAGTCAAGCTGGATTTGAACAAACAGAAGCTAGTGATATAGTTAATAATATTATTGATGGTCTTACAGGAGGTAGTTTATATAGTTCTGTTCAAGATGATAGTACTAGACGTTTATTACTTAATGCTACTTATGCTACTGTTACAGGTAATGAACGTAATATAGAAGCTATTATGGATGATTTTGCTAATAGTGTTGATAGTGAAGGTAATACTAGAGGTAAAATTGTTAATGGTAAAGTCTATCTTAGTATTGGTCAATTAGTTGAATATATAGATAGTATTACAGGTAATAAAATTATTAAAAATTACTTGTTTAATCAAATAAAAAACTATCTTTATGCCAGCACTAATAATCAAGGTAAATATCGTGCTACTGATGAATCAACTATTAAGAAACTTAATGCTAGACAATTTGTTCAATACGTTGACGGTATTGCTAAAGAACGTCTTGAAAGACTTCAAGTTGAATATACTAATAATGTTAATCTTAAATATATAGTAGAGAATGAAAATGTTAAAGCATTTACTAGTATTAAGCAAGGTGATTATCTAGAAACTGAATATGATAGTAAGCTTAGACGTATTAATATACTTGCTAATGGTACAATTATTGGTTATATAGGAGTTCCAAACATTGATAAGTTTGGTAATTATGATATGGTTAATCAAGGTTGGAAATATAATATTCATGCTGAAAATGGTCAAGTTGTTTCTCCACTTAAAGATGCTTTAATTAGTATCCTTGATGGGGATAGATTTGATGAAGAATTTATTGGTCATTTATATGAACTTGCTGTTAAAGAAGAAGTTACACAAGAAGAACTTGATACTTTATTTAAAGAATTTGAAGTTAAATATCCTGATATTGTTAAAAACTTTACTACTCCTGTTGCAAGTTTTGATTTAGCTGGACATCTTGTTAATCTTACTAAATATATATTTAATCAACCTTATGAGAATAGTCATGAAGCTAGTATTAATCGTTGGTTTAATAATCTTCTTAATAGTTATGACCAAGCTATTACAATAGTAAAAGGTGATTTTAAAGGTAAGATTA